>TARA_B110000908_G_scaffold127718_1_pt1 | contig 12682 bp, 8 predicted proteins | sample TARA_B110000908 | Tara Oceans TARA_B110000908 (sample SAMEA4398067) | marine metagenome | biome: Polar Biome; feature: [DCM] deep chlorophyll maximum layer (ENVO:01000326); material: water (ENVO:00002006), including particulate matter (ENVO:01000060) such as... | depth 36 m
GTGCTCGATGTGCTCTGGACGAACCTCGGTACGAAGCGCCTCATCTTTGGTAGCAATTGGCCGTGCACCAAAAACAGCGGCGACTACACAAGCTACGTAAAGCTGGTGAATGAATACTTTTCCGGCAAAGGACAAGATGCCTGCGAACGCTATTTTTGGAAAAATGCCGCCGAAGCCTACCGGCTGAAACTCAACTGAATTTTGTTAAGAAACTCTAGCCGGATATTCAACTTTTCCCTAACTTCCCCATGACCTCACCTGCGAATATCTCACCCAAAAAGCAAATGTCATGAAATCTCGCCCCAACTCAAAAAGTAAATTCCTAGTAGTTAACTTCTTCCTCGCTGCCCTCTTCGGCGTCTTTGCTTGGTTCCAACGTAACGACATCGATCCCAGCATCTATAGCAAGCCTTCCTTCGATAACCCAACCGTCGATTCTGCCCTCTGGTTGATATTTTACCTGATCATCGCGATTGGTTTCATCGTGGTTTCGTTTCGAAAACTTCCAAAGTGGTATTTCGTGGTTGCCATCATCGCCTGCTTCTTTGAAATGGCCATGAGCGGTCCAGGCCTTTGGGCTAACATATTCAGCGAAGAGTCCTTCAATATGGCTCAGACCTCGATGTCGGCCAAAGACCCACGTGTCGAGCTCACCCGCGAATTCTTTGGTGCCTTGCTTGCCCTGTTAGGAGTCTTTTTTCAACTCTGGCAATGCCGTCGGATCAAGAAGAGATCATGTGCATAGGGCAAAACTAATGGGTGAGTGAATCACTTTCCGGGCACGACCCAGATATTGCGGAAGACGATTGGATTGCCGTGGTTCTGGAGATGGATCGGTCCTGCAGGGGTTTTGAGCGGGCCTTTTAGCGGGGCTGAGGTGGTGAGGTCCTTGGCTAGTTCTAAGTTGTCGTGGACGACGACACCATTGAGTTTAACCGTGATCCGAGGCCAGGCGGTCCGCTTGCCGGCTGTATCGAATGTGGCGGCCGTGAAATCGATGTCGTAGGTTTGCCAGACGAGCGGAGGCAGGCACATGTTGAGAATTGGCTTTGAGATCGAGTAGATCCCGCCACACTGGTTGTCTTTCCCTTCGAGTCCAAAGGAATCGAGGATTTGCGTTTCCCAGCGGCCGCCCCAATAGATGCCACTGTTGCCACGACCCTGACCACGGGCGTGTGGCTTGTAGGGGATTCGAAACTCGAGATGGGCGCTGTAGTTTTCGAAGAGTTGTTTGCTGGTGCATCCGGTTGCGAGCAGAAGTTTATTCTCAACTTTGCCCTTCTTCCATTGGTCGGCCGAGCTGCCATCAAAGAGGATCACCGCCCCTTTGGGTGGCTTCGCTCCTAGGGTGGGGCTGGTGCGTTCGACGCGTGGAAGAGTGACCCCCTTTTCGCCTGCGCGGGTCAAGAGGAACTGGCCCCCGCTGATGGTGGCGGAGATTTTTTTGTCGGCTGAGAAGAAGGTGATCTTCTCCCCGTCGGTGGATCCCTTGAGGGCTGTGCGAGTTTTCTCACGGGTCCATCCCAAGCCTGGGAGGCCGTCCTGGAGAATATAGGCGTCGTAGTTGCCACCACCCAGGGACAGGACTTGAACACCCACGGGAGCCCCTGCTTTGGTGCTGCCGTATTCTCCCTGGAAGGCGAAACAGGGGGCTTTCTTGAGGGCCGTCACAGGATCTTTCCAGACCTCGTTCTTTTTGGCGGCGGTGGTAGCGGCAGTGGTGGGCAGAGCCGCGAGGATCAGGAGTGCGGAGAGACCGCAGAGGGTGTTACTTAGTTTCATGAGAGTTCGGGGGGGGTGATTGGTTTCGTCGAGGTTGAGTTTATCCTACGATGGCCGGTCGGGATTATATTCACAAAAATCTCCTTATTCTATCCCCAATTATGCCACTATACGCAAACACGAAACTTGCAATAATCCACTAAATTAAGTCACAATAGAGTTCAACAGAAAAGCCTCCGGATATTTTGTAATAAAATCTCCTCAACAACGTAATCAAGGACGCCTCGCAAAAAGCAAATTCCTAGTAATCACTCATATTTTTCTTAACTTAACCATGAAAAGACTCGCCCTACTTCCCCTCCTCATTGGCGGACTCCACGCCAAGGAGACCCACAATGTCCTCCCGCAAGCAGCTTCCGACTGGAAGCAAGCCGGTCCCGGTTCGTTCAGCCTTACTAATGGCATCTCAACCGCAAAAGGCGGCATGGGTCTCTGGTGGTATGGTAAGAAGGAATTTAAAAATGCCTGCTTCGAAATCGAGTTTAACGCCCCCGAAGATGCCGATAACTCCGGCGTCTTCGTTCGTTTCCCTGACCCCGGCAATGATCCCTGGGTCGCCGTGAAACAAGGTTACGAGATCCAAATCTGCGGTAACGAGGCTCACAAAAACAAAACGGGTTCCATTTTTAACATCCAGACTGGAATCCATCCCGACATGAAGGTCGGCGAATGGAATACCTATAAAATTATCACTGCGGGTGATCAAATCGCCATCATTCTTAATGACAAACTGGTCAACGTCTTCAAATGCGCAGCAGGTCGTGGCGACGTCAGTGGATACTTTGGTCTTCAGAACCACGATGACGGATCTCCCGTTCAATTCCGCAACATCAAGGTTCACGAACTCTCTTCAGACTCCCTTCTTTCAGCCATGAGTGAGTTGGAAATCCCTCGATCCACTCTAACCGAATACACTGCTGCTGCCTCACGCCTCAAAGGCGCTGCAAAACAGAAGTGGTATCACCTTGCCGACCATGGCCCAGCTTTCTTCCAGACCTACGGTGATTGGTTCAAAGGCAAGGAACGACGTGAATCCGCCATCAAAGGCATCGCTCTATCCTACTCTGCCCTCCCTAATCGGGTCGCCCTTTTCAATACTGAAACCCTCTCGCTGGTATCCGCCACAGACAAGGGCCTCAACTTGATCAACACCCCTTGGGGCGGTGGCCACGGACGGGTCAACCAATTCAATAACAAGGATTCCTACCTCTTCACAGCAGCCGAAGGTTCCGTCTGGGCCGACGATTCGGGATCTTTCGAAGACAAACGTTCTCTCAAAGGCTACGGGAATTTCTCCCACCTTGAGTTCAACGGATACTTTCGCAACGGTAACCAAGTCATCCTTGATTACTCTGTCAATGGAACTCGTATCCTCGATACCGTTAGTGATCACAATAACGGACTGGTCCGCTACTTCGAAGTCGCTCCTCATGATAAGAAGCTCACCGTGCGTCTGCTCGATTCTTCTAGCGAGAAGACCTTCACCCTGAAGACCTCCGTCGTCGATGGTGGCATCAAGATCACTAACAAGGACGGGACTCACATCCTTCACCTTGAGCCCTCGACCAAAACCACCAAGGTTGCGCTTCTCTACACTGGCAATCCCGCTGAAAAAGTGCCCGCTCCTATTGCCCTCACTCCAATGACTAAAGGTGGCGCTGGTATCTCACCCGAAACCTTCGTCGTCGAAGCCAAGGTCTCCGCCGGCGACGCTCCTTGGCTCGTCGATCAGGTCCCTCTTCCTCCCTCCATGGACAAGTCTCCTTACAAAGTCAAAGTCCGTATGTCTGACCTCGACTTCTTCTCAGATGGCGACAGCGCCCTGCTCTCTACTTGGGACGGCGACATCTGGCATTTGAGCGGCCTCAAAGATTTTAAGAAGCTCACTTGGAAACGCTACGCCACTGGTTTCTTCGAGCCCCTCGGCCTCAAGATCGTCAACGACGTCCCACACATTGCGGGTCGCGATGGCATCTACAAGACCTACGACCTCAACAACGATGGTGAAGCCGATAAGTTTGAAGTCTTCAACAACGATGTCTATCTATCCAATAACTTCCACGAATTTCAGTTTGGCCTCGAAACTGACAAAGAGGGGAACTTCTACTTTGCCAAAGCTTCCCCAGTTCGTCCCGGCGGTCGCGGCTTTGACAAGATCCTCCCACACAACGGAGCTTTTGTGAAAATCAGCTCAGACGGTGAGCGTCTCTACACCATTGGAACCGGCCTTCGCGCCCCCGGTGGCATCGGCATCGGACCGAACGGTGAAATCACCTCCGGCGAGAACGAGGGAACTTGGCAGCCACGCTGCAAGATCAACTATTATGAGCCCAAACACGGAACTCCCTTCTTCGGTGTCGAAGACACTCGTCAAGGCAACAAGGCCAAGTTCACCGAACCTCTCTGCTACCTCCCAATGTCTGTCGACAACTCCGGTGGTAGCCAGATCTGGGTCGAAAAAGGTGCCAAGATCGGTATCGCAGAAGGTGAATTAATTCATCTTTCCTACGGTAAATCAGCCGTCTACCACGTGCTCCGACAGAAAGTCGCCGATGGCTTCTATCAAGGTGGCGTCGTCAAACTTCCTGTGAAGCTCTCCTCCTCCGCACAACGTGCCGTTTTCCACCCCGATGGCTCCATGTATGTCGTCGGATTCCGCGGCTGGCAGACCAATGCCGCGACCGCAGCCGGCCTCCAGCGCATCCGTCGTAATGAGAAAGAAGCCAACCCACTTCCTTCCGCCATGGAGGTCACCAAGGAAGGAATTAAACTCACCTTCAACGTCGAACTCGATGACGAACTCGCGAGCGACCCAACATCCTTTACCGCCCAGCGCTGGAAATACGTTCGCGGCCCGCAGTATGGCTCAGGTCAGTTCTCCGTCGACAACCCGGACGTGGAGGCTGAAAAGAATGCCATCAAGAAGGAGTCGAAGAAGCATCGCAAACCCGACACCGTGACGATCACCGCCGCCAAATTGGGTGCCGACAAGAAGTCAGTCCTCTTGACCGTTAAAGGCCACAAACCCAGCCAACAGTTCAAGCTCGAATACGACCTTGAGTCCACCGACGGCGACGAACTTATCGGAACGATCTACAGCACCATCCACAAGGTGCCTGAGAAGTAAACCGCCACATTATTTTTTTTAAAGTAACTCTGCAAAAGCCCAAAACGCCTTCGAGTCCAAACTCGGAGGCGTTTTTTTGTCATCCTCATTTAAGCCCCCGCAAAATCTCCCATTTTTCTTTACCCGTCTACTCATCCAAAGCTACTTTCCTCCCAATGAGAATCACTCTACTCATCGCCCTCTTCGGCCATTGCTGCCTGATCGCATCAGCCCAGGCCACTCTCACCGCCACTTTCAAGTCTGGTGGAAAATCCGTTACCAAAAATCTAGCTCTCCCTGCGCTTCAGGTCACTGTGGGCGAATCTCCGGTCGCTGGCCTCGCCCCCGGTCCGTTTACAGCCAATTACAAAGGCTCCCTCTCCATCCCCAAGCGTTATCGCGTTTACTTTTCCATCGAAACGAAAGGCACCGTCGCCCTCAAGATCAACGACGAAGAGGTCACCTTCACCGATGGAAAATCAGAACGTCTTCGCCTCAATCCTGGCGAATCTCCTATCGAAATCACTTTTACCTCTTCCGAGGACGGCTCTGGCTACTTTCGTCTTTTCTGGGAAGAACGTCGTGAATTCGCCCGTGAACCCGTGCCCGTCACGGCCTTTACCTCACCCGAAGACGCCTCACCCGAAAAGGTGTCCCTCGATCCAGCTCACCTTTTCGCCAGCCACAACTGCATCCAATGCCACACCTCTGACCTTGGCAAATCCGCCATGCCTGAGCTGAAATACTCAGGCCCTAATCTAACCGGCATTGGCGACCGCACCAACGAAGTCTGGATTGCCCGCTGGATTGCCCAGCCTGAAAAACTTAAGCCTACCACCACCATGCCCTCCATGGTCGATCACACCAAGCCGGAAGGAGCTCAAGCCGCCGCCGATATCGGGGCCTATCTCGCAACCCTGACGTCGGGGAAACCCGCCACGAAGGCCCCGGACCTTTCTCTCGCACAAAAAGGCGGTGAACATTTCCACAAGCTTGGCTGCATTGCTTGTCACTCCAAACCCAATGCCGATGAACCCGACTTCAAAAACAACCGCGTTCCACTCAACAACGTCGCCACCAAGTTTAAGGGCGGGGCTTTGATCGCCTTTCTCAAGAATCCCCAAGAGTATCACGAAGCGATCAAGATGCCCAACTTCCGTTTCTCGGATGAAGAAGCTGCCTCCCTTGCCGCTTATCTCACCAAAACATCGACTGGCGAGCACACCCCGGACCCGTCTGAATTCCCTCCCGGCGATGCACCTCGTGGGAAATCTCTTGTTCACTCTCTCAACTGCGCTGCCTGTCACCAAGGCTTGGAGTCATCAACCGCTAAAGCTCCTAACATCTTCGACTTGAAAGATTGGTCCACCAAAGGCTGCCTCGGCCCGGACGAAAAACGAGGCAATGCCCCGCGCCTCAATCTCACCACCGAAGAAAAAAAGACCATCACTCCTGCCGTCGTCTCTTCCTTGAAACACGACACGGTCGAATCCTACACCGACCGCCAGATCGGCTCCCTTCGTTGCGCCTCCTGCCACAACTACAACGGCCAGCCCTCCCTCCTCTCAAAAACACACGCCGAGACGAAACCTTTGCTCGCCCACATCACCGAAGTTGATGAGCGACTCATCCAATCTCGTCCGCCACTCACCCACATGGGCTCCATGCTCCACACCAATTACATCGAGAGCATGCTCCTTAGTAAAGTCGATCCCCGCCCACGGCCCTGGCTCGATATGCGTATGCCCGCCTTTCCGCTCCATGCGAAACACATGGCCCACGGCCTAGGCCAACACCATGGTCTATCTGCCTCCGAGCCATCGAAGGAAAAGCCAGCGGAAGACCAGGTCAAAATCGGAGGGCAACTCGTTGGCATGACCGGCTACGCCTGCGTTGCCTGCCACGCCATCAATGACAAGCCCGCCCTCGCCGCCTTCGAGGTTCAAGGAATCAACTTTGGGTTTACTCACAATCGTCTCCGCCCCGGCTACTATCACCAGTGGATGTTTAATCCCGCTCGGCTAGTACCCGACACAAAAATGCCGCGCTACACCAATCCCGACGATGGCACCGGCCTTCGCTCCGACATTCTCGATGGTGATTCTTACAAGCAATTCGAAGCCGTCCGCAAATACATTCAGTCCATCAGCAAGTAGCCATGGAGTAGGCGAGATGAGGACACAAAAAAGCTCCCGATCCGTTTGAGGGAAGGGGAGCTTTTAAATGGTGCTCGAGGGGGGAATGCCTTCGCCCGCTCAGGCTGTGCTGATGTGCAGAAATCCTCCTCCGGATTTCTGGAGAGAGTAGGCTCGTGATGCACGAGCATCGTGCGCTCAAACCCAGGCCTACCGGAGGGGTTCTCATCCCCCCTCGAGGTCGTCAGAGCATGGACACAAAAAAGCTCCCGATCCGTTTGAGGGAAGGGGAGCTTTTAAATGGTGCTCGAGGGGGGAATCGAACCCCCACGGCCTTAACGGCCACTAGATCCTTAGTCTAGCGCGTCTACCAATTCCGCCACCCGAGCAAGGTGCCAAACGTATAAACGTGGTGCGGGAGGAATTAGTGCCCAGCAGGGTAAAAGGCAAGCCAAGTTTTAACAAAAATGCAGAAAAAATGATCTGTCGGGCTAAACCAACCACGATTTCCGACTAACGCCGATTGTTTTTACGTGCGTACGCCTCATCGCGCAGTTTGCGTAGATAGACCATATAGTCCTGCCGAGCCTTCAAATCAGGGTCGAGTTTGGGGTCCACAAACGGGTTGTTTTTCCCGTAATACGCCCACGGACCACGGGGAATCCGGGCAAAGTCAATAAATCGCCAGTGGACCTTTCCGTTGGAGGCCATGCCCAGGTAATCGCGTACAGCTGGTGAGACATCGAGCCCTGCATCCTTGTTCTTGGAGTTTTTTGGTCGTTTGTTGCCAAAAACGTATTCCCAGTCGTTGGTCGTAAATGGTCCGCAATCTTCCCACTGGGCGTAACAAACTTTTTTGCCATAGACGATCTGGATCCATCGACCCTTGCAGGCTGTTTTTCCCGGGCGCTTATCGGCTCGGCGATTCCACCAGGGAATCACGCGACTTGCCTCGGGTCGGGTTTTGTTGTGACTCAAGCAGTCGTTATAAGGAAGGGCGATGTAAAATGGATTTAACTTAGGGGTAAATGACTTGGGCCGATATTGCATTCGGGCGGTCTTGTCTGGGTTGTCATAACCTCCATAGTTGACCTGCCATCGCGTGTCCCAGGAGCTGGCATTGTTAGGAGTTGGGTTGTTAGGAGTTGGTTTTTCACCGATCCAGAAAACGGTAGCCGTGATGTTCTGTTTCCATGGGTAGCGGATAGTTGTGTACGGATTTCTCGGAGCTGTGGGAGTGGTAACCCGCGGGGCCACTGTTCCTCTGCGCTGGCTGAAAACAGGCAGCGAGAAACTAAAGAGCAATAGAATAGAAAGGAGATGAATCGAGTGCGTCATTGTTCGAGTCTGTAATATAACTAAAAGAAAACTAAAATCGTCTGAGGGTGCTGGGCACGTTCTGACGTTCGTCTTTGTCGGGGAAATCGAGGGTGTAGTGGATGCCGCGGGACTCGTGGCGTCTGAGAGCACAATCCACAACCAGAGAGGCTGTGGCTACAAGATTCCGTAATTCCAGAATATCAGAGGTGACATGATGCCCCCAGTAAAAACTTCTGACCTCACGGCGTAGGTTACTCAGCCGATTGGCTGCGCGGTCGAGTCGGTTGGTGGTGCGGACGATGGAAACGTAGTCCCACATCAAGCGACGGATTTCGTCCCAGTTATGATAGATGACAACCTGCTCATCGGGTGGTGCGGTATCACCATATTCCCAGGCTGGGATATCAGGTGCGGCGGGGGAGGGTTTGGAAAGTGGGTGTAGGCTCAGGATTTTTTCCATCGCTCTACGTGCGAGAACGTGCCCCTCAAGTAGGGAGTTTGATGCAAGGCGGTTGGCTCCGTGAAGACCTGTGCAGGCGACTTCACCGATTGCAAACAGTCCTCGAATATCCGTTCTCCCATCGATGTCTGTAACCACGCCACCACACTGGTAGTGCGCTGCGGGAACGACAGGGATAGGAATTTGTTCACAATCGAGTCCGAATCCTAACAAGGTATTGTAAATATGAGGAAAGCGATCCTTCATGTAGCCCTTAGGTTTGTGGGTTACGTCGAGGTAGACGCACTGGGCGCCGGTTTTTTTGAGCTCATGGTCGATGGCGCGGGCGACGATGTCGCGGGGGGCGAGCGATTTACGTTTGTCGTATTTCTCCATGAACTCGACACCATCTGCATCGCGTAGAATACCGCCTTCACCGCGCACAGCTTCGGAGACCAAGAACGAGCGAGCCTCGGCTCCAGTAGCGGCAGGGTTGAAAAAGCAGGTTGGGTGAAACTGGACAAACTCCATGTTAGAAATGGTAGCTCCTGCCCGCCAGGCCATCGCAACGCCATCACCCGTTGAGCTATCGGGGTTGGTGGTATAGAGATAGACCTTGCCGCAGCCTCCAGTGGCGAGGACGACGCGATCTGACCGGAAACGGTGAACCTTGCCGGATTGTTCGTTGAGTACATAAACTCCTAACACGCGATCTTCCGATACCATGCCGAGCTTGCCCGTGGTGATGAAATCAATCGCAAAGTGCTCTTCGAGAATGGTAATGTTAGGGTTCTTGCGAGCCGTCTCAAGAAGTGACTCTGCGATCTCTCGGCCGGTGGTGTCCTTGGCGTGAAGAATACGGCGGTAGCTATGTCCGCCCTCCTTGCCCAGTGAGAAGTCCTTGCCCTCTTTGTCAAAGTCGACACCGCAGTTGATTAATTCCTCAATCGTCTGGCCCGCTTCAGAGAGAATCGTGCGCACCGCATTCTCATCACAAAGCCCGGCACCTGCGTCTAGGGTATCGGCCACATGGCTTTCCACATTGTCACCTTTTTCCCTCAGTCCCTCAGGCAGCACACTGGCGATCCCGCCTTGGGCCCATGCGGTGTTTGACTCCAGAGGTTTCCCCTTGGTGATCACCGTGACCGTGCCGTGCTCTGCAGCACGGATGGCGAAAGATAGGCCGGCAATGCCGCTGCCAATAACGAGGAAATCACTACTCATGAGCGGCGATTCTAGAAGGATCACCGCCTATGTCGAGCATCAGCTTTGGCTGTATTATTCAGGGTTGTCGAGCTAGGGGAAAACTATCGTATCTACATGATCAGAACCGCAGATTACGCAGATTTTAAACTGAGCTTAGGTTGGGTGTTCATCATTCTGAATGCGGAGGAAATGAAATCAGTATAAAATCAGCGTAATCAGTGGCAGAATTACCGATTTCTCTATGAGGTTTTCTCCTAGCTGAATGGCCCTGTTGTATTATTTCAGGATAAAGAGCTTTTTAACACTCCACCAGGCACCTTTGCCAACAGCTCCGATAGGTCCGGGGATGCTTTTTTGACGGATTCTGACTGTAAGCTTGCTGTAGGCGACGTGTTGTTGCATCGCTTTGATTTTCCCTTCCAAAGCATCAAGCTCAGTCTGAACACGGGTGAGCTCCTTTTCAACCACGAGCGTTTCCTTGACGTTTTTAGCCTGCTGCAGAAGTTTCCGGAGTCGATCTCGCAACGCGCGCATGTTTTTGATTTTTGCTTGGAGGTCGATCCATTGCTCAGTGACATCTTTAATCTGCACATGACGCGTGGTGACTTTACCCAGCATCGCCAACCCATCCATCACAGGAAGCAGATCTTGTTTCGGAATACGTAATTCAAGATTGGCGTAGGCATCTGTATCGTCGCTGCTGTCAATACTCTCGATGTAACCCTTGTGCTTATTGATCAGGGCCCTTGCCTGATTAGTTGTCCGTTTCACATCACTTACCTGAATACGCATGGTACCGGTTTTGATCAACACCCGTGATTCTCGGGATGAAGCAGACGCCGCTTTGTATGAGGGCGCAGAAACAGGACTCGGTGACGATAAATAGCTGCTACAGGAAACAGTGCATAGACAGGCGGATATCAGACTTAGACGGGGAAGTAATCTCATAGTGCTTGAAAAACAGCATAAAGGACGGCGATGGTCAAATTTAAAATGCTGTTAATGCAGCATTTAATCCTGCAAGAAGGAGTTCCGATAGTTCATCGGTGATAGTCCACAGCTCGACTTGAACTGTCGGCTGAAAAAGTAGATGTCTTTGTAGCCAAGCGCTTCAGCGATTTCACCCACTCTTAGGTTGCTGCTTTCTAGGAGGCGTCGCGCATGGATCATTTTACAGTTCAACAGAAATTTCTGAGGTGGCTGGCCTACCTGTTTCGAGAACGCCCTGTCGAAGTGGGAGCGCGAGATTCCCAGCGTCCGAGCGATTTCATCCATCGAGTGTACCGATGCCGGATCTTCACGGAAAATTCGAATCGCCTCGGCCACCCGGGGGTCGAGTGACACACCGGCAGTAACACCTGTTTGGCCGCACGATTGCTGGATCAGCTGATAGATGAGTCCGGCGAGTTTGGTGTCGTCCTCACGACTAATCGCGGTGCGCATGACGACATCAATTTGGCGCTGGAGTAGTTGCAGGGAGTCGACTTTTCCCCCGAGAACAGGAAAGCTAGCCACCGAGTCTAGGAGGTCGCCCTTGAGTGTGGGGAGGAAGTGGGCGGAAAAACGCGTGATTCGTGGCCCCGAATAATGGGCAGCGGAGATTTTCTGTCGGGGAGAAAAGACAAAAAAGCTCCCTGGTTCGACCGGATAAGTTTCCTCATCACAGCTCAGATATCCTTTTCCGGAGAGTGCGACCCAGAAGTTATAGTGAGGCTCGTCCCTTGTTTCCCAGCGCCAGTGCTCAACCTCTGTGCAGAGATAGGGGAACCATGGGCGATCCACTAATTGGACGCCATCATAGCCTGTGGGGATGTTGGATTGGGAATCTTTGATGAAATGATGAAATAGTGCAAATAGATGATGATGCAATCCATTTTCTTAAGAATCAGGTTTTGGTATAACCTTGATCGTTATGCCATCAGAATATCTATCCTCAGTCTTTAGTCTTGAAAACAAAGTCGCCGTAGTCATTGGCGGCACGGGTGTGCTCTGCGGAGCGATGGCCGAGGCCTTGGCCGCGGCCGGTGCCGAAACTGTGCTGGTGGGACGTAGCGAGGAAAAAGCCATGGCACGCCTAGCTGATATCGAAGCCGCTGGTGGTAAAGCCTACTTTGAAAAAGTGGACGTCAACTCCAAGGCTTCCATCCAAGAGCTTCTCGACAACGTTCTCGCCAAGTCCGGTAAGGTGGACATTCTTATCAACGGAGCAGGCATCAACTCACCGACTCCGATTTTTGATATCGAGGAGGACGAGTTCGATAGTATTCTCAATACTAACCTGAAGGCGGTGCTTTTTGCCTCGCAGGTCTTTGGAAAATACATGGTTGATCGCGAGGAAGGTGGAAGCATCATCAACATTGGTTCGATGAGTGGCATTATCCCGCTGTCCCGTGTGTTCACTTATTCTGCAACAAAAGCGGCCGTGCATAACTTATCTAAAAACCTCGCCCGTGAATGGGCTGAGAAAGGGGTTAGGGTCAACACCATCGTACCGGGCTTCTTTCCAGCGGAGCAAAATAAGAAAGTGCTAAACCCGGAGAGGGTTGCCAGTATTATGGGGCACACTCCCGCAAACCGATTTGGCGAAGCCCATGAGCTGGTCGGTGCCACCCTCCTCTTGGCAAGTGATGCCAGCAGTTTTATGAATGGTACTGAAATCGTTGTTGATGGAGGTTACGCATCCATGACTATCTA
>TARA_B110000908_G_scaffold84294_1_pt1 | contig 12680 bp, 13 predicted proteins | sample TARA_B110000908 | Tara Oceans TARA_B110000908 (sample SAMEA4398067) | marine metagenome | biome: Polar Biome; feature: [DCM] deep chlorophyll maximum layer (ENVO:01000326); material: water (ENVO:00002006), including particulate matter (ENVO:01000060) such as... | depth 36 m
ATAATTACCGTTTACTGTTGGATTTGCCATAATTCTTTATTTTTTTTATTATTATTTTGTTATATTTCGTAAGTTATATCTAACACGCTCTTTAGCAGTCATCTTTAAAATAGCCTCCCTAGATTTATTCTGCTCTTTTACTGTAGAGAATTTATTTAAAGTAATCTCATCAGATGCTGGAGCATTAGATAACTCCTCTACCTTTTTAGATAGCTCAGTAATCTCTGCTTTATAAGTATCTAAGATACTAGATAGCTCTGTAGAGATAACATTAACTAACTCCTCCTGGCTAAATTCGTACTCTTTAGTACTCTTTACTTTTTTAGGTAATCTATCTGCCTCTTTTTCTAATACTACCTCCTCCTCAGCTACTTCCTCTACTACTTCCTCCTCAGTTTCTGGCTCTACTACTACCTCCTCCTCTACTGCCTCTACCATTTCTGATATTACTCCATCCTCTACTACTATAAATCCTCTAGCATCCTCTAAAGTGTACTCTCCTGGAGCTAATTTAATAGTAGTACCATCCTCTACTAGTATAGATACATCTGCACCAGCCTCTAACTCATCAAAAGTAGATACTATAATAGTACCATCCTCTAACTTCTCCTGCACTGCCATTTTAACCTCAGCATCTAAGCCTAGGGCTACTCTTACTCTGTTTTTTAAATCCATTATAGTATAGTTTTTTGTTATAAATATATAATTAGTTATCTTATTGTACTTTCAGTATCTTATTACTCCAGTTTAGCATAGCAGTACCTCCATAAAGGTTATAGGTAATAGTACCAAAATCAGAGTATTTACCAGTATCTATACTTTTAGTCTTATTTAAAAAGGCGTTAATCTTTTTTACATCAGTAAGAGATAAATAGCTCCTAGATATTAATTTTTTACCTATATTAATACTCATTTTAGTAGCGTTTAATCCTCTCATCTCATCCTCTATAATAGCTCTCTGAGCGTTTAGGATAGCTCTACTAGGGTAATCTTTATAACTAGCTAGCTCTAATATCTCAGATAAAGCAGTTAATATATCCTCATCAGTATCCTCTGTATTTTCTACTTTAGTAGATAAGCTAGCTAATTTATCTATATAAAATCCCTCTATAGAAAATCCTTTTACTTTTTTAGCTAGTATATCAGCCCATACCTCATTATTTTCTACTTTCATAGATAATACCCAGCTACCTTTAGGTAAATTTAAGCCGTAAATATTACTCTTATCATGTTTAGTATCCTCTACTATCCAACTCTCTACAGTAGTTACATCATGGATAGTATCTGTATGCTCTAAAGTAGCGCTACTCTGGTTATTATTCATAAGGTATAACTCGGATGCTCTTTTTACTGTAGCCTCACTAAAAAATACATAAAACTCTTTACCATTCTCATCCCTCCTATATATCTGCTTATTAGGTATTAAAGCCGCTCCTACTATTAATCTCTTATGCTCATCTACTTTAGCTAAAGAGAGGTTATTTTTAGTATCCTTACTTAAAAAAATCCACTCACTCTCTATAGCAGGAAACTCTACCAGGCTAACGGCATCTATTGCCAGGCTCTCATGCTGCTCATCTATTACTAGCTCTACTATATCCATTTTTATACTTTTATTATAAATATAACTTAGCTTATTATAGTCTGCTCCTCCTCCTAATCTGAGCTAATTTATCCTGGCTGGAGGTTAAATCATCAGTAATTACAAAAGCCTTAACTGGCTCATTTTGAAAATCAGTAGCACTACTTATATCAGTTTCCTGAGCAGTAGTAGCTCCTCCTCTAGCAAATCCTACCCCTCCTCCTGCTACATTCATATTACTTAGAGCGCCTCTAAACATCTTAGCAGATTTAGCATTAATTACTACCTCTCCTCTGGATAGCTTAGCATTTACGCTATCACTAGTACCGCTACCATAACCTCCTACTACTCCTCCCTTAGCCATTTTAGGTATCTCAGTAGCCCTAATTTCTTCTATCTGTTTTTGGCCCTGAGCTAAAGCTAACCCTGCAGCCGCTAATCCTAAAGGTACTCCTACTATTGGTATAGTAGCAAAACTATTATAAGCGCTCATAGCGCCCATTATACTCCCTATCCTAGCCTCAGCCTCTTTATTTTTTTTCCAGCCCTCAGTACCCTCTGTTTGCATGCTGGCAGCCTGGCCAAACATACCGCCAATAGCAGCTATATCTGCAGCCTCAAATTTTCGCTTAGCATCTGAGGTAGCTTTATCCTGAGCCTGCACCTGGGCATTATATTTTTTATTAATAGCCTTTTTTAATGCAGAGCTATTAGCCATACCATCTACACTAGCTAACTCTGTACGCCTAGCTAACTCTATAACCTGGATGGCTCTAACATTTGCATCCTCAGTAAGAGCTATAGTTAGATTTTGGCTTAAAGATAGTAGCCTATCTGCACTAGCCTGCTCTGCAGCATCCTCTAAATTATCATATTTATCAGTTATATTTTTACTATCTACATTAAACTTAGTAAATAGAGCTAGGCTAGCAGAAAATTTAGCCTCATCAGTAGCTTTACTCTCATCTATTAACTTATCTGCAGCCTCTCTAGCAGCCTCTAATTTTAGTAGCTCTACCTCTTTAGCACTCTCTAAAGTAGTATAATATAAATTAGTTAAAGTATTAGCAGTATTTGTACTCATTTTTAAGGTAGAGTCTGCAGTTTCTTGAGCTAATTTTTCAGCATCTTTTTTTTCCTGCTCTCTTATTTTTTTTCTAGCATCACTAGCAGTTTTAATTATTGCCGTTCTATCCGCCTCTATTTTTCTCTCAAAAGCTAGCACCTGGGTAGCTACTTTTTTCTGCATTTTAATACTAGCAGTTTCTAACTCTATTAACCTTATCCTCTCATCAGTTAATTTCTGAAAATCCTCCTCTAAACTCTCTCCTAAAGCTACCTCCTCCTCTATAGCTAATACTCTCCTCTGCTGGAGCGCTAGGCTCTGCTCTGTTACTTCTTTTTCTAATTTTAAAGCCCTTTTTAACGCCTCTAGTTTTTCCTCATTAGTAGCAGTTTCATCTACAGTAATTAGCATGGCTTTTTCTATCTCCTGAGTAGCTTTAGCTTTTTCTAGGCTTAAATCTCTAGTAGCATCCTTTAATGCTTGTAGCTCCTTTTTTAATCTCATAGCAGCGTTAGCCTCCTCAATTATCTCATCTCCTATACCAGATAGAGCGCCCTTAACATCTGCTGCAGCGCCTGCAAAATCTCCAGAAAATACTTTAGCTATAGCTCCTCCTATCATACTTATTCTATCAGTAAGTACTGAGATGATAGCACCTACTCCAGCCAAAACCTGCTCTAGTTTTTCCGCTCCTGCTTTAGTATTCATTAGATAGCCAATTAAAGAGCCTACTATAACTACAAAAGCACCTATACCAGTACTAATTAATCCAGCCTTTATAGAGCCAAATAATATCTTACTAGTAGCCCTGGCTGCTATCATCCCATTTTTAAATATAGCCATAGCTCCAGATAATAGAGTAGTTTCTTTAGCAGATGCTTTAGCACCATCTCCAACCTTTTTTATATCCTTACCAGCCTTAGCACTCTTTACTTCTACCTCTAATATAACCTTTTCAGCCATGATTTTTTATTTAATTTATTACTATTTAATCTCTTATCCTTAATAGTTTCTAAGGATTTTATAACATAATCTAAATACTGCAGATTTACTATAATCTTATTTTTTACTCTTTTAAAGTCTTTTAACATCATCATCATCTACTGCTATTAACATCATCATCTCCTTTAGGATTTAACTCTATATTAGCCCTAACTTCTGTAAATCGTATAGTACTAGCCCACTCTATAGTAACATCTGTAGCTCCTCTTACTGCTATATAAAAATTATTGGATGCTCCTGCAGATGCAGTAGGCCTCCAGTTAGTTACTATACCACTAGATTTTATAACATCTCTCTCTCTATTTATAGTAGTAGTACCTCCCTTATTAATTATAACTCCTCTCTCTACCCAGCTAGCATAATCTCCTACTGCTCCTGCTCCTCTACCGCCTACTCTTACTGCTATTATATCAGAATGAAAATACATAACAGTATTATCTGGTATTAAAAAATAGTTACTAGGTATATTATTAAGAGTACTAGCTTTAGTATTGCCATCTGTAGTAGTTTTACCATACATTAAAGCAGTATTTTGTAACTCTGCAGTATTCTCAGAGGCTACTCCTCTAGCAGTAGGCTTATTACCTCCCTGCACTATTGAATTACTAGCAGTAGCATAGGCTTTAGTACCTGAGATTATAGTATTATCTACTAATCTAGCTATATTATGATTATTACCTACTACTAAATCATTATAACAATCATTCATTACTAAATTATCTATCCCTACAAAAGATAGCTCACTACTAAACCTCTGGCTATCATTTCTAGCTCCTGCAGTATTAGATATATTACTAGTCATACTAGGCATATCCATAGTAGTCCTAGGATAACAAAAGCATCTATTATCTGCAGTCCAAATAAAGCCATAGGCTTTACACTCATCCTCATTAGGAGGAGTATCTATTAGCCTGCTCTCTCCAGAGGTAGCCCATTTTTCATATATTACCTGGTTTTGTGAGTTTATCTCTTTAGGCTTTACATTATATCCTATCTTAAAATCCATTTATAAATGCTTTATAGTTATTAACTCTAGTTTACTAATATCATTAGCTCTGTAGTTAATTGTTTTTACTCTAAACCTCCTGGAGCGTATCATTATTACATCATTAAACTGTAATTTAGCTATATCCTCAGTAGTTAAATATACTAATAGCTCTGCAGTCCTAGTATCTGGATGATATAACTCATCCATGTATTTAAACCAGTATATATTATATAAACTATTAAGATAAGCACTACTATAATCATAATGTACTACTCCAAAATTATATGATACATTAGGAGCGGTATTCATTTTAGTACTAAATTTTAAATAAGAGTTAGAGCTAAATACTCCTGGCAGGCCTGCAGTCATTGTAGTACCACTAGTATTTACTATACCATTATCATATAATATACGCCATTTATTCTGCCAGTTTTTAGGATAATCTGCAGCCCTTATAAAAGGTATCCATACATTACCATTATAGGCAGGAGCTACATAGGTAGCAGCTACCTCATTAGTAGCTACTTCTGCTACATCATTATCAAAAATCTCTATATTTTTTATCTCATCATGTGAGTACCTCCAATCGTTAGGATGCTCATGAGCTATAGTTATATTATCATCCTCATCCTCTACAAATTTAAAGATAGTACGCTTAGCTAATCCAGAGATAGGTTTATATTTTATATTATTATCTACTATTTTATCAGTCCAATCCTTTAGAGCGCCAGATGCTATCCAATCCTTATAAGGAGTTATTACTAAATGCTTAGGATTTAAAGGAGTAGCCTCTATTACAAAATCAAACATAGTAATTATATCTTTAAAAAAACTCCATTGGTTAGTATCTCCTTTATATCCTATTAAAGTATCATTAATAAATCCACTCCCTAACTCAAAACTCCATCTATTCCAACTCTTAGAGCCATCAGTAGCATTATATATAGTACTAGAAAATGTAGGAGATATTTGTACCTCTAATACTTGGCCAAAAAAATTATTTTGAAATACATGGCCTATCTGGAATGTAAAGCCTCCAGATACTCCTATAGTTTGCGTAAATTCTACAGTACCATTTTTAATAAAACTTATATTTATATTATTACTAGCTGGCCCATTACCATCTATTTTTAAATCACAATATACATCTCCAGTATCTAAGCATGTAAATTTATTAGTAGTAGTACTATAATAGTTAGTACCCTGCACATTAGCCGCATTACTAATAGTATCTGCCTCAAAAGGCTGGCCTCCTCCTGGATAAGTTACATTAACCGTATTAGTAACTAAAAAAGAGTTATTTAAGCTAGTAGTATTATGACTCCAGCCCTTATTAAAATCAGCATATAGTAAATCAAACTCTAAAGGATTATTAAAATTAAACTGTACAGAGTAGCCTACATCTCTTAGCATGTTCTGTAGTAGATATTTAAGATTTATAAAAGGCCTAAACCAGTCCATAAGTATAGTAGTATCTATAGTAGTAGCAGTATGGGTAGCCTCTGCATTCCATGTAACCATAGGGTACTTTAGTACTGTAGTCCTCTGTATAGGGCTAGTAGTAGGGCCTGCAAAGCTATTAGCTGGTAAAGGATTTTGCAACCAGATACCCGTATTAGTCCAACTCTCTTTAATATTAAACTCATCAAAAGCATGATTTAACTCCTCAAAATCTAAATCTCTAAATATCTTATCCTCTAGCTTAGCCTTTAAATTAGCTACATTATCGTAAATAGTTATATTATAGCTAATCTCATTATCTACTTTTACTATCTCATTTAACTGTAAAAATCCCTGGAAGATATTATAGCTACCCTCCTTTACTACTACCTTAGTTTTAGTATGAGGATTAAATATAGTACTCTCTGCATTAATATTATATATATGCTTAAAAAATAGATTATTATTTTTAGTACCTGGTATATCAAAACTAAAGCTATGGCTACTATCTCTCTCTGCTACATTAGTAAAATCATCTGCAGTAAGTACTAGAGGTATAGCCTCATCACTAAATAAATCTAACTCTATTATATTAGGATTAGGATACCAGTAAGGCTCTACAAATCCCTGAGTATAAACAAATATCTGCTGCTTTATCATGCTCTCTGTACTCTTTTATTAATACTATACTCTATATCTACCTCATACTGAGCTACTTTATCATTAGCTCTAGTATATCTAATATACTCTTTATTAGTAATCTGTACTGGAGTAACAAAATCTCCATACCCTGGAGGATTACCATCTGCAGGATTAGTAGCATCCTCTAGTATATAAACTAAAGGAGATATAAATAGCTCCTCCATCCATTCAGCCTCTACATCATTATTAAACCAATCAGAATTAAGAGTGATTTTCTCAGTAAGATTAGTATTTAAAGTAGTTAATCCTCTATTATAACCATCCTTAGTAAAATATTGGCTATTCCAATCTCCTTTAACTTGATTAAAATGGGTACGCTTTATAGCAGTACTCCTTATATTTTTCTTAGTAAAATTATAGTAATCCCATACTCCAAATTTATTAAGCCAGGCTAATCTGATACGCTCATAACCTTTACAATCTCCATCTACAGTAGAGGATGGCATAGGATTATCCTGCAGCCAAAACGCCATAGGCTCAGAACTTATAGCTCCATTTTTCTGTAAATATACTAAGTAAGAATTTGTAAAGGCAGGGATAGTACCTCCAGCCTGCACTATATTAGCTGGCCCTACTCCTATATACTGTAGGCCATGGCGGCCATCTGCTATATAGGTAGTAAAGGCAGGAGCATACGCACCATTAGCAGCGTTTAAATCCCATGTAAAAGAATTAATAAAATACCCTCCTGCATCCATAAAATAAAAATACACCTCATCAGCAAAGCTATTACCCTCATCAAAAGCACCGTTTAAATATGCTAGAGTATGATAATCTCCAAAGGTATTAACACCGTCTCCCTGCCTTAATAGCTGGCCTCCATTTTGCGGCCTCCTAGTAACACTAGTACCATAAGGCCCATAGCCAGAGGCGTTAGTTAAAAAACACTTATAGTAGTCATTAGGTATAAAATCCTTACCATCCCAGTCCACTAAACTAATCCCATAAGTACCTAAAGCAGTACGCTTAGGCTCATTATTATAGGCCATCCCATTCCAGGCTAGTAATCCAGTAGTAAACTCCATAAAAGGATACTCAGTAGGAGCATCTGTAGAGTTAGTACTATACTCCTCTCCCCAGCCTAAAGTACCCTTACACATGTTAAAATTATTTAATGAGGCTTTATCTATAGCATGTATAGGGCAGGATAATCCATCTACATTATTAACTCCTTTAAAACTACTCTCTATACCAGGATAAGTACTACCTAACTCAGTAGGATTAAGGTACTGCTCAAAAATATCTGATAAATTAACTACACCAGCTCCATACTGATTAGGAGAAAATTTTAACCTAACTCTCCACTGCCCTCCGAAAATATCAAAATATACATCTACAAAAAACTTAAATTTATAGTTACTTATATTGCTACTAGTAACGCTAAAAATCCAGTCTGTACCTACTGGCATCTGTTTAAAAGCAGGAGATTTAGTTATAGTATAACTCATAATTTATAATTTATTTTGTGTATTCATTACCTAATATATTCTTTATCATTTTAGCACTATCCTTACCATAAGCCTCTATTAATTCTGGAGCTAATCTATCTCTATGCATTTTAAAGGCATCCCTAAAAAACCAGGTAGGCTGGATACCATAAGTCTTTATATGCATAGCTATACCAAATGCTGCAGAGTTTATATTTGCCTGAGTTTTTTTAATAAATTTACCTTTACCTCCTCTAAGTTTAATAGGTTTATCCTTAATCCATTTAGCTATAGCACTACTAGGCGGCATACTACCAGGCCTCCTACCCTCCTCTACATTTTTAAAATAATCTACTGCGCTAAAATCCATCTCTAAAGCGCCAGATGGATATACCTTTACATTAAATCCTAGGCTATTACTTAAAGTACTTAACTTAGTATTTATCTTACGCCTCTTTAAATAAAATCTAGCTCTATGTATTACATTTTTACCAAATTTTTTAAAAGCTATCTCAGTATTTTTAACATCCATTTAACTAATCCTTTATTACTATCATTCTTGTTATATGCTATATGCTATGCACTTTTATTTTAACTACCTCTATAACTTACTCATCCTTAAATACTTATCCTACCTATTAGCTATGCAGTTTACTATGCAGGATTAGGAGGTATTATCCTCTCTGGAGTAGCCATTACATCAGGATTATCCTCTTTAGTACTCATCTTATAACTACCGCATACTTTAGCTCCTAAATCCTCCCAGTCCCAATTACCTTTAAATCCATTAGCCTCCCAGTTAAAGCTATTACATGCAAAATATGTACCAGGTACTATAATAGAAAATGAGCAGTTCCATCCAGATACGATATTATCAAATCTCTCAGTAAATGGCTCTATAGTAAAATCCTTATCATCTGGCTGGCCATAAACTCCCTCATTTTGCTGCACTCCTAGCATTAATCCCTGCTTATACTGAGCTATAATATCTATTAAAATCTGCATAGTATCAGATAATACCTGCTGGTTATTACCATCAGTATTCTTTAGAGGATTTTTATCATCATTAGCTGGAGTATCTTTTACTAAATCCATGGCTAATACATTAAAATTAAAGGTTAAGTTATGTACTCCTGCAGTTACATTACCAGGTACTATATGTACTAAAGGATATACAGAGTTAGCATCTATATCTATCTCCTGCTCATTACCAGAGCTAACATTATTAACCATACCATGGCTAATAGCTACACATTTTAAAGCATCTATTACATTATTATATGTAGCTGATAAATTTTTATTAAACATAATCTTTATTTTCTATTTAGCTCCTCAGTTAATTCTACATCCTTAGTATATGATAAAAAATTTAAGCAGGTATTAACATTTAACTCAGTTACTGCATCCATTTTTAATATATCTCCTCCAGCCATTCTATGGATTAAGCAGTACCATCCATACTTACTGCCTATATCATCTCCACTATCTGGCTGCTCTTTATAATGCTCTGGCTCATCTGCTCCTCCTCCAAATAGGATAGCGTACTCTCTATGGCACTCCTCCCTATATTGCAAAAAAAAACCAGAGCAGCATATACAGTATCTATACTCATCCTCTCACTAAATAGCTTACGCCTCTTAGTTATCTCTTTTAAATCATAATCCTCTATAGTATATTTAATACCATCCCTCTTTACTACTGGCCTATATAATACTGCAAATACTTTATCTAAATTATTAAATCCATCCTGCAGATAGTTATCTAAATCTACAAACTCTCCTAAACTTAGCTCATCAAAATCTGGTATAAATCCATACTCTATACCATCTATCTCTATTACTCTACTTAACTCCTTATTAGGATTAATACTAGTTAGCTCTCCTAACTGATTATAAGCCTCTCTAAGCATCTTAATAGGCGCTTTGGTTAGTAGGCCTCCAGGTATATCAGCTAAGGCCTCTAGGCTCTTTACCATTAACTCTATCTCAGTACTATCCTCTTTATCTATTGCTATCATAAGGTTAGTATATTGCCTTACACTTACCTCATCCCAGCTAGTAGGTAGCTTATACTCCTTTAAATCCTTATCTATTTTTAGCTTTATTACTCTCATTTATTATAAATATAATTTATTACTATTTAATCTTTAAGCTATTTTAAGGGTATCTAAGCAATTAAATAAGCCTTATAGTATCATACTATTTAAAAACTCTATTAGTTAATTAGAGTAATTTTACTAGGTTATCTAACTGAGTATTTACCAGTACTTACTCCTAACTCATAATAGCAGCGCATCATTAAAGCATCAGAGTAATCTGGAGAGCGGCCTATTAAATCCTTTATCTTATCCTTAGATAGTATAGATAGCTTACCATCCTTATCTATATTAATCCTCCTTATCTGCTCTAGCTCCTGGATTAAAGCCTCTTTAATTTTAATACTATTAGTACTAACTCCTATCTGGCCTCTGTTTATTAAATCAGCTAGCTTATAACTGCATTGGCTTTTTAAATTCTGGTAATTCTCTCCCTTTAATGGCCTGCTATTATTTACAAATCCCTTACATCTTAGTATATCCTTAGCTCCTCCTCCTACTCCATCCTCATCTACCAGTATATTACTTAGCTTAATACCCTCTCTTTGCTGCATCTCTCTAATCTTATTAGCTACATCTACCATACTACTCATATCCATACTTACTATATCTATTATCTGGAGGCCATTCCATAAATATATAACTGTTTTATCCTTACCAAATCTGGCTATATCTGCAGTAATATACTTATCTCCAGTAGGTACTACATTACTAAACATATTAACTATAGCATCATACTCTATTAGAGCATCCTTACTATCATCATACTCCCAGTCTCCTCTAAGTAATCTGGCCTTACTTATCTCATCTAGCTTATTTAACTGAGCCGTATAATGCTTACTGATATGCTTATTATCTGTAACTAGAGCCTGGATAAATTGCTTATGCTTAGGCAGTACTCCCTCTCTACTCTCCTTATAGATATTATATACCCATCCCTTAGCTGGATTACATGACATATATAACTTAGGTATTAGCCCATACTCATCTAGCTTATATCTCAGCCTGCTACTTAGTATATTCTTAGCTTTTTCTGTTATCTGGTTAGCCTCATCTATGCAGGCAAAGGTTAGCTCTAAACTCCCTAAGCTATCAAAATTAGCATCACTAGGATATAAAAATAAATCCTTTAAGATAATACTACTGCCATTATAAAAGGTTATTACATTACTCTGAGCGTTATAAGTATAATGCTCTCCAGCCTTTATATTCCATTGGCTGCATACATCCCAGAGCGTAAGTAGGGTAGTCTTTTTAAGAGCATCCAGTTTACTCCTACCTACTAAGCCTCTTACTCCTGGATATTTTAAGCATGTTATTATAGCATAAGCGCATAGTAAATAACTCTTACCTCCTCCTGCAGCACCTCCATAAAGTAGCTCAGTAGTAGTATCATCTAGCATATACTTAAAAGCCTGCTTTTGCTTATTGGTTAAATCTGGATTTATATCTATCATCTCCTTTTACGAATGATTAAGCAAAATACTAATAGTAATAATGCTAGTAATATATTATATGTATTTAGATACATTTATAACTATTTAATACTCATTATATGTACTTACATATATTAGCAGTTAGGAGTTTCATCTAGGTTAATATTAATATTAATCTTATCTCCTTTACTGGTTATATCAGTTTCCTGGCGCTCTATATATCCTCTATTCTTAGCTCTAGTCTTTAAATAAAATAGTATAGCTACTACATTACCTGAGCCTATTAGCGTTTGTAATTGGCTCTCAGCATCATCTATTAAGGCCTCAGTAATATCCTCTACAGTAGCCTTAAAATCCTCATGCTTATCCATCCAGTTATAATAGGTACGCCTATTAATGCTCATAGCCCTGCATGCTCCAGCTACATTACCAGCCTGCTTAGTTAGTATCCCTATAAACCTATCTCTATCTTTGTTAGTATACGCCATCTCTTTTTATATATGTATAATTAGTATCTTTTTATATAAATATAAACCTTACTATTTTATTTAATTGTCTTGTTTTATCTCTAATAAACTGGACAAATTATAGATAGGCCATATTACTACTATATTATTATCCATTATATTTACTACCCTCAGTATTTAATCCTCCTTTATTCTTACTCTCCTCTTTAATAGCTGCTTTTAAATCATCATACTTACCAGCCTTAATATCCTTATCTATCTCTCTCTTTATTTTACGCTTAGTACGCCTATCTAATTTAGGCTTATTACCATAAACCTCCTTAGCTTTATTATTCATAATTACTTTATTAGTATATTTATTCATAGGCATTAAATATAGCGTATGGTTTCTTAGCATGTTTAATTTCATGGTATCTACCATTATCAGTAGTAGGAATACGCTTAAATCCAAACTGCATATAATAGCCTAAATCCT
>TARA_B110000908_G_scaffold56599_1_pt1 | contig 12633 bp, 13 predicted proteins | sample TARA_B110000908 | Tara Oceans TARA_B110000908 (sample SAMEA4398067) | marine metagenome | biome: Polar Biome; feature: [DCM] deep chlorophyll maximum layer (ENVO:01000326); material: water (ENVO:00002006), including particulate matter (ENVO:01000060) such as... | depth 36 m
GGCGATCGCTGGGCCGATGTGGCCGACCATGTAGCCAAACGTGGGGTCGATACGGTCAGCCCCTTCCTAACGTTATAATATCTCTACGCGCTTGGACGGGTGGGCTGGGCGGAGGCAGAAACTCTGCTCACTGCAATTGAAGAACGGACCGAGGATGAAACGCAATTTGATCATCTTGTTTGGCGCGATGTTGCCGTTTGGGCTGCACATGGGATTGCAGCCCACGCCGCAGAAGACTGGGAAGACGCCATACGCTTCTTAGGTAAGGCCCTGCCCCGTATAGCAGAATGTGGCGGCAGCCATGCACAACGTGACCTGTTTGAACAAATCCATCTTGATGCACTGATCAAGTCTGGCCAAGCCTCAAAGGCGCAACAAGTCTTAGAAATGCGACGCACCTTTGATCCGGGCGGCGTTCCGTTGAACATGTTGCTGGCGGACGCTTATGAAAACGCGGGTCTGCCAGAACAAGCAAACATCGCAAAAGACCGAGCAAACGAAACCCTCGCAGCACTCACTTAGGACAGACACATGACCAATATTCTGATCTTGGGCGGCGGCGGTATGATTGGCCAAAAGCTGGCCACACATTTGACGGCAAAGGGATTGGGGGCAGACCGATCGCCCCAAATCACGCTGTTCGACATGGCGTTTCCCAACCAAAGCGTCGCGAATTGCACAACAATCACTGGCGACGTCGCTGACCCAAAAACAGTCAAGACACTGGCCGCCACCAAACCTGACGTGATCTTCCATCTTGCGGCTATTGTGTCGGGACAGGCAGAAACCGAATTCGATATGGGCTGGAACGTCAACATGATGGCGATGTGGCATCTGTTGAATGCATTGCGCGATGAGCATACCGCCTCAGATGGGGAATATATACCCCGCGTGGTATTTACCTCTTCCATCGCAGTATTTGGTGGCCCGTTCCCCACCAAAATCGACGATGAGTTTTTATCAGTGCCACAAACCAGCTACGGCGCGCAAAAATTGGCCTGTGAATTGATGCTGACCGATTTCAGTCGTAAGGGGTTTGTCGATGGATTGTCATTGCGGTTGCCAACCATTTGCGTGCGACCGGGCAAACCAAACCTCGCCGCCTCTTCATTCTTTTCGGGGATCATTCGTGAGCCATTGAACGGGGCAAAGGCGATATTGCCGGTCGCAGATACTGTCCGCCACTGGCATGCGTCGCCACGTTCTGCAGCAGGCTTTTTAATCCATGCTGCGACGCTTGATACCAACTTGCTTAAGGGACGCCGCGCCTTAAACCTCCCCGGTGTTAGTTGCACGGTTGCCGAACAAATCGAAGCCCTGCGAAATGTAGCAGGCCAAAAAGTTGTTGATCTTATCAAACACCAGCCTGATGACGTGATTGCAAAGATCGTGGCGGGTTGGCCCGAAAACTTTGAACCAACGCGTGCGGTTGAACTGGGGTTTAAATCCGAAAGCAGTTTCGCCGAAATTATCCAAACGTATATTGACGATGATTTGGAAAAAAGCGTCTCTAACTAAGGGCGTTATTCTCTGCAAAGGTGCGAAAGAATGCCAAGAACGCGCGGTCGGGATCGCGCGGCGCTTCTTTACCCGCAGCCCATTTGCGCCACTCGCCTTCAACGAAATAGATGTCATATCCGGCGTGTCGCATCCGCGCGGTTTCATATGTCTCTGTCCGTAGCGCGACACCCTTGGTGTCCAACCACGCAGGGCGCGCCGCGACAGGTTGTACCTGACCGTCAATGCGGGCTTTGCGCCCCGTCTTGGAAAACGTTAACTCGCGCTCCGCAGCCCCTGCCCCTGCCCCGTCCTTTTTCCACCAGCGCAATTCCACATGGGTCACGCGGCGACCGGTTTTAATCGGATCAATCTCGACCACGTAATCCGACAGCGCGTTCACCTCTTTAAGCGCGGGATCAATCGCACGCAGCTTCATGTTCGACCAACTGGTCAGCTTGCCCTTAGGCACACCCAAAATACCGCGAATATCAGCTAGCGAAAACTTTTCCGAACTGCGCCAGCGCAGGTTGCCACGTTTCTGCACCATCTCGTAAAGGGTCAGCGTGTATTTTGACGAAAGCGCAAACATAACTTCGCATTGAAGACGGGCAAACACGGTCGAGTCCTTGATGACCTTGCGCAACCGTGCGGGGATTTCATATTCAAACAATCCGTCGCGCCGTGTTGTTTCGATATTGCCACCCAGCAACTGAGCACGTTCAATGGCTTCTTCACCTTCGTGCATGACGTTGATCCGAACAATTGCAGACATCAGCCGTTCAATGGATTCACCCACACGATCATTGGAATTATGCGACCCGCGCAATTCAGATTTCGAAATGATATGCGTGACTGGCTTTTCGATCGCATCCCATGCGTGTTCCAAAAGTTGGTTGTAAATTCGACGGTCTGCCAAGGTCAGCGGCGTGACTTCGACCAGATCAACCAGTTCACCCGGTTTGATCATGCTTTGCGCATTTGGTTGCGCATCAAGGGGTTATCGCAAGGTTTGTTCGCTGAGTAACGCTAAGGAAAAACATTTAGAGAACTTGGTTGATTTTGAACCCTCAGCCCCACTTTCTCGCGTAGCTGAGGTGCAATGGCCGCTCATTTGAGCGTTCAGCGGCCCCTGAATCCCAGACATAATCGCCTGTGAGGTTGATGTGGGTCCATCCCAAGGGCGAAACATGCTTTAGCAGGCTTGGCTCAGGCAATTTTCCTGCTCGTAGCAAATGATCGGCCGCTTTGTTCATATACATCGTATTCCAGTATATAATCGCGGCAATGACAAGGTTGAGCGCCATGGCCCGCTTTTGCTGTGCATCAGGAGATCGGTCATTAATGCGTCCCTGAGAATGGGCAAAGACGGCTTTTGCCAGGGTGTGGCGTGCTTCGCCTTTATTCAGGCTCGCTTGGGATTCTTGACGCAACTGCGGGTTTTCTATCCAGTCCAGCATGAACAGAGTGCGCTCAATTCGGCCGATTTCACCAAGGGCCAGGTAGAGACGGTTTTGCTGGCGGTAGGCTCCAAGTTTTCGCAATAAGGCAAAAGGCTTTACTGAACCGTTTTTCACGCTGGCAGCCAGCCAGACAACATCATCCCAATGGCTCAGAATAACCTCTTCGTTTATCGGTTTGCCCATGAGGGGTGACAACCCTTTCCAGACACCTGGCTTGCCAAAAAAAGCCAGCCGCCGATCCGGAAAATCCCGCAAACGGGGTGCCAGCTTTAGCCCAAGCAGATGGAACAGGGCAAAGACGTGGTCCGACACTCCGCCGGTATCAACGTAATGAGTCAGTGGATTGAACTGGGCAGCATTTCCCATCAGCCCGTCCAACACAAACGGGGCTTCCCCGATGTGGCTCCGATCACGCTTGAATGGAATGAACCGTATTGGCCAGACAGGAAGGAATAGATTTTCAGGTCGGGATCGGGTCCATATTTTGCGTGGATCTCACTGGAATTTCGCGCTGCTGCAAAGAACTGCCCGTCAGAAGAAGTATGTTCTGCTTGGCCCCAGATTTGGGCAATCGGCAAAGCGTGGTGGGCATCAATAATTCGCGTTAGAGCATCGCTGTAAGTTTCGGGGCGCAGATACCAGTTTGAAGCCCAAGACAGTTGGGCATGAGACACATTCTTGGAGGCCTGCGCCATGCGCTCCAATCCAAGATTGGTTGCGCCGGCCAGAATTGAGGCCAGAGCCGTGGCGGGATTGGCGTTGGTGCGCCCCGAGCGCAAATCGGTGAAGGCATCGAGAAAGCCAGTGTGACGGCCCACATCCCAAAGTAATTCTGTAATGCGGATGCGCAGCATGACGGCATCAATCGCTCGGTCGAGCTGTTCACCGGCCGAGGGGGTTACTGGATCATGTGGTGTGATTTTCAATTGCTCGTTTTCAACCCTGACCCCTTCCAGTTGGCCAAGTTTCAGTTTGCGCTCCACTTTTCTCAGTCGCTGGTTCAAAAGATTACGACGCTGCGCTAACCAAACTTGGCCATCAATCGGCAAACCTGTTTCGCTCATGATACTTTCCGCCTCAACCTTCGGCATTAGATACGCATCAAAGCGGCGATAATCTTGACTGCCTTTAACCCAGGCATCACCCGCACGAAGGCGGTCCCGCAATGTGGTCACTACGGCTGTTTCATAAATCCGGCGTTTTGGCTTGCCATCCTTGTAAATCAGGGACTTCCAGTGCTTTGCTGCGAAAGGCATTGGCACCACATCCGGTAGATTTCGTTTGCCGGTTCGGTTCTGTTCTTTGATAAGCGACAAGGCAGCTTGCAAGTCAGCCCCGGCATCGGGAAGCGTAAATGAAAAGGCTTCCAGAAATTCTGGCGCAAACCGTCGTAGTTGGATGTATCGTTTTGTTGAGAGAGAAAGAGGGTCTTCAGTCGCCAGATTGCCGAGCGCATCAACTTCAGAACGCGATTGCACCAGCCGTTCCCAACCAACAGTTTCGTCCAGAACCTTGAAGGGATCTTCACCTTTTTCAAAGGCTTCGCTCATGGCATCAATTGTGCCCCCAAACAGGCGCATCAGGCGACCAATTTGAGACTGGCTCGCCTGTAAGGTCTGATCCTGCTTGCGTTTGGAACGTGTGAACAACTGCCCTGTCAAACGCTCAAACATGGCGATTGAGGCATCCGTCAGCACAATATTGATCTCAGCCATCTGTGCCGCCAGCGTTGCAATCCGCCGCCGTTCCCCAAAATCCTTGAGCAAGTGGGCTGGAGCAACGGCCCCTTCGCGCGCAAACTTTGTCAATCTGGTGGGATGAATATCCTGTCCTAATTCTGCTGGAAGATGAAGGGCGCGGACAAATTTAAGCCTATCCAATAATCCATGCAGGCTGGCCACACTTGTAGAATGCGGCATGCCGCGCAACCAAGCCAGTCGTGATATTCCCAATGATGGGTCTTTTATCAGTAGGTCTTGTAATGCTGCCCGCTGATCCGCACTCAAAGCATCATTCAGATCTTGTGCCGCCAATCGTCGCGCCCGTGCCCGACCAGCAAGGCCGATGCGCTCCAATGTATCTGTGCCAGGATATACCAATCTGGCTTCAGACAAACCCGCCAACAGGCCGCGCATAATAGCAGCACTGTCATCAGTGCCAAACGCCGCCTGTGTTGCCAATTCCAACGCTGTTCTAAAATCTGCCCTCAGAAACGGTCTGAGGCCAAGATGCCCGATGGCAAGAACGCGGTGCGCCGCCTGGGTGCTTTCGTGGGTCCCGTAAATATCCAGCACAGAAGTCGACACATGTATCTGCTCAGAGAGCCAATGAATAACTTCCGGTGGGATTTGATCGCTATTGCGCCAGCCCTGACCCGGATGGCGAAGCAGGGCGATGTGGATGGCAAGCCCCAGCCGGTTTTCTGCCCCTCGCCGCGAACCAATCAGATCAAGATCATCCGTGGCTAAAACGTAGTATCGCTCCAGTGACGCCATATCTGACGTGATGTCGAAGAAGTTTCCCCGTACGCTTGATGATAACAGGTAACGTTTTGCCATGGTGTGTCCTTAAATTAGTGTTGATAATTTAGGGACAAGCTATAATATAGGGACAAATAAAGAGACAGATATTATGCCAAGTACAACCCATTTGGGGGCCGCTCAATGACCGTCCCTAAAACGAGCGATAAAGAGACAACCAAAATGACCAGAACTGGCGATATCCTCGGCTATGCTCGAGTCTCGACATCCGAGCAAAACACATCGCCGCAATCCGAACGCTTAAAAGATGCTGGAGCCATCCGGGTTTTTGAAGATGTCATCTCTGGTAAAAAGTTCGAACGGCCTGAGTTGGCAAGCTTAATCGACTTTGCCCGCCCCGGAGACAGCCTCTGCGTCATCCGCCTTGACCGCCTCGGACGATCTCTAAAGGAACTGCTGGAAACGGTTGAGGACCTAAAATCACGAGGCATTAATTTGATCAGTCTTGAGGAAAAACTAGACACGTCCAGCGCTGCTGGTGAGTTAGTGTTTCATGTATTTGGGGCCATCGCCCATTTCGAGCGACGGTTAATTTCAGAACGCACCCACGACGGTATCGCCGCCGCCCAAAAACGAGGTAAAAACCCAGGCCGACCGAAACTGGATACTGAAACTATTTCGGTGTTACAGAAACTGGTCAAAGCAGGAATGACCCCTGGAATGGCAGCAAAACAGCTTGGTATAGGTCGATCAACTGCTTACAGAGTTGCAAAGACTTTGGATTAACAACGCGTGTTTACTTAATGTTCTTTCTTAGCGTTACTCAGCGAACAAACCTTGCGACGCCCCCAACAGCACACTGATCCAGAAAATCAAATTTTTGATCTTCGGGCAAATCCCGTAGGATATTTACGTCTAGCATTTTGGAATAGAGCGAGGAGTTTTTCATCAATCGTCCTGGGTAAGGTGTCTAAGGTCGAGATTACACCGCTGAAGGGGATAAAAAAAATGGTTTAAAAAAGTAAACCCGACCTTAGACGTTTTCCAGAGGCTTAAATACCTTTTACTCACGTCTATTAATGTATCGGTAGATTCGATTGCCACTGTCGCCTAGGCGACAGTGGAGAAAAAATGTCGCCCAAGCTTATACTTAGGCGACATTTTTTCTGTTCAGTTAGATTAACCGTCAGACTTGATCTCTTCGCCTTCAACCGCATCTTCGATAACGGGGCCAACACTTGCAAGGTAGGCAGCGACGTCTTCGCCACCTTTCTTAAGCTTGAATGACATTTTGGATTTAGCTTTACTGTTGTCCAAATAATCCTTCAGGAATGCTTTGGGATCTTTGACCCATGACGCCAAAAGAACTTCATCCCAGATAAGGCCAGCATCGCCTGCAGCTAGCAAATCTTTTGAATAGTTGAAGCCTTTGACAGATCCCGCAGCGCGACCAACCACGCGATAAAGGTTCGGGCCAGACTTCCCGCCATTAAGGATGACTTCACCGTCATCAGAAACGATCATGTGGCAGGATTTGCATTTTTTGAATGCCTTGGCACCGGCTTCCGCGTCGCCTGTAGAATGGCCATCTGCAAAAGCAGGGGCAGAAAAGCTGAGGGTAGCAATAGCAACAAGTGTTCGGATCATAGGTGTTCTCCATTTGGTTTTAATGATGATACCCTAGCAATACTGTAATCAACACTCACAACATTGCGACCAACATGCAGCCTTCGATCAGCTTGCATCACTTGGTGTTGCCATTTATCGAATTGATGAATTGGATTTTGATTCCAGCTGACTAAAATAATTAGGGCCACGCCATGAAAATCATGATCCCAGCATGGGTTGACGGTGTGCTGACCCCCGTCGAAAAGCTTGAAGTACACCAACGCGGCTTGCGCCATAAAGCAGTCTCGGTTTTTGTTCTACGCGGTAGCGAGCTGCTGTTACAACGACGTGCTTTGGGCAAATACCACACCCCTGGTTTGTGGGCCAATGCGTGCTGTACACATCCGCATTGGGACGAGGCCCCTGATGTTTGTGCCGTCCGCCGTCTCAATGAAGAACTTGGGATAAAGATCACGGACCCACAGTTCCGCCAAACACTAGAATATCGCGCAGATGTTGGATCAGAGTTGATTGAACACGAAGTGGTCGATTTGTTTGTAGTGGGGGCAGGCGAGGCGATCCAGATTGTAGCCAATCCAGACGAGGTGATGGATTTTGAATGGGTCGAATACGCTAAGTTACAACAACAAATTATAGGCCAGCCAGATAGGTTTACCCCTTGGCTCCGTATTTATATGGCTGACTTTGCTGACAAGATATTTGGCACCGAATTCAGCCGTAACTAAACGGTACGTTTCGGTCCTAACCCTTGCATAAACCGGCTGTCACTGATTGATTGCGGTAACATCAATAAGTTAGTGAATCGCATGAATAAGCAGCCCTTGGACCTTTTCATAATTGGCGGTGGCATCAATGGGTGTGGCATCGCGCGTGACGCTGCGGGCCGTGGGCTTAGCGTGGCCTTGGCTGAACAAGGGGACTTGGGGGGGGCGACCTCATCCGCTTCGACCAAGTTGTTTCATGGTGGGTTGCGCTATCTTGAGTTTTTTGAATTCGGGTTGGTCAAATCAGCGTTAAAAGAACGCGATGTTTTGCTGAAAGCAATGCCGCACATCTCTTGGCCGATGCGCTTTGTACTGCCTTACAGTGCGGATATGCGGTTTGATAACGATACGCCAACATCACGTCTACTGACTTGGGTTATGCCGTGGATGAAGGGGCGTCGGCCTGCGTGGTTGATCCGTTTGGGCCTGTTTATGTACGATCATTTGGGTGGCCGTAAGATTTTGCCTGCCACGCAAACGTTAGACTTGAAGGACGGGCCCGAAGGCGCGCCACTGCAAGACCGTTTTGAAATGGCTTACGAATACTCTGATTGCTGGGTAGAGGATGCGCGTCTGGTGATGTTGAATGCCCGTGACGCCGAAGCCCGTGGTGCGCAAATATTGACCCGCTGCCGTGTTATTGCTGCAGAACGCAAAGGCGATCTTTGGCATGTCGATACAACGCAGGGCGAATTTAAAGCCCGCAATCTGGTAAATGCAGGTGGCCCGTGGGTCGCTGACATTCTGTCAGGTGTCTTGCGCCAAAACAGTCATGCAGGCATCCGTCTGGTCCGCGGCAGTCACATCGTCACACCACGTCTTTATGATCATGACAAATGCTATTTCTTCCAAGGGACTGACGGCAGGATTATCTTTGCCATTCCCTATGAGCAGGATTTTACCCTGATCGGCACAACAGACGCCGAACACGAGGATCCAGATACTAAACCTGCGATCACGGATGAAGAACGCGATTATCTGTGCAAATTTGCATCCGAGTATTTCAAAAAGCCTGTGACGGTTGATGATGTGGTTTGGACTTATTCTGGCGTCCGCCCACTCTATGATGATGGGGCTGCTTCAGCGACGGCAGCAACCCGTGATTACGTGTTGGATTTGGACACAAACGGCGCCCCCTTACTCAGCGTTTTTGGTGGCAAAATCACAACCTATCGCAAACTGGCACAGCAAGTTTTGGCAAAGCTAGAATTGGGCGACGAATGGACTGCTGAAGTTCCATTACCCGGCGGCGATTTCCCTGTGGATGGGGTAGGGGTCTTAGTTGCTGGGTTGCTGGCTGACTACACATTCTTAGATCAAAAATGGGCCGCACGATTGGTACGGACCTATGGAACTGAGGCGCGCGAATGGCTGGGCGATGCGACAACTGCCGCTGACTTGGGCCAAGATTTCGGGGCGTCCCTGACAGAGGCCGAATTGCGCTGGATGATGACCCGCGAATACGCAGTCACGGCCGAGGATGTCGTTTGGCGGCGCACAAAGCAGGGTCTTCGATTGGACAGCGATCAGATCAAAGCAATCGATGTTTGGATGGGCGCAAAGGGGCAAAAAACATGACGTATATCCTAGCGATTGATCAAGGCACAACGTCGTCTCGGGCTATTGTGTTTGATGCGAAAATGCAACCCGTCGCTTCTGCTCAACAGGAATTCACACAGTATTTCCCTGCCTCTGGTTGGGTTGAACACGACGTTGAGGAGATTTGGATTTCCGTCCTAAACACCTGCGCCGAAGCGTTGGCAAAGGCCAGTATTACTGCGGCTGACCTCGCAGGCATCGGGATCACCAATCAACGTGAAACGACAGTTATTTGGAACGCTGAAACAGGCAAAGCCATTCATAAAGCAATCGTTTGGCAGGATCGTCGCACAGCACCGTTGTGCGAGGAATTGCGCGCTGCAGGACATACCGAAACGATAATGAAAGCCACCGGGCTTCTGCCAGACCCATATTTCAGTGGCACAAAAGTTAAATGGTTGCTCGATCAGCATGAGGGTTCCCGCACGCGGGCAGCCAATGGCGAATTGCTGTTCGGCACGATGGACAGCTTTCTGATCTGGCGTCTGACAAACGGTGCGTCCCACGTCACGGACGCAACCAATGCCGCGCGTACAATGATGTATGATATTCACGCTGGTGAATGGAGCACAGACATGTGCGCCATCCTTGATGTACCGCTGACGATGTTGCCAAAAGTGTTGGATTGCGCCGCAGATTTCGGGATCGTGGACGCTGCCCATTTAGGGGCTGTGGTTCCAATCTTGGGCGTTGCTGGTGATCAACAGGCTGCGACCATCGGACAAGCATGTTTTGAACCGGGCATGATGAAATCCACCTATGGCACTGGGTGCTTTGCACTGCTGAATACAGGCGCCGATGCGGTTCCGTCTCAGAATAAAATGCTGACGACTATTGCCTATCAACTCGACGGTGTTCCGACCTACGCGCTTGAAGGATCGATCTTTGTCGCGGGGGCTGTGGTGCAATGGTTGCGCGACGGTGTGCAGATGATCGAAGCCGCGCCAGAAACCCAAAGCTTGGCCGAACAGGGCAGCGGCGACGTTACTATCGTGCCCGCCTTTACTGGCCTTGGGGCACCCTATTGGAACGCCGAATGTCGTGGGGCTGTCTATGGTCTAACACGTGACAGTGGCCCCGCTGATTTTGCACGTGCCGCCCTAGAAAGCATCGGTTTCCAAACACGCGATTTGTGGGAAGCCATGCGGGCTGATTGGCCAAATGCCGACGACACTGTGCTGCGCGTTGATGGCGGCCTCAGTTCAAATGATTGGGCGATGCAGTTTTTGGCCGACATGTTGGGCGCACCTGTGGACCGTCCCGCGGGTGTCGAAACAACCGCTTTGGGGGCGGCATGGCTGGCAGGAATGCGGGCAGGAATTTACCCCGATGCCGCAGGCTTTGCAAAGATGTGGGCCTGTGAGCGGCAATTCACATCACAAATGCCAGACCCCGAACGCACCGCCCTATATGAGCGATGGAAACGGTGTATCGCAGCAACAATCAGCGTTAACTAACGCTTATTTTCTGCTGATCTCGGCCGCTTCAAAAACATCAGCCATCGACAGCTCAGGCATCTCGGGAGAGAAGGCAACAAGTTCACTCATATGTGAAAAGCAGTTGTATCCAAGGTCTTTAAAGACCTTCACAATCTGACGTTTGTTTTCATGCGTGTTGTTTTCGACATTGGCAACCTTTGGACGCAAGGACGCCAAATCAGCACCGGCCAAAACAGAAAGCTCGTGACCTTCGGTATCAATTACCAAGGCATCCGTGCGGGTGATTTTTTGCTCTGCCAGAATGTCTTTCAGTGGGCGCAATGCAACCGTAAATTCTGCAACGTTATCTTCGGCTTCGGGCCGTTCTTTCAACAGCGCCTCTACCATTCTTTCACGATCAAATGATGCACAGCCACGGGCATTTTCACGGTACAGCGCTTCATGTTCTTCTGCGAGATAATGTAGGGTCATTTCGCCATCCGAATCTGATGCGCCAACATTCAATGTGATTATATCGTCTCTGTCAGCGTGCAGCGCCTGAACCCGTTTGAAGTAAAGCGGGTTGGGTTCGATCAATACACCACTCCATTTATTCTGGCTTAGGAAGGGATAAAGTGGATCGGCAATCTGGCCATCATTCGCCCCAATTTGGATACAGTGAACCTTTTGATCATAAACCTTGTTCAAAATATAAAGTGGTAGGTTCAAGAAGAAATATTTTGTCTCACGATTCACAGCATTCAGCCTTTCAAAGCACGCGTTCTCACAATTCTATACGCCTTTCCTATTGTAGTGAAGGTGTATAGAAATTTCGAGGTTTGTTCAGCGAATGCGAACTTCAATGGTTCCAATTCCATCAGTGCCACCCGTCATCACATCGCCGGAAATCACTGTGCCGACACCTGCTGGCGTGCCCGTCATAATGATGTCGCCAGCCTCTAACCGCACGGCTTGGGATAGGATCGCGATATGTTCGGTCACGGACCATATCATGTCACCAATGTCGCCGTCTTGGCGCACCTCACCATTCACCGACAGCCAGATGCGGCCACTTGTCAGACTGGGCACATCCGCAAGCGGCACAAGCGCGGAGATTGGTGCGGATTGATCAAACCCTTTGGCCATGTCCCAAGGCCGACCTTTGCCTTTTGCAGTTTTTTGAATATCGCGCCGCGTCATATCGATCCCAACGCCCACGCCCCAAATATGATCAAGCACATCGTCAGGCGCAATGTCGGACCCACCTTTGCCAATGGCAATCACCAGTTCGATCTCGTGATGCAGGTTTTTGGTCAACGTCGGGTAGGGCAAGGTACAAGGACTGTCGACAACCGCATCTGCTGGTTTAGTGAAAAAGAACGGTGCTTCGCGGATGTCGTTGCCCATTTCGATTATGTGGTCCCTGTAATTTTGACCTACACAAAAAATGCGGCGTACTGGGAAGCGGTCAGTTGTATTCGCAACAGCAAGGCTGGCCTGTGCAGGTGGTGTAATCACATATGTCATTTGGGCAGGTTCCTATTGTGGCTTAAGATCTTTTTGACAGAAATCTCGTGCCGCTGGAAACGTTTTATTATGGCGCGGGGTAAGTAAATCGAAACAACCCCCGCCCTCAACCAATCCATGAACCTTACTCCCTGGCTTTAAGGTAATAGGGTTTTAGAAGCAGGGCATTATCTAACATAAATAAGATTATACGGTAAAAAATTAAGTTTCGTCGCCCGTTACCTTGAACTGCGACTCTTGTTAGAAAACAATATGT
>TARA_B110000908_G_C10267861_1_pt1 | contig 12612 bp, 19 predicted proteins | sample TARA_B110000908 | Tara Oceans TARA_B110000908 (sample SAMEA4398067) | marine metagenome | biome: Polar Biome; feature: [DCM] deep chlorophyll maximum layer (ENVO:01000326); material: water (ENVO:00002006), including particulate matter (ENVO:01000060) such as... | depth 36 m
ACAAGCTCAAGTATCAATTAAACCAAGTGACTTAACAGATGTAATGTGTGACAAGTGTGATAACCAAACATTTGCACCAGCATTTATGTTTAAGAAAATATCTGCAATACTATCACCAACTGGTAAAGAATCGCTAATACCATTGCAAGTATACGCTTGCACTAAGTGTGGACATATCAATGAAGGCTTCTTGCCAAAAGAAGATCCTAATGCCTAAGAAAGATATTGTAAAGCATCCCGAACATTACACAAAAGGAATTGAGATGTGGGAGTATGCTTATTCTCAAGGTCTCGATTTCTTTGAAGGTAATATCATTAAGTATGTAACTAGATGGAAACACAAGAATGGTATGGAAGATTTGCTTAAAGCAAAACAATACCTAGACAAACTTATTGAAAATAACAGCAAATAAATTTTCATATGTCAATTAAATTGATTATATTTAACTATTAATAAAGACAATACTATGCCAAATCCATTTGAATATGCTAAGAAAGCCAGAATGATGGGTAAGAAATCTATATCTTACTCACAGGTAAATAAGTTTCATAAATGTCCATTGCGCTGGAAGCTAGAAAAGATAGATAAACAAAAAGTAAGAGAACCAAGTATCATGTTAGTATTTGGTACTGCATTTCATGAAACTCTACAAGAATATCTTAGAGTGATGTATGAAGAAACTGCAGTTGCTGCTGATAAACTAGATTTACGTGAAATGCTTATTGGTCATATGAAAGATGCTTATAATGCTATGGGTGATAAAGACTTTGTTGCTGAACATATATCTAGAGCTGATATGAATGATTTCTTTACAGATGGCATGATTATACTAGAATGGTTTAGGAAACGAAGAGGCCAGTATTTTTCTAAGAAGCATACTGAATTAGTAGGAATTGAAATGCCAATCTTTGTAGAAGTAGAATATAATTCTAACATTATGTTTAATGGCTTTATGGATCTAGTTCTTAAAGAAGGAAATGAAATAAAGATTATAGACATAAAAACATCTTACCAAGGTTGGAAGAAACCAAAACAAAAGCAAGAAGGTGCTCAGCTTAGATTATATAAAAAATACTTCTCAGAACAATATGATGTAGACGTAAAGGATATATCAATTGAATACTTTATTGTAAAACGTAAGGTATGGGAAGGTGGAGACTTTCCAGCAAAAAGAGTACAAATCTATAAGCCAGCATCTGGTAAACCATCTATCAATAAAGTAGATAATATGCTAAAAGAGTTTGTTGAACATGCTTTTCTACCTGATGGTAAACATAATAAAGAAGCTGCTTATCCAGCATACAAAGATGATTGCAAATATTGTCCATTTAAGAAAAGAGGAGATCTTTGTCCACCACACAAACGAGTACTAAAACCAACTATATGAAAGTAGGAATCGTAGGAAGTAAAGAATACGAGAACTTCAGGAAGATTAAAGATATGATATATAAGTTAAAGCAAAAGTTTGGCGATGACTTAGTTATAGTATCAAGTGGTGGACAGCATGGAGCAGACAGATTTGCAAAGAAGTATGCATTAGAACTTGGTTGTCAATACAAAGAACACAATCCATCACATACAGTCAATAATCTATATTCTGCTATGAACGAATCATTTTACAATAAACCTTACAAGCCAAGAAACTTCTTTCATAGAAATAAATTCTTAGCAAAAGATGTAGATTATCTAATTGCATTTATACCTGATGGAGTAGCTGCTGGCGGCACAACAGATACAATAAAACATGCAAAGAAATTTGGAAAAGCAGTAGTAGTTGTCACATAAAAAATATATTTATACACAAATTAGTTATAAACAAACAACGAGTAAAGGTTATATGAAGAAAAAGAAAATTCTATTATTGTCAGACGATATGAGACTGCATTCTGGTGTAGGTAATATGTCAAGAAAAATCGTAGAGGGAACAGTCGATAAATTCGATTGGATACAATTAGGTGGAGCAGTTAAACATCCTGAAGAAGGAAAGACTGCAGACATCTCAGAAGAAGTAGCAACTAAAACTGGAGTTAAAGATGCATCAGTAGTAATCTATCCAGTAAGTGGCTATGGTAATGAAAACATCTTACGTCAAATAGTTAAGCATGACAAACCAGACATGATTATACATTTTACAGATCCAAGATTCTGGGGATGGTTGTATGCTATGGAACAAGAATTAAGACAAACAATGCCACTAGGCTATATCAACATTTGGGATGATTTACCTTATCCTCATTGGAATGAAAATGCTTACGAGTCTTGTGATGTATTAATGGCTATATCAAAACAAACATATAACATCAATAAACATGTCTGTCAACGTAAACCAAGAGTAGAAGGAAAGGATTTATTCTATACTCCTCATGGTATCGATGAAACTACATTCTTTCCAATAACTGGCTTTGATATACAATACGATAAGTTTAAGAAAGATTCACTTCCAGATCTAGACTTAGAATTTGTAGCACTCTTTAATAGTAGAAATATACGAAGGAAAGGACCATCAGATTTAATTGCTGCTTTCAAAACATTTAGAGATGGACTTCCAAAAGAGAAGCATGACAAGGTAGCATTGATAATGCATACCGATCCAGTAGACGAACATGGAACAGATTTACCTGCAGTAATTAATGCTTTAGATCCTTCACTAATTGTTATCTTTAGCACTCAAAAATTACCAGAAATTGCATTAAACTATATGTACAATATAGCAGATGTAGTATGCAATCCATCTTCAGCTGAAGGCTTTGGTTTATCACACATGGAAGCTTTAATGTCTGGTACTCCTACTATCACAACAGTAGTTGGTGGACTACAAGATCAAATGGGATTCAGAAACAAGGATGGTGAGTTCATTACTGTCAACGACTTTAGCGAAGACGTACCATCTAACTCTACAGGAATGATGGGAGAAGAACATGGACCATGGACTTATCCATTATGGCCAAATCCAAGTTTACAAGGTTCACCAATGACGCCATACATATACGATTCAAGACCAACTACAGAAGATATAACTACAGCACTTAAATTCTGGTATGATGCAGGAGATGAGGAAAGAAAAAGATGTGGTATGATTGGAAGAGACTGGGCTATTGAAAATGGTTTTACATCTAAGAATATGGCAGATGATACTGCACATGCAATTCAAACTTGTCTAGACAATTTCAAACCAAGAGAAAAATACACAATAATAAACACTCAGGATAAACGTCCTGTATATCCATCAGGAGCATTAATATAATGAAAGCAAATTTAGTTATAAGCTGTCCAGCTACTTCACGTAGTGGTTATGGCGATCACTCAAGAGATCTAATAAGAAGTCTAATTGCAATGGACAAATTCGAAGTACAAATAATAGACATGCCATGGGGTAATTGTGGTAGAGATGCTTTAAGCATAAAAGACATAGATATAGCAAGTAGAATGCTAACTGCACCTATGAAAGATAAGCCAGATGTTTGGGTTCAAGTTACTGTTCCTCAAGAATTCAGACCAATTGGTAAATTTAACATTGGTATAACTGCTGGAATAGAAACTACTATCTGTGCAGCAGAATGGTTGCAAGGCTGTAACTTAATGGATTATATTCTTGTACCATCTAAGCATGCAAAAGATGTATTTGAAAATACTACATTCGATAAAAAAGACCAACATGGTAATATACAAGAACAGCTTAAACTTGAAACAAAAGTAGATGTGTTGTTCGAAGGGTTAGACATGAATGTATTTAATAAGAAGCCAAACAATAATTTCAAGCTAGATATTAAGGAAGACTTTGCATACCTATTTGTTGGCCATTGGCTTAAAGGAGAATTTAGTCACGACAGAAAGGATATAGGAGGTATGATTCGTACATTCTTAGAAACTTTCAAAAACATGACACCAAGAAATCAACCGGCTCTAATACTAAAAACCTCAAGTGCAACATTTAGTGTTAGCGATAGAGAAGCAATATTACTAAAAATACAACAAATAAAAAGAATGGTTGAAGGTAATAATCTACCAAGCATTTATGTAATACATGGCAATTTAACTCAAGACGAACTTAATAACTTGTACAACAATCCAAAGGTTAAGTCAATGCTATCATTCACACATGGCGAAGGCTTTGGTAGACCATTACTGGAATTTAGTATAACTGGTAAGCCAGTACTATATTCTAATTGGAGTGGTCATATTGATTTCTTGTCTGAACATAATATACCTCTTGTTGGTGAGTTAAAGAATGTACACAAATCAGCAGCTGATGCAATGCTACTTAAAGAATCACAATGGTTTTATGTAGATTATGGATATGCTAGTGGAGCAATAAAAGATGTTCATAACAATTACAAGAAACATGCTGAAAAAACTAGAAAGCAAACTCAATACATAAAAGAAAACTTTTCATTAGACAAAATGACAGAAATATTTGCTGAATTAATAGATGCAAACGTTCCAACAACTGGTATACCACAAGCAAATATTATGTCCGCTGAAGAATTATTAGCTATACAATAACATAAGAGAAAACAAATGGCAAAAGAAATAACTGATTGGGTTGAATCACCTATAACAAAAAGAATGATGGTTATGCAAGATTTGAATGAGAATACTGGCGTGACAAAAATGGATATATCTACAGGATATTTTACTAATGAACTTCCTATGAATTATACTAAGAATGGCGAAGCTGGAATCAAAGAATATGAAAGTTCAATGCCTGACTCAATTAAGCGATTGCGATTTGACGATGGAGAATCAATTTGGTACCCAAGTACACTACAGACTACAAGGGAAGTAATCTTTCCTTCAGGAGATACTTATGAGAATGTATCTTGGCATTTTGCAAAGCTTAAAGACAATAAAGAAATAGATCCAAAAACTATAGTAGATTGCAAGACATACTTAGAAGCTGCAAAGCTTGTCAATGGCCATTCACTTAGTGCTAAATTCTAGTGGCTATTAACTACTATAATACGCATTTAACAAAGAAGGAATCTTCTGTTATTATACCAAAGTTTGCACTTGAAAAAGGTATGATTATACAAGCTAGATATACTAACGTAGATAAAAAGTCTAAACTATATATGTTTGTAGTATTGAACAGAGACTTTAGAGGTAAGGTTCATTTATTAAGTTTAAATGAAATGACGACGCATCAACTAAACGATATGGCTCGTAGAACTGGAATTAGAATTATACCTAATTTTAAGAAGCGAGGTCTAGACTTTGAAAAATTAACAATTATGGAATCGTCAAATAGATTCTATCATAGAAAATTAGCAGGCAATATGGATACTATGTACAATCATAGTTATAGGACATTCTTTGCAAGTAAACTTGGTCTAGTACAATTAATAGATTATAGATTCGACAAAGACATAGAACCACCTAAAGATAATACATTAAAAGGATAATATGAAAATACTAATAAAGTTTCCAACAAGAGGAAGACCCGAACAATTTATAGCTACGCTAGACAAGTATATGGAATATGCAGATGGTGTAGTAGAATATGTTATTACTTGCGATACTAATGATGAGACTATGAACAATCCAGAAATGATTACTAAGTTAGACTCTTATATAGCATTTGGTAAACAATTATCATATTCATTTGGAGAAAGCAATAGCAAAATTCATGCAGTAAATAAAGATATGGAAGGGCGTAAGTTTGATATATTGTTACTTGCATCAGATGATATGGTACCACAAATGAAAGGTTACGATAGCATTATTAAAAAAGCAATGACTAACTTATATCCAGATACAGATGGAGTACTTTGGTTTAACGAAGGTTATCTTGGTATGAGAAACAATACATTATCTATTATGGGTAAAAAATACTACGATAGATTTAATTACATATACCATCCAGATTATATATCTTTATGGTGTGACAATGAATTTATGGAAGTTGGTAATATACTAGGTAAGCAAACTTATATAGATCTAGTTATAATAGAACACAAACACGTTCATTATGTTGGAGGTGAAGAAGATGCAATACATAAACTAAATACTCAGCACCATCCAATAGATATGGCTACGTTTAACAAAAGAAAGCTCAAAGGATTTCCTATGGAGTCTGTATTATGAAAAAGCTGATAAGTTATAGTATATGGGGTAGCAATCCAACATATACAATAGGTGCTATTAAAAATGCAGAAAATGCTAAGGTGATGTATCCTGGTTGGATTTGTAGATTCTATATTGCTGATGATGTACCAACAGATATAGTAGAACAATTAAAAAGCTTTGATAATACAGAAATAGTAATGATGGGCAAGGGAGACTGGACAGGAATGTTCTGGAGGTTTTATGCTGCAAGCGATCAAGATGTAGAAGTAATGATATCTAGAGATACTGATAGTAGGCTAACGCTTAGAGAAGTAGAAGCTGTAAATGAATGGCTTGAAAGTGACAAAGGTTTTCATATAATGAGAGACCATCCGTTTCATGGTTATCAAATAATGGGTGGTATGTGGGGATGCAAGGCTGGTAAAATACCAAACATAAAACAATTAATAGACGATTATCCAAAAGGAGAGTTTTATCAAGTAGACCAGAATTTCTTAAGAGAAGTAATCTGGCCAATGGTTGCTGATGATTATATATGCCATGATGAGTATTTTGAAAAGAAGTCATTTCCTTCACCAAGACAACCAAGACAATTTGTTGGTCAACCATTCGATCAGCATGACAATGAATTGGATAAAACACATGCAGATAAACTATGAAAATAGATTATGTAATTGTTAGTAGTAATAGTAACCCAATGTATTTTGATTTCTGGCCAATAGTTAGAGATTTATGGATACAGGTAGTTAAAATTAAGCCAATCTTTGTTTATATTTGTGATGAAGATAGCATAATAGATAACGGCGATCATATAATCCATAAACTTAAAGCAATACCTAATGTAGATAGTGGTTTGCAATCACAAATAGCAAGAATGTATGTTGCAAAGTTTTATAGTGAATCAGTTTGCTTAACTTCAGATATAGATATGCTACCACTAAACAGAACATACTTTACAGATATGATAGAATCATATTCTAATGATGACTTAGTAATATTTTCTGCTGATGCATATCCCAATATTAAACGGTATCCTATTTGCTATAATGCAGCAAAAGGAAAAGTCTTTAATGATATATTAGATTTGAATTGCAATTTCGAAACATATTGCAAGCGATTAATTGAATACAACTGGGGTTGGGATACTGATGAATTATATTTTGGAAAGATGGTTGCTGAATATACTAACCAAAGAAACGTAGTTAAGTTAAATAGAGGCTGGGAAAACAGAATGGCACTATATAGAATAGATAGAGATTTCTGGAACTATACTGCTATTAAACTTAAAAATAATGAATATATAGATAGTCATTCGATAAGACCATATTCAAAATACAAACAAGAAATAGATAAACTAGTCAATACACTTTTTAGCAAACAATAGTAAGTACGCTTTTCCTTTTTTATGTCAAAAAAAATTATTATATTAGATATATGAACAATACTAAAACATCAGATTCCTACCCGTACGTTACTGGAATGGGCTTTAGAAATAGAGCTCATTTAATTTATGATGAGTTTCAACAGGATACTAGTTCAAATATAACAAAAGACGGGCAGGTTGTCTTTATTAAAACAGATTTTGTTTCAGAGTTTTTTAATAGTATACTACCAGCAATTGACTACAACGTAACCATTATTACTCACAATAGCGATTACAACATAAACACTAACTATATGCAATACATAGATAATCCAAAGGTAATAAGTTGGTATGCTCAAAACGTTGATGTTGAACATGCAAAATTGAAATCTATACCTTTAGGCATAGCTAATAGAAGATGGCCACATGGCAATATTGAAGATCTAGAAGAAGTTAAAGCACAAACAATAGATAAACAGCATTTAGTATATATGAATTTCAATGCAAATACAAATTCAGGAAAAAGAAATTCAGTTACTTCATTATTTTCAAAAGCAGACTATGTTTATTCTGCAGCTAACAAATCGTTTATGAATTATCTTATAGATTTGAAATCTAGTAAATATGTTATATCACCACAAGGCAATGGTATAGATTGCCATAGAACTTGGGAAGCTCTTCTTATGGGTTCAGTTCCTATTGTAGAAAGAAGCAGCAACATTTCGTTTTATGCTAACTTGCCAATACTAATCATAGATAATTGGGCAAGCATTACAGAAGAATTCTTAGAAGAAAAGTACAAAAGCTTTAGTTTTAATACTATTGAACATATGTTTATTGACTTTTGGATTAAAGAAATAGGACTATTAAAGGAAAAAAGAAGCATATGAATATATTAGTTACAGGCGGATTGGGATTTGTTGGTTCGAACTTAGTAGACGAATTGGTCAGAGACAATCATACAGTCACAGTCATAGATAACCTATCATCAGAATCAAGTTCAGAAAAATATAAAAATAAGTATGCATGTTATCATATTAAAGATATTAGAAATATCGACAAATTAGACTTGCCAAAGTTTGAAGTAATATTCCATTTAGCTGGATTAGCTAGAATTCAACCAAGTTTTGAAGATCCAATAGACTATGTTGATGTAAATATAACTGGTACAGCTAAAATTTGTCAATTGGCAAAAGAGCATTGTGCAAGACTTATTTATTCAAGTTCTAGTTCAATCAACAATGGAGAATACAACACTCCATATACATTTTCAAAATGGGGAGGAGAAGAAGTACTTAAAACTTGGATAAAATGCTATGCAATAGATGCTATGATTTGTAGATTCTATAATGTATATGGTCCTCGTGAACCACAAACTGGAGATTATGCTACTGTAGTGCAAAAGTTTATTACAAAATATACTAACAGCGAACCATTGACAATCGTGGGGGATGGTGAACAAAGAAGAGACTTTACTCATGTAGATGATATTGTAAGTGGCTTAATACAAGTAATGGAAGAAGGAACAACAACATCTTTATACCATTTAGGTAGAGGCATAAATTATTCTATCAATGAATTAGCAGCAATGTTTGACTATGATAATATTAACAGTATTTCAGTAAGAAAAGGAGAAGGACTAGTAACCTTAGCAGACTATCAAACGACATTCAATACATTGGGATGGAAAGCAAAATACAATCTAAAAGACTATATAAAACTTAAAACAAGAGATAACAATGGAAGCATACTACACTCATAGAAAATACTTACAAATAGAATTAGACAAGTTGCCTGATAATTCTACTATTCTTGAGCTAGGAATAGGAGCTGGTAGTTCAGCTTTGATGCAAGACTTCTGTGATAAGAACCCATCCTCAACTGTATATGCATATGAATCAGATATTAGTTGGATACAAAAAACCAAAGAAGAATTTGGTAGCCCTTTAAATTATTCATTCACACATATTCCTTCTTGGAGTAACTTAAGTGAACTGCTACCAGCAGTAGCTGTTTATGATTTAGTTTTTGTTGACCAAACTCCATGGCAAGCAAGATTAGATTCTATTGATTTATTGGCTAACAGTACTAAAACGTTTATCTTACATGACTATGATTACTTCAATAAAGGCGGATGGCATGAAAAAACAGATGATTGGTTAAATAGCATTTATGTGAATGATGATTCTTCATATTTGGGACCAAAGTATTCAAATCAATTTATACTAGAAGACAATAGCGAACTAAAACCACCAACATTAGTACTACGGAATAAAGAGTTATCAAACATCAAATGAAAAAAGTAGCACTTATAACAGGAATAAATGGACAAGATGGTTCATATCTAGCAGAATTACTATTGAGTAAAGGATATGAAGTATGGGGTATTCTTAAAAGAAACTCTGTAGCTGAAAATCAAACTGCAAGATTTACAGATAAAATATATAAGCAATTGAACTTAGAATATGCAGATATGTTAGACATGTCTTCATTAATTAGAGTATTAGATAAATGCAAACCAGATGAGATATACAACTTGGCAGCACAGTCTCATGTACGTATAAGTTTTGATATGCCAATATATACTACACATTCAATAGCAACTGGAACATTAAATTTACTAGAAGCAATTAGAATAATTTGCCCTAAGTCTAGAGTATATCAAGCAAGTAGTTCAGAAATGTTTGGTAACACTATAGACGATGATGGCTACCAAAGAGAAACTACAGCATTGAATCCAGTATCACCTTATGGTTGTGCAAAAGTATATGGTCATAACATATGCAGGAACTATAGAAATGCTTATGATATGCATATTTCTAATGGCATATTATTTAATCATGAATCTCCACGTAGAGGAACTAACTTTGTAACTAATAAAGTATGCAAAGAGGCTGTTAAAATTAAGCTTGGTCTTGCAACTAAACTTAAGCTAGGAAATTTAGATGCTAGTAGAGATTGGGGACATGCTAAGGATTATGTTAATGCAATGTGGCTTATGCTACAACAAGACAAGTCAGATGATTACGTTTGTTCAACTGGTATATCACATACTGTAGAAGAGTTAGTTACTTATACATTTGCTAAACTAGATTTAAACTGGAAAGATTATGTAGAAACAGATGAAAAATTTATTCGACCAGAAGAATTGTCTCACTTAAAAGGAGATAATAGTAAAGCAGTAAGTAAATTAGGTTGGAAGCAGGAATATACGTTTGAAACAATGCTAGACGAAATGATCGAGCATTGGCTTAAAGAATTTACTAATGACAATAGAGTGTTTGAGGATAGAAAGCGATGAAATATTATATACTACTACCAGGAGATACAGAAAAAGAATCTCATTATGAATCAAATGAGCTAGGCGAAGACAATGGCTTTGGAGTATTTTGGGGAGCACATGGACTAACTACATTGATGTCAATAGTAGACAAACAACCAGATTTACTACCACATGTAACAATAAAAACAGATAAAGGACGATCGATGGATGTTGCTGAATTCCTTACAGCTATAGATAAACTAAAAGTGAGAATAAACTAATATGAAAGAAACAATATTAATAACTGGTGGAACTGGTTTGGTTGGTTATCAACTACAAAAATTATTGCCAGAAGCAATTTGCATAGGTAGTGAATTTGACTTGCGAGATACAATAGTTGTAAACCAATTATTTAAAAAACTAAAGCCAACTAAGGTAATACATTGTGCTGCAAAGGTTGGTGGACTACTAGGTAATATGAATCACAAAGGAGAATTCTTTTATGATAATATAATGATGAACACAAATGTAATAGAAGCTTGTAGACTACATAAGGTAGAAAACTTAGTATGCTTCTTATCTACATGTGTATTTCCTAATGAAGTAGAGTATCCATTGACAGAAAAGAAAATACACATTGGGCCACCACATAATTCAAACGATGCATACTCTTATGCTAAACGAATGGCTGATGTACAAATAAGAGCTTATAACGAACAATACGGATTAAACTATACTTCTGTAGTACCTACAAATATCTATGGTCAGAACGATAACTTTGACTTAGAAAATGGTCATGTAGTACCATCATTGATTCACAAATGCTACTTAGCAAAACAAAATAATGAGGATTTCAGAATATGGGGCAGTGGTAATCCATTAAGAGAGTTTATTCATTCTTCGGATATTGCAAAACTAACAGTTTGGGCATTGGATAACTATACTGAATTAGAACCTATTATACTATCAACTTCCGATGAAGTAACTATAAAGCATGTAGCAGAATTAATTGCTAAAGAATTTGACTATGAAGATAGAATTGTATTTGAAACAGATAAGCCAGATGGCCAGTATAGAAAACCAAGTGACAATGCTAAATTAAAGAAGTATTTACCAGATTATATATTTATGTCTGTAGAAGATGGAATAAAAGAAACAGTTGCATGGTTTAACGAAAATTATAAAGAGGCAAGAAAATGAAAAAAGCAATAGCACTATTAATAGCACAAATACAAAAAGCAAAAGAAGCTGGAAACAAAAAAGATATTGTGCAAAAGCTACAGCAGCAACTAGATAAATTGATAAAATATGGAACAGACACTACAACAGCAAATTAAAGAATTAAAACAAGAACTATCTACGAGGAAAGAGCAAGTAGGTTGGGTCATAGACAGTTTAAAACAAGAACTGAAAAGGTTAGAGAAGAAAAATGATAGGAAAACAAGCAGTAGTAACAAAAGATAAGCAAACTACTAATGGTATGATTAAGCAATTTGCAATCGTAACAGTTAGAGAAATTAAGTGTACTTGCTCTCAAGGACCAGACAACATATCTGTAGAAGATAACACTGGAAGGCTGTATTGGGTAAACATACATGACATTCTTGTATCGTAACTTGATATTTATATTAAAGAAATTATCACTAGAATATAGGATTAAACAATGTCAGAAGAACAATTACGCAAAGTCATAAGCGAACAACTAAAGAATATTATGACGGAAAACAAGGCTGACGGATACGACGATCCAGCCTATAGAGCTACTGTAAAGCAATTTAAAGGCAAGAAAGCATCAAAGGCTGAATTTGCACAAGCGTTAGCTATGCATCATAAGTCGATGGACGAATCAGTAATTGCAGAGGATAACAAACCTCATAAAGAAATTGAAAAAGCAATTAAAGGTATGAAAGGTGTTTCAAT
>TARA_B110000908_G_scaffold168764_1_pt1 | contig 12583 bp, 8 predicted proteins | sample TARA_B110000908 | Tara Oceans TARA_B110000908 (sample SAMEA4398067) | marine metagenome | biome: Polar Biome; feature: [DCM] deep chlorophyll maximum layer (ENVO:01000326); material: water (ENVO:00002006), including particulate matter (ENVO:01000060) such as... | depth 36 m
GTGTTCCATCCGTGAGCTCCGTCATAGGAGTGGGAACCTTTCGGGAGACGGTAAAAGGTCCAGCCCTTCTCCGGTGTGCGCACGCCCATGATGAGGGATTTATGATCCCAGCCTACAGCCCAAATGGGATCGGTAGCTGGATTGGAATTTCCGTGGATTCCACCTGGGCCAGTGACCTCGGTGAATTGATTACGACGAACGATTTTCCAAGCGTCTGATTTTCCATTCCACTCGGCAAGCACGCCGGAAGGGACTTCGGGGCGGGTCTTGGCTGCTTTACCGTGCTCCCCATTATTTGCGTAAACGTAGACACCCTGACCTGAGTAAAAACCCTTGCCGTGATAGCCCGGCAAGTCGGATTTTCGAGGTGATTTTTTGGACGCTTCATCTCCCCAAAGTTCGGTGGGTTTGAGTGTTTTTACATCCACCTCGTAAATGCCTTCTTCCATGGTGGCGAAGAGAATTTTTCCTGCAGGGTTGGTTAGATGACGTGCCAGCCCGGTGTGACGGCCAAACATTTGATCGTAAGGAATGGCGCGCACGTTGCGTTTGGCATCGATCGCGTATGGTCCGATAAAAAGTTGGCTCGACTCCTTGTGGATCATTCGGTTGGCAGGAGTGCCACCAATGGATTCTGGTCGGATGGTCTGTGTGAGGTCAGCAGAAATTTCGTAGAGCTTGTCACTAGATCCCTTTGGATAGTGCGGGGCGTAAGTGACGATCCATAATCGGTCTGCCCAAGGCACGACGGCTCCTGTACCACACTCTCCCTCATTATTAAACATGGTGAGATGCGGGTAGATTCCGGAAATCTGGACTGGTTCTTCTTTCTTGCTGACTTGCTGAGCCAACGTCGAGGTGGGGATGCCAAAGATGAGAGCCAAATAGGGAATGAGTGATTTCATAGCAGAGAGTGTTTCTTAAGGGACATAGTGCCACAATTAAAGTGATTATTGTGTTACATTCCCGATCTGATTACACCTTATCGTAGATATGACCGAGGGGAATCAACAAAGTCTAGTCGATCGAAGCCAATCAGGTGATCTGAATGCGTTCGGAGAGCTGGTGCGTGCCCATGAGGGATGGCTTCGAGGCTGGTTGCGTTCCCAGTTGCGTGACTGGACGGCGGCAGATGATTTGGCACAGGATACCTTTGTAACGGCATTCCAGAAAATACGTGATTTCCGCGGTGATGGCAGCTTTGAGGCGTGGCTGAGAACGATTGCCCACAATCATTTCCGAAATTACCTGCGTAAAAAACGTGAGAATTATATCGGAGGAGATCTTGAACTTCAGGCGCTTTTGACAACGGAGGATAAGCATGAACCTGACCACAGTAACACATCCCTCGATGCCCTGCGCGATTGTCTGGAACAGGTTCAAGCGCCAGCACGTAAGCTGCTTAATGATCGTTACGCCATCGGTAAAAGCTTACGCGAAATTGCTCAGGAAACAGATGCCAACTATTCAGCTCTGACGATGAAAATTCATCGGCTACGACAGTCTCTGGCAGAATGCATTGAAACCAAATTGGGAAAATCAGCCTCATGAACCAGGAAAAACGAGTGCAGGAATTGATGGGTCATGTTCAGGATGGTGATGCGACTGAAAGTCAAATCGCTGAATTGAAAACTCTGCTCACGGCAGATAAGGCGCTGCTTGTCGCGGCTAGGAAACAAGCGTCGGTACATGCCCAGCTTAGCATCGTGCTTGAGGACGAGTTTTCTACCGAACGCCGCAATCAGAACATCGTCAATGCCGTTAAGGAATCTGACACAGACAATTTTGTCCAAGGTGTTAGTAAGCGCTTGAGTCGACGTCGCTGGCGGAGTCGCGTGGCAGCTGCCGCCGCCGTGGTTCTCATCAGCCTCATCGCTGTATTTTATTTTGCTAACCAAGGTCGACAAGATACCATCATGGCAAGAGTCGATCGGGTGGAGGGTGTTCAGTGGTCCGGAGATACGATTCGAGAGGGTGAACAACTTGCCAAAGGGCAATCGGTGAAGATTGATAAGGGTTTGTTAGAAATTGATTTGGCCGGTCGAGGTCGATTGATTGTCGAGGGGCCGGCTCATCTGGATTTTCCAGAAGCAGGGCGTGCCATTTTACATCAGGGGCGCATCGTCATGAGGGCGACGAAAAAAGGACACAGCTATCAGATAGAAACACCACAGGGCAATATTATAGATCTTGGCACTGAATTTGGTATTTCCGTCGGTGCCGATGGTCTGGTGGAAACTCACGTCATCGACGGAAGTATCGAGACAATTACCAATGATGGCAAACGTGTGACCTTGCTCCGCAATGATGCCATGAAAATGGGTCCCGATGGTGGTGAGTCGATTGAAGCTGACTCCGGTCAATTTTACACCCTGATGCCGCCGCAGCACCAACAAACACCGAAGTTCATCCATTGGGCATTCAACGAGGCCGAAGGCAACCTCGCTCGCAGCAATGGTGAACTGGCATCAACGGTAGCTAACCAAGCCGATATGATTTTTTACGCGATGAAACAAGGTGCTGGACCATCATGGGTTCAGGGGCCGACCCCACGGTCAGAGAGTGCTCTGCGTTTTGACGGTCGGGGGAGTTATGCCGAGAGTGGTTACCGTGGCATTGGTGGTGCAAAACCACGCACCGTATGTTTTTGGCTTAAGGTGCCAGATGATTTTTCAGTGAAACAGGGATTTGGAATTGTGTCATGGGGGAAACGTCCTCTTCCTGGTGAGGTCTGGCAGCTATCAGTCAATCCACTGAAGGAAGATGGCCCCATTGGTCGACTCAGGCTTGGCCTTGAGGGTGGACAAGTCATCGGCTCGTCCGACTTACGTGACGGCAAATGGCATCACATCAGTGTGGTCATGTACGGTGGATCCCAACCGAATGTGGGGACCCACGTGATTCTCTATGTTGATGGAGAACAGGAACGCTTGTCGCGTAGATCTCTACAGGAAGTGCGCACGGAAATTGATCAAGCCGACCACGGTGTCTGGCTTGGACGCAATGTTACCTATACGAAAGGCGTGGAAAAAAATCATTTTCACGGTGGGTTTTTCCGTGGAGAACTCGATGAACTTTACATCTTTGATGCCGCTCTAAATCAAAGTGAGCTGTTGAAGATCATGGAGAGTGGTTGGCCCGATTAGTAGAACATTACTTGGCTGAATGATGCTCCAGAAATATTTTTAGCAGAGATCTTTTTTCTATTGGATGTTTTATTATTCGCCCTCCTCTTGGAATAATCCAAGAACAGACGCTTTACGGACGGCTGAGGGGGCATTATGGACCCCGAGCTTTTCATAGATGTTCCGAAAGTGGGAGTCGACCGTGGCAAAACTGATGTCGAGTTGACTACCAATTTCTTTTTTCAAGCGGCCTTCACTCAATAAATGGAGAACTTCCAGTTCTCGGGGAGTCAGGTAGTCGTCGATCTCAGTTTGAGGAAGTTTGGCTTTCAAGGTTTTGAGAATGAAACGGGCGATGCGGGTGTCGAGTACGGCACCGCCATCCATCACGGTGCGGATTCCTTCGGTGAGCTGATCAAGGGTTGCCGATTTGAGTAGGTAGCCTGAAGCGCCGAGGGTGATCGCACGCAGAACGTCGGCTTCGGCATCCGACTGGGTTAGGACGATGATACTCGCACTTGGCATGGCGGCGCGAAAATGTGGCAGGGCCTCCAACCCGTCCATGCCAGGGAGGCGCAGGTCGAGTAGGATCAGATCAGGAGCCTTATGCGCCGGTGTGGATTTCAGATGGCGTAATGCTGCTTCTGAGCTGCCGAACTGCTCTGCCAACTCAATGTCCTCTGTCGAACTAAGCGTAAGGAGTATAATTTCTCGGTATGAGAGATTATCTTCGACGAGCATAACACGGATGTTTTTTTTCATGATGTTTTTCGTAGTAAGTGTCAAATTTTGAGTCTCAGTGTGATTTGAGTGCCGCTGTTTTGAAGGCTTTCTGTAGAGAGTCGTCCACCTAGGAGTCGGGCCCGGCGCTTTAGTGATGAGGGTTTTTTTCCGTTCAAGCCATGGCCGTTGTCGGTTACTGTTAGAGTTAGTTGTGTGTCGCTTGCAATGAAGCGGGTTTTGATCTGCGTGGCCTCGGCATGACGAATGATGTTGGTTAGGCACTCCTGGTAGAACAGGAAGAGATCGATCCGTTTGCGGGGCGGGATGTTTTGGGTTAGCTCCTCGCCCTTGAAGGAAATGTCATGTTCATGATCGCTGGTGATGCGCGTAGCGGTCCGTCGCATGTCTTCGGTCAAGTCATCGTAGAGCCCTTCTGCCTCCAGCATATTGGTGCAGTATTTCGCAGCAGCGGCAGTTCGTTCCGTGAGTGTTCGCATGCGTGGCATGAGTGTTTCTAGCAGAGCTGGGTTTTCTTTCTCTCGGCTCACATAGTCACTGAGCAATCCGATGGCATGCAGGTTTGCGCCCAGCTCATCGTGGAGGTCGGCGGCGATTCGCTCGCGTGTGCGATGGATCGCGCGTAAGCGGATCATGCGATCGACTAGGACGATGATGATAGTTCCCGCCACTAGGATGGCGCATAGCCAGCTAAGGCGCTGAATGTTAGTTGTCTGGCGTGTGTATCGGGAATTCAGCTCGACGGCGATCAGTGGTCGTTCGTTTTCCAGTTCGTGGCGGCGTGCGAGTTGGGCCATCCATTCGCGGGTAGAGAGGATGCGTCCGTAGATATTCCTGCCGTCTACCAGAAGGGAGCTGGGGCGCGCGGTGGAGAGGTGCTGAGTTTTAACAGGTTTGCGGAGTGCAAGGTTTTCCCCTCCGGCAAAAAGTTCAATTTCTGCGAAGCCCATTCGGATCCGGTCTTTCCCGTTTTGATAAATGGGGTAGGGCTCCAGAGCGGTTAGGCGGACATAGCGACACCGAGTTTCTGGGAAGCGGCGGGCAATGATGGGACCAACATCGTAGATGGAATTTTTTTTGTAATCAACCAGAGGAACGGCATCGGAGAAATCGGCTTGGTTTGCGCCTTCCACCAGCAGGTGCTTGGGTAGGGCATGTCCGCTGGGTATGCTCTGTGGTGCAGTGTCGCTCACATCAACCGTGTGCAGATGAATCCGAGATAATGGATACGCCGCCTCAAGATCGATGGTGAGCGACGGCTGATTGTTTTTGATTACGGCATTAAAAAACGCGAGACCTTTTTCTCCCTCACCTGAGTCCATCTGGTAGGGCATAAACCCGTCCACCAGATACTCCTTTGAACGAGCAAAGATTTCTCGGTAACGGTCAGGGGTTGAAAGGGTAATGGGCCTGTTCAGGGCGACATTTTCGGATCCATCAAAAATCAGGAGTTCCGCCAGTTCCAGATTAAATTTACCGTCGAACTGGCGCGACGAGAGTTTAGAGGCTTCCACTCGCACCCAGGATGCCGTGATTTTGCAGGAGACGACAAGGGGCGCAATGCGCGGGAGCAACTGGTCTTTTTCGCTGAAGGAGGCTATTACTGTTCCTTGAGTATCAGCGCCGGCTCCGGCAAGTATCCGGAAGTTCATGGGGAATCCATCCTCTTTGAATCCGCTTTCCACGTTGCGCGAAATTGCAGGCACCAGTATGATCTGATCGATCTGGGTTGGCTGCTCCAGTTCGACCTGCACCCACTCGGTATGATCTGCATGCAGATACTCCGGCGAGCGGTAACCGATCGAGCCAGTTCCGCCGCGCGGATTGTAGCGGGCAAGTTGATCCAGTTCAGAATTGATTTCAGCTAAACGCTGCTCCAGTTGGATTGTGGAAAGGTTTTCCAGTCGATTCTGTAGAGGGGTTGCCATGGCCGGTAGTGCTCCGGCCAGCACGGCCCCTAGTAAAGTTGTAAAGATTTGGTGCATAATTATTCAACCATCAGAAGTTGGATAGTGGACATGGAATGTCGAGAGAGGAAGTGAAACTCGGCATTAAATTTGTGGAGTTTGGTTCGATGTGCTGCCCGTACTGGTTACCGCATTGTATCGGTGAGACGTACCACGCAAACGCGTGATAGACAAGAAGCAGGGGAAGCCTGTATAGTTCTAAATGCTATGGGCATATTATTCCCAACTAATAGCAACTCTCTCTATCTTAAGAGCGGGTAATCAATAAACAACTAATCATATGAAAACAGCAAATGCCACGAACAAGATAGTCACATCGATTACAATCGGTTTATCCGCCGTATCCTTCTCTTACGGTGCGACCCTAGTAACATACGACTTCTCCAGCCTCTCGTCAAAAACCGAACTTCCACAGCTTCTAGGCAGTGCTAGCAATCTGAGGCTCACCAGCGCTTTCACAATCAGCAGTGATGTCGCCAATTCAACACTGGATTTGATAGGGACAGCGTCAAACCCAAATAGAATCCAATTTACTTACACAGTTATGGGGCTTGGAGTTGGTGAAACCTTGGACATCGATAGCATCACCATTGACTTGAAAGGAACCGGAAACGGCGCCACAAATTATGTGCTTAATGATACAGATAGTGACACGCGCCTGGCCGTTTCGATTAACCCATCAACATTCACCAACTTGTCACAGCCGGGCACCAGATCCGGACTCGTCAATGATGATGTGTTCATAGTCCGCTTCGGGCTAAGGGACAACCAGAGCGGCACTAACCCTTACGAGATCGATAACCTTACCCTCAACGGAACCGTGAATGCAGTTCCAGAACCTTCTTCAGCGATGTTGCTTGGTTTCGGCTTTGCCGGTCTCTTGATTCGCCGTCGTCGCAATTCCTGATTCGGAGAATCCTTCGCACCGGAACTAGCGCGTGCTGAAAATTGGCATTGCGCGATCAAAAACCAAAATGAATCTTAAACCCCGATTGTCGAGCCGACGTTTGCGGTGTGAGCGCCACTCTGGCTTTGCCTTGATAGCCACGGTCATCGTGATGTCGCTGCTTCTGGTGGTGTGCCTTGGGATGCTCTCGCTTAGCGAGATTTCATTGCGTTCCGAAGCCGGTGATCGTCATGTCGACAGGGCACAATCCAATGCACGGCTGGCGCTGATGCTTGCGATTGCAGAGCTGCAAAAAACAGCCGGTCCTGATGCGCGGGTTACGGCTTCTGCGGAAGCCGTTGCTGGAAGTGATGGTCCCCGCCAACTCACCGGAGTCTGGCGTTCATGGGAAGGTAAGGATCACGCTGCTGGAACCGGTCTTCCGGTAAAACCGGACTATGGGTCGAAGCTCCTCAGCGTCGACCCTTCCAATCCGGACGGTGCGGGCCGGTTTATAGGATGGCTGGTCTCGGATGCTGGAGTAGCGACAGGAGCGAAGTCACCACCAGATCTGCAAAAGGGATCTGCAACGACACCCTTGCTGGCCGAAGGAAGCCTTGGCTCCGAAAGCGGGATGGAGGTCCACATCGAGCCGGAGCAGATAGGAGAGAAAGGAAAAATCGCATGGTGGATCCAGGGGCAGAACTCGAAAGCCTTGGTCATAGAACCAGAGCCGGAACCCGCCGATGCAGAGGGGTGGAGCCAGAGGCTGGCTTCCTACGGGCGTGCCGATTTGGTCGGCTTCGGGTTAAAATCACCCGATGATATAGAAAAAGCATTTTCACTGAAGGCGCTCGATCTCATCTCCGACGTCACTCTACCTGAATCGGGAAAGAGGGTCGCCGAGGAATATTTTCATGACATGACCGCGTATTCGCGTGGGTTACTGACCAATACTGCAAATGGTGGGTGGCGGCGCGACCTCTCTGTTTTTTCCGAGTTTGCACACCCTTCTATGGGTCTGATTCCAAATTCAGGTATGGCTGTTTTCTCGAAAACCCCCGGCGTAGAGCACCTTGCGTCGTTACGCATCGGTGATGGGAATGCGAACGGCTCGATCTATCCTTGGGCGACGAGTGGAACTCACTCGATGAGTTGGAGTGGCTTGGCGGACTTCGCCACGCTTTACAAGAAACTTAACCGGACATCAACGGGCGAGCCTTACTTCGATGACTACGATCCCACTGCGCCGGGGGGAAATCTGGATTATGCCGATGAAATCATGATTAGCTCGGTTCTCGCGCGGAACCACTGGATCTTTTCCTTCTTCGCTACGCCCAAAGGAAATTTCTATAGACCGTGCCTGATCTACAAGAACGCTATGACGTTTTGGAATCCATACAGCGTGGCTATCCGGACTACGAATACTAGCCCGTTTTATCACAACAACCAGGGAATCACCTACCCACCTTTTGATTTTGATATCACCGTCGGCTCTACAACGAAGTCGATTCCGTTGCGAAAGATGTTCGTGAATGATGATAATTCGCTTACCAAGGTTACCGTAAATTTCGGGCAAAGTGACGACAGGATTTGGAAACCGGGTGAATCTAGGATCTACAGCAATTCTCCGGGCTACCGGCAATTGAATCTTTCCAGCCCTAACATTGCAGTCGATCCGGGCTATCAGCCAGATGGCGGCAGTTTTAGATTTTGGGAAGATAATACTACCCGTATACACGGCGATACTTTGATGTCGGCCAAAATCCGCGCCACCCCGCGAGTGAATCCATTTTTTTTCAAGCTCAACTCGAGCATTACGGGAGGAACAAGGAACACGAAAGGTCAGGAATTTGCACTACCTGTAGCCACCTTTGCGGAAAAGATTCCTGTGCCGGTGCTTAACAATAGCAAAAAGCTTAAAGATATCTCGGGCGCGGGAAATGAGTTCCCATTCGCAACTGTCGTTTTCGGACTACGTGACCTGCTGGATGCTAATATCCGCACGAAAGGCTACATCAATACAAAACCGGTGATCTCCTACTCAGCAACAAGAGGTGACGATTCCTTGGAAGATAGCTCCTACGACCTTCGCATCTACGATACGGCAAGCTTCAACGCACCGGAGATCCCAAGTTCCGATGACGACCTGTCTTTTGGCAACGACCACAGTGGGTATGTTGGAACTTCATTCACCGCACAGTCCGGCATTCCACGCTGGATTGTGACCGAGCTGCCGACGCGTCCGCTTCTGTCGCTCGGCGAGCTGCAGCACTTCGATATAGGTTTCAACAACCCGCTTCCGCCGCGTGTCTCGCAGCCGATAGGCAACAGCGATGCAACGCCGAAGATGCAGCCGGATGAAATGAAACATCCGGATAAAGCGGCGTATGACCATAGTTATGCGGCGAACCACCTATTATTTGACGACTGTTTTTTTTCATCGATTTCTCCAGACGGGGCATCGAAGGGCATGGAGCAAACCTACCGCGAGCACCTCACCGGGGATACACATCTCAGGAATGCGGCCTATCGTCCTGCCGCCATTCTATCAAAAAAAGATGCCGCGAAGGCAGCTTCCGCGCTCATGTCAGACAAGGACGCATGGAGGAACATTGCCGCTGGGCTGGAAGTTGAGGGGATGTTCAATGTCAACTCGACTTCAGTCTCTGCATGGGCGGCGCTCTTGAAGAACCAGAGAAATGCACAAGTGCCAAAAGTGACTATTGATCCTACCCACCAAGGGGCTTGGGATACAGTAACGGTTGCCGGAAAGCCCCACCCGGTAGCAAGAACATCCGTTACTTCCGATCCAAGCATCACGCGACCGCAGATTTCCTTGCTGATCGAACCCTGCGAGATGAGCGATGACCAGATGGATGCGCTCGCGGAGGAAATTGTCGAGCAGATCAAAAAGCGTGGTCCTTTCCTCTCCCTCTCGGAATTCATCAACCGCCAGCTCAGCAACGATGACGATCTAGCACTCGCAGGAGCAGTCGAATCCGCGCTGGTGAAACTTGCAGAGTCTTCCGACGCGAATAGGAATCCTTTCCTCAAACTTCAAACCGCCTTTCCACAGCAGGCCTCACAGTTCGGCGATCACAATGAAATCTATACTTATCCGAAGGCGGCAGAAGGGTATGCGATTCACGGCACCCCAGGATGGCCACGCCAGGCAGACCTTTTGAGGTCGCTCGCGCCCATCCTTTCTGCGAGGGACGACACTTTCCTCATTCGAGCCTATGGCAGTTCGGTCGATTCGGAGACGGGTAGGGTAAAAGCGCAGGCGTGGTGTGAAGCCGTTGTGCAACGAAATGCTTCCTATGTTGATTCTACGACAGACGCCGATACCGCTTACCCGCCTACTTCCCCGGCAAATCAGATCTTCGGCAGGAAATTTGAAATCGTCTCTTTCCGCTGGCTCTCTCCGGAAGAAATTTAAAACAACCTAGAAACACGATGCGTGTTCCCTTTATCATCCCACTCTGCTTTTTTGCATTTCTCGTCAATGCTTTTGCCGAACGATCTGCCCAAGTAGTCCTTTTCAAGCCTCCGGAAAATGCTCCTAACAGTATCTTTCTCCACTCGGGGATCGAAACCCCTTTCGAGATAGATCTGCCCAGGCATAACTTTTCCAATTCCTTCTCGCTTCCAAAGGGCGACCTGAGGTTGCGCTTCTTAGTATCGGCATTGCCAGAGGATGAAAAAATGCCTGTAGAGGCACCTTCTGTGCAGATTCCGGCGGCTTGGAAAAAGGTGCTACTGCTCTCGTTCTCGGATCCGAATAACAAAATACTTCCTTTAAGATTCAAAGCAATCAATGCCACTGAAAATGTATTTGGTGATGGGCAAACGCTGATTATTAATTTCACGAAGGTCACCGTGACCGGAACTTTCGGGAACAAAAAACTCACACTCCAGCCAAAGAAGCGTCTAATCGTGGGCGACGTCTCGGGTGGAAAAACGAGTTTTAAGGTGCGGCTGGACTCTGCCGCGGTGGGAGAAAAGGGAAAAGGCCAGGTGCCACTGATCAGGCAAATATGGCGGCACTACCCTGCTTCCAGACAGCTTGTTTACATCTACAAATTGAACGGCGGGCAGATTACTTACCAAAGTTTCCCTATCAATAACCTCTGATACGCCGAAAGATCAACATCCATAACACGACTCACGGTGATACGTTTCCATAAAATTCTCACCTCCGTCCTTTGCAGCCTTCTCTCCCTGAACGTATGCGCCGAGCTCGGAATGCCTGCGGTCTTTTCCGATGGTGCAGTTCTCCAGTGCCAGCGTAAAATCCCTGTATGGGGATGGGGTAATCCAGGAAGCACTGTCGCGGTGAAATTCTCCGGGCAGACGGAAAAAACTAAAGTCAAAGCCGACGGCACTTGGTTGGTCACCTTGAACCCCATCGAACCGTCCTATGATCGGCGGACGATGACCGTGACGAGCGGCAGCGATACTCTTGAGTATCAGGACATCGTTCTCGGCGAAGTCTGGCTCTGCGCTGGCCAGTCGAACATGGAGAGCACCCTGAACGCAATGTCGCGCAGGACGCGTGATGAAGGTTATGAATCTGTCGTCGCGTTTATGCAGAAAGAGAAAGGGACAGCCAAAGACAAGTTCCTTCGGCACTTAAAAGTTTCTAACAAGGCGATTTTTTCCATTCCCCAGCGGGACTTCGAAGGTAAATGGACGGCATGCTCATCACAGAACAACGGCGAATTTTCCGCAGTAGCCTACTTTTTTGGAAAGGAGCTGCGCAAGCGTCTGGACCGGCCAGTCGGCCTGCTGAATACTTCATGGGGTTCGCAGCGGATAGATCCTTTTATTCCTCCTTCCGCATGGAAGGCTGATCCGGGATCATGCGACGGATATGCGAGAATTGTCCCGCAATTCAAAAAAAACAAAGCGAGCTATGACCCTGAAGCGGCTCAAAAAACTTACAAAGTAGCGATGAAAGTGTGGCAAGCTAGCGGCAAACGAACTCGTGAGCCAAGGAAACCACAGCCGCCTAGTCTCGATACACCGAGCTACCCTGGCACTATTTTCAACGGCATGATTCATCCGCTGGCACCTTATGCCATGCGCGGAGTAATCTGGTATCAAGGTGAATCACACAACCAGAACAGAGCGCATCATTACGGGAAAAAGCTGGAGATGTTGGTCAGCGGAATCAGGAATGAGTGGGGGAAAGAGGATTTACCATTCTATTTCTGCCAGCTTGCTAATCTCAGAGAGCCACAGGAGCAGCCGTTCGAGGGCAAAAACAACTGGCTCATGGTCAGCGACCAAATTCGTCTGGCAGCGGACCGCATACCTAACACGGGAATGGTCGTCCTCAATGATGTGGGGCAGGTGGGCGACATCCACCCTCGGAACAAGTATGACGTCGGTCTACGCCTTTCGAAATGGGCACTTAATAAGGACTATGGTTTCAAGAATATCATTCCAGCTGGGCCGCTTTACAAAAGCTCAAAGGTGAACGGGGCTTCGATGATAGTCACCTTTGATCATGCGGGCAGCGAACTGATGACCTCGGAGAAACAGCTCATGACTCCAGCAGAGCCCAACAATAAACCGCTGGGGGGATTCCAGATTTGCGGCAAAGACCGCGTCTGGAAATGGGCCGAAGCCAAAATTATTGGTAACAATCAGGTTAGGGTGTTCGAAATCTCTATCAAAAACCCTATCGGCGTTCGCTACGCCTGGCAGAGCAATCCTGTCCGCTCGAATCTCTACAACAAGGAAGGCTTACCTGCCGGGCTGTTCTCCAGCCTGTCACCCGCCACCCAATAAAAAACATTTTACTTACAGAGGTTGTGCTCTTCGTGTGGATCTTTCGTAAGATCAAATTTCAGGAA
>TARA_B110000908_G_scaffold146836_1_pt1 | contig 12580 bp, 17 predicted proteins | sample TARA_B110000908 | Tara Oceans TARA_B110000908 (sample SAMEA4398067) | marine metagenome | biome: Polar Biome; feature: [DCM] deep chlorophyll maximum layer (ENVO:01000326); material: water (ENVO:00002006), including particulate matter (ENVO:01000060) such as... | depth 36 m
CAGTTACTATTACTAAAGAGGAAACAACAATAGTTGATGGTAAAGGTGATGAAGAAGCTATCAATCAAAGAGTCGGTGAGTTACAAGCTCAAATTGATAAATCAGATACACCATTTGTAACAGAACAACTACAAAATCGTCTTGCTAAGATGGTAGGAGGAGTATCTATTATCCATGTAGGTGGGATGACTGAGGTTGAGATGAGAGAGAAAAAAGATAGAGTAGATGATGCTCTACATGCTACAAAAGCAGCATTAGAAGGTGGTATAGTCCCAGGTGGAGGAGCTGCATTATTATATGCTCGTGAATCTATTAATAATAATGGTATAGGCTCTCAAATAGTATACGAGGCCTGTGGTAAACCATTCGAACAAATACTTTTAAACGCAGGTTACACGCCTACAGACGCGCAAATGATTGGTAAATATCAATTGGTAGATGCAAAAAAAGGTGTATGGACTGGTTATAACTTAAAAACTGGAGATGTTGTAGATATGAAAGAAGCAGGTATTTTAGATCCAACTAAAGTAACTAAAACAGCATTAGAAAATGCAGCTTCCGTAGCAGGAACAATTTTACTTACAGAATGTGTTGTAGTTGATCATCCATCTCAAGATGCTCCTACTCCAGATGCAATGTATTAATTATGAGTACTGAAAAAGTAGAACATAACGAACTAATAGCTCAACGTGTCCCTCCAGGGGACCGTTGGTCTTTAGTTGGTGATCCAAAAAAGGAAGTGTTTAAAACTCTTACAGATGCTTTAGAAGCATTTTTACAACAGACAGGATTTAAAGGAGCTTATAGATTAGATCCTTTAGACAGTAAACTTTATGCTATTCAAGTTCAAGAGTATGAGGTTAAAAAAGAAGAACCTAAAATGTATTCACTATATGGTGAATTTAAACAGGGTATTTAATTTGGATATTAATAATATATTTCGTATATTTCGGTTATGATAAAAAAAGAACACTCACTTTTAGTTGAAAAGTATAGACCCATTAAATTGGAAAATTATGTAGGGAATGAACATATTAAAACTACAATAAGTCAGTATTTAGGACAAAATGATATTCAAAATTTAATATTTTATGGACCTGCAGGAACGGGAAAAACAACTCTTGCTAAACTTATTGTTAAAAGCCTCGATTGTGACCATCTTTATATTAATGCCTCTGATGAAAGAGGGATTGAAACTATTAGGGATAAAGTATCAGGGTTTGCTAGCACGGCTAGTTTTAAACCACTTAAAGTGGTCATTTTGGATGAAGCTGATTTTCTTACTATTCAAGCGCAAGCTTCACTCCGTAATGTTATTGAAACGTTTTCGCGAACGACTAGGTTTATAATGACTTGTAATTATGTTGAACGTATTATTGATCCTTTACAATCACGTTGCCAAGTATTAAAAATTGTACCACCTACAAAAGTAGATGTTGCTAAACACATTGCTTGGATTTTAGGTGAAGAAAAAACAGGATTCGAATTAGAAGACATAAAAATCATTACAAACCAATTCTACCCAGATCTACGTAAATGTTTAAACACTGTTCAACTATCAACTCAAGATAATAAATTAGTTATTGATAAATCAATACTTGTATCATCTAATTACATGACTCAGGTTCTTAAACAATTATCAAATGCAAAACCTAATTGGAGAGAAATTAGACAAACAATCGCTAACGCAAATGTTAAAGACTTTGAAGAATTATATCGTTACCTCTATGATAATTCTTCTAAATTTGCCCCTGGAAACGAGGGAATGGTTGCCATCCACGTTAATGATTATTCGTACCAATCTAATTTCCGTATTGATAAAGAAATAAACTGTCTTGCTCTTATAGCAAAGTTAATTGAATTGAAATGAGCAAACCATATATAGAACAACGTCTCAAATTTACTGAAGATACCATATTGGATGAAGAGGGTAATGCTGTTATGATGGATTGGGAAAATAGTATAATGCAAGTTCAAGCAGAAACTGTTTGCAAAAATGGTGGAGATATTTTGAATGTTGGGTTTGGTATGGGTATTATAGATACTTACATCCAGTCTCACAACCCAAGAACCCATTGGATTATAGAATGCCATCCAGATGTTCAAGATAAAATGATTAAGGATGGTTGGTTAAAAAAACCCCATGTTAGGTGTATTTTTTCAACTTGGCAGAAAGTTATAAATAATCTACCTAAATTTGATGGGATATATTGGGATACATGGGATGAAACACCTCAAGATTTTATTCAATCATTACCACATTTGCTTAAACCTAATGGTATTTTTTCATTTTTCAATAACCCAAGAAATGAACATGCAGAAGAAAAAAGATTAATCCACCCTGATAATTATGCTTTATTAGAACCTTTTATGGATATTAAATGTAATTATTTTGAGTTACCTAAGATAGCATCTAAGGAAGATCAAAGAAAGGATGGAATGTATTATTGGGACCCCGATGAAAAAATATATTATAACCCCATATGCACTTTAAAACAAGAATATAAATAATAAATTAAATAAATAAAAAATGGACGAACAACAAAAAATGAATCTCAATGTAGATTTAAAAAACACTCAAGTAGTAGAAACAGCAGAAGGAAATGTAGTATTCCAACAAGGAGTAATTTTACGTAAAGTATCTAAATTCGTAGTAGGTGCTGATGAAGATGCAGTTATGCCTATTCCAATATTTTATGACCCAATTTCAGGTAAAATATTAAAAGATACAATACCTGCTGAGTTAAGAAAAGACTATGAAGATCATATGATAAATGGTTAGTAAAGAAATTTCAAATATTTTTGGATGGTTGGATGAGATAACTTTAAAAAAATCTCATCCAGATTCATTCTCTGAAGCTGAATGGGATAAATGGAATTCTTATATGGTACATAGATATATGTCTATGAATTTAGGTTATATAGATATTGTTAACTATGTTCAGAAGGTTAGTCCTCAGAATAAAAAACAAATATACACCATTTATAAAGAAATGATTCCTAGAAAGAAACTTTGGCTTAAATATATTAAAAATCAAACTAAAAACAATTACCAAGAAGTAGCAGATTATATTTCAGAATATTATGAATGCTCTAAAAGTGAAGCCAACAATTATGTTGATATCCTCCAAGAATCAGGAGTAAAAGATATTTTACATAAAATGGGGGTGGAAGAAAAAGAAACCAAGAAAATTATTAAAAAAGCAAAAATATGAGTAGATTAGTAGAAATGCTTCGTATGTCAGCATTATCAGATAAGTCAAAAGCACTATTAACATTTGAATTACTAGGTAACAATGCCGTTGGTATTGGAGACCATTCCACAGAGGATTTTTATAAAAATGCTGAAGAAGCACTTACTATGTTAGTTGATGCTGACGATAGATTAGCGGCATTAGATAAATATTTTACTGAAAAAGAAACGATAAAAGGGTAGGAGAATCCAAATATTGTTCGTATATTCACGGTATATTAAAAAACATACAATATGGGAAACTCAGTAAACAAATGGGATGAAATGCTCGAACAAAAGATGATAGACGAAACTAACACCAACTCCTCTAAATTAGATGTAAAGGTATTTGAAAAAGAATACCCAGAATTATCTAAGGAATTTAAAAAAATCCAAAAAGAAATGTATGAGTTATTTGCTCGTAAACATATGGATTATGGTTTAAATAATATTGCTTTAGGTGGGGATATATTACATAGTGAAGAAGATAAAAAATTTTCATTAACAGGTTTATGTATTAGACTTACTGATAAAATTTCCCGTTTAAAAAATCTACTAATTAATGGTAGATCATTTGTTGTTGGTGAAGGTATGGAAGATACATTCATTGATATTGCCAATTATGGAATAATCGGTCTTTTAGTAGGTCGCAATAAATGGAAAAAATAGTTTGGGAAAGAAAAAAATACCACAGATTGTAAGGGATATTCAAAATAACCCTCCAATACCCGTTAACTTCGCATTTGAGAAAAACGTTTCATACTCACAACTATCTATGTATACTCAATGCCCCAAAAAATGGGCATTGAATTATAGAGATGGTCATAAGGTTAGAGAACAGAGTATTCACATGACTTTTGGTACTGCGGTACACGAAACACTTCAGATGTATCTTGATGTGATGTATAATAAAAGTGGTGCTGAAGCAGATCGTATTGATTTAGAAGAGGATTTTGAAGTACGTTTAAGAGAGTGTTATGCTAAGGCATATAAAGCTAACAAAAACATACATTTTAGCTCCCCAGAACAAATTAGAGAATTTTATGATGATGGTCTTGAAATAATTTCCTATGTAAAAAAGAATAGAAATAAATATTTCTCAAAACGTGGGTGGTCATTAGTAGGGTGTGAAGTACCCATTGTATTAGCGCCTAACCCACGTTTACCTCGCGTAAAATACATGGGTTTCCTTGATGTCGTGTTATACCATGAGGACACAGAAAAATTCGTTATAATCGACATAAAAACATCAACAAGTGGTTGGAATGCTAATGCTAAAAAAGACAAATCTAAACAACATCAATTAGTTTTATATAAAAAATTCTTTGCTGATCAATATAATGTCCCTTTAGATAATATTGAAATTGAGTTTTTCATCGTTAAACGTAAATTATGGAAGTCAGAGGATTTTGTAATTAAACGCGTGCAACAGTTTAGACCCCCATCTGGAAAAACATCAGTTAATAGAGCAACAACTTCATTAAAAACATTCCTAGACAATTGCTTTACTAGCGAGGGATTTAATGATAAGGAAATGCCAGCTACAATAAATAATAATTGTAAATGGTGCCCTTTTCACAAAACCCACCTATGTTCTGCGACGTACTGATATTTCTATATATGTATATGAAATAACAATAAAATAAATAATTATGAGTGCTAACAAAGAAATGACACTAACTAGTGTAAAAGTAAAAAGTGATCTATTTGAAGAATTTAAAATAGAATGTGTAAAAAGAAAATTCAGTTTTCAAAAACTATCTGATAGAGCTATTTTCTTATTCTTAACAGATGAAGACTTTAGAAAGAAAATCAACAGTCAAATAAATTTAGAATTAAATAAATAAAAATTAAAAATGAAAGAAGGTTACATTAAACAAAGTGATAGAAAAAAAATTCTATTACTAACAGATGATATTCGTGTTCATTCTGGAGTTGCCCAAATTGGTAGAGAGTTAGTTTTTAATACAGCAAACCATTATAATTGGGTTCAATTGGCTGGTAGTATTAAACATCCTGAAAAAGGGAAACGAGTAGATCTGTCAAGTGATGTAAATAAAGATACCGGTTTAGAAGATGCTTCTGTGCAATTGGTACCTGTAGATGGTTATGGTGATGAAAACATTTTACGAGAAATAATTAAAACTGAAAAACCAGATGCAATCCTTCTGATTACAGATCCAAGATATTTTATGTGGTTGTTTCAAATGGAGGAAGAAATTAGAAGTCAAATTCCAATAGCATATCTTAACATCTGGGATGATATGCCTGCTCCTCAATATAATGAAGAATTTTATGAGTCTTGTGATGCTTTATTTGGTATTTCAAAACAGACTGTAGCTATAAATGAGATTGTATTAGGTAAAAAAGGTGATGATAAAGTAATTAAATACGTCCCTCATGGTTTAGATTCTAGAAAATTCTTCCCACTTGAGTCTGTAAATGAAGAATATACTAAATTTAAAAACCAACTAACACATAGTGAAGATAAAGATTTTATTATGTTTTTCAACTCTAGGAACATTCGTAGAAAGTGCATTCCAGATGCACTAGTAGCTTGGAAATTGTTTATAGATAACTTACCACTAGAAGAAAAGGAAAAGTGTCTGTTTATACTCCATACAGAGCCTACGAGTGATCATGGCACTGACCTACCAGCAGTTATAGAGTATTTATTTGGTGAGGATGAAAAATCAGTTGTCATTTCCAACCAAAAACTACCCCACTCTTATATGAATTATTTATATAATATGGCTGATGGGGTAATGTTATTATCATCTGCAGAAGGTTGGGGATTATCATTAACTGAATCATTACTTACAGGCACCCCATTTATTGCTAATGTAACTGGGGGGATGCAAGACCAGATGAGGTTTGTTGATGAGAATGGTGAGTGGTATACTAACTCAAAAACTTTACCATCAAATCATAAAGGGACTTATACGGAACATGGTGAGTGGGCATTACCAGTTTACCCTAAAGCATTATCATTAGTAGGATCACCAGTAACTCCTTATATTTGGGATTCTAGGTGTAATCCTGAAGATGCCTCTGAACGCCTTTTAGAACTTTATAAAATGCCTAAAGATGAAAGAAAAAGAATAGGAAATCTAGGTAGAGAATGGGCTATAAGTGATGAAGCTGGGTTTACTGCCCCAAAAATGGGAGATACATTTACTGAAGGTATGGAAGAATTATTTTCAACTTGGAAACCACGAGAAAATTTTGTATTCTTAAAAGACACAGATTTCGAAACAAGAGTTTTAAAACATAAATTAAATTACTAATGAAAAACACATTTTATATAAGCTGCCCAATTGATACTTACTCGGGGTATGGGGCAAGAAGTAGGGATTTTGTAAAAGCATTAATTAAATCTGAAAAATATGAGGTTAAGATTCTATCCCAAAGATGGGGGAATACTCGAAAAGGATTTTTAGATGATTTTAAAGAGTGGGAATTTTTAAAGAATCACATTGTTCCCAATTTAACGGAGAAACCTGATATTTGGTGTCAAGTCACAGTACCCAATGAATTCCAACCTGTAGGCAATTATAACATTGGTTTAACGGCAGGTATCGAAACCACTCAATGTGCTCCCCAATGGATTGAGGGGTGTAATAGGATGAGTTTAGTATTAACTTCATCCACTCATTCTAAAGGTGTATTTGAACAAACAGCTTATGAAGTGCAAAACAAACAAACAGGACAAAAACAAGAACTAAAATGTACAACACCTGTAGAAGTATTAATTGAAGGAGCTAATTTAGATGTATATAAATCTTTAGTAGAACCTATGACTAATGATAAATTATGCAAATCTTTAGATTCAATACCAGAAAAGTTTGCTTATTTATTTGTGGGGCATTGGTTACAAGGGGAAATGGGTGAGGATAGAAAAAATGTTGGTTTATTAGTAAAAGCTTTTTATGAAGTGTTTAAAAATAAATCCAACTCACCTGCTTTAGTTCTTAAAGTAAGTTGTGGTAAAGGATCTCATATGGATAGACGAGAAGTAATGAGAAGGATCCATTCTATTAGAAAATCAATAAATGCTAAAATAATTCCTAACATTTACGTAATTCACGGTGATCTATCAGATGCTGAGATGAATGAAATGTATAACCATTCAAAAATTAAAGCAATGGTATCTGCAACTAAAGGAGAAGGATTTGGTCGTCCATTATTAGAATTTGCATTAACCGGTAAACCAATAATTGCTTCAGGTTGGTCTGGACAGACAGATTTTTTAGATCCAAAATTCAACGTTCTTTTAGGAGGTGAATTAACTAATATCCACCCTTCAGCACAACAGAAAGATATGTTAATTGAAGGATCTAAATGGTTTTCAGTTGATCATGGTCAATTAGGTAATGCACTAGTTAGTGTAAAGAAAGAATATAAAAAATGGAATAGTAAAAGTAAATCTTATAGTAGTAAACTAAGAAAGAATTTTAGCTTTGAAACAATGCAAACCCAATTACTTGATATTTTAGATAGTAGGGTTGATCTCCCAAAGAACATTGAATTAAATTTACCTAAAAAATCACTCCCCAAATTAGATTTACCAAAACTTCAAATAGTAAAATAAATGGATAACTTAATAATATGCGATAGATGTGGTTCAGATGCTTGTTACGTACAAGAGATAAACCAGGAAATTAAAAATTACCAATGTTATGGGTGTGGTTTTATTACAAACTCCCTATTAATAGAAGGTGCTAAATTTTTTGAAGAACAAATGGAATTACTCCCTAACCTATACAAAGAACTAATGGGGGAGGATGAAAAAGGAAAAATTTGGATGCCTTCAACTGTCAATATGCCTGCTAAAGGTATGGTTTTTGCAAATGGGAAAAATGCCAGTAGTTGGAAATGGGGGGCTGTGTTAGCAGTTCCCGTTAAAGATGAGGAAAAAGAAAAATACCCAATCCCTAATAAAGATGGAGAATTTTATGAGTGGAGAATGGATATGACTACACTTAAAGAATTTGATGAAACCGATTATATTGAAGCATTAGATTATATAGGAATTTTTAAATCTGAAGAATGAAAATACTAGTAACTGGGGGTGCTGGTTTTATAGGTAGTAATTTAATAAAAAGACTAATCAAGGAAAACCATGAGGTTTATTCATTAGATAACTATTCAACTGGTAATTTAACTAATGAAGTTAAAGGTTGTATCTATTATACTAACGATATAGAAAGTATAAACTCCCCAGCTTATTTTGATAACTATGATTTAATATTTCACTTAGCAGCACAGTCTAGAGTACAACCTTCCTTTGATAACCCATCAGAAACCTTTAGATCAAATGTAGCAGGAACCGAAGCTGTTTGTAAATATGCCAGCAAGATAGGAGCTAAAGTAGTATATGCTGGGTCTTCCTCAAAACACCACGACCCATCAACTTCTCCTTATGCTATGTACAAATATTTAGGTGAGGGAGTTTGTAATTTATATAAAAAATCATTTAATTTAAATGTTGAGGTATGTAGGTTTTACAATGTATATGGGCCTGGTGAAGCATTAGATGAAGTAAATGGTAATGTAATCGGAATATGGAGATCTATAATTAATAGGCATGGTAAGATTAAAATTGTTGGGGATGGTGAACAAAGAAGAGATTTTACTCATGTAGATGATATAGTAGATGGTCTATGGAGAATTGGAATGGCTAATTTCAAATCAGGTGAATGTGATTTACAAACCCCTTCCTCAATAGAAGCTTGGGAGTTAGGAACAGGTGTTAATTATTCTATTAATGAATTAGCCAAAATGTTTCAAAGTAAATTTGACTGCGATATAATCTCTATCAAAGACCAACCTGGGAATTATAGAAAAACCTTATGCAATGACACTACAACTCAGGATATTTTAGGTTGGAAACCTCAAGATAGGTTATTATATTATATCAATAATTTATAATCAAATGAAAATAAGCTACGCTATAACAGTATGTGATGAATTCCTTGAAATTCAAAAATTACTAAGATTTATTATTAAAAATAAAAGACATTGTGATGAGATTGTAGTATTAGTGGATATGTCAAAAAACCCACCAACTTCAGAATTACTAGGATTTTTACATAAACTAAGTTCCAACAACCATATTATTTTATCTGAACAATCCCATAATGGTGATTTTTCTAGATGGAAAAATTTATTAAATAAATCTTGCAATGGGGATTACATATTTCAGATAGATGCTGATGAAATTCCCCACATAAACTTAATTGAAAGCATACCAGAATTATTAGAAGCAAACCCAACAGTTGATATGCTAAGAGTTCCTAGAGTAAATACTGTAGAAGGTCTTACAGAAGAACACATTAAAAAGTGGGGTTGGAATGTAAATGAAAAAGGATGGGTTAATTGGGCTGATTGGCAGATGAGGATATATAAAAATACACCAGATATTAAGTGGGTTAATAAAGTTCATGAAGTAATAAAGGGACATAAAATAGCAGGAATGCTACCTTTAGAAGAGGAATGGGCTCTTTACCATCCAAAAGATATTAAAAAACAAGAAAAGCAAAATGCTTATTACGAAACATTATGAAAATAGGAATAATAGGACAGGGATTTGTTGGTAATGCTGTTTACCAAAAATTAAAAAAGGGATTTGATGTTAAAACATATGATACAAAAGGTATGATTTACTGTAACAGCCGTGAACAAGAAACCTTAGATAATGAAGTTGTATTTATTTGTTTACCAACACCAATGAACCAAGATGGTAGCTGCCATACAGGTATAGTTGAAGCAGCTATTAAACGTGTATTTGAATTTGGAGTTGCTAAAATAGTCGTTATTAAATCAACTGTACCCCCTGGGACGTGTGCAAAATGGAGTAAACAATTTCCATCCCTTGATATTATATTTAACCCTGAATTTTTAACTGAAGCCAATGCCGTAAATGATTTTAATAATCAAACACGAATTATTTTAGGAGGCCCATTAGCAGCAACTACTAAGTTAAAAACTGTATTTTCAAAAGTATTTCCAAATGCCTCTATAATCAAAACTGATTCAACAAATGCTGAAATGGTTAAATATGTTACTAACACTTTCCTAGCAACTAAAGTATCATTTGCAAATGAAATGTATCAAATATGTGGGAAATTAGGTATAGATTATGATAAAGTAATTGAATATGTTTGTTATGATAATAGGTTAGGTAAATCACATTGGAGTGTACCAGGACCAGATGGAGATTTTGGATTTGGGGGTCATTGTTTTCCAAAAGACTTACAAGCATTAATATCACTAGCACATGACTTAAATGTACAGCCAAGAATATTAAATTCAGTTGATACTAAAAATAATGAAGTTAGAAAAAATAAAGATTGGGAAGAAATGAAAGGAAGAGCAATTATATAATTTAAAAACATGACAAAAGAAAAAACAGTATTAATTACAGGCGTAGCAGGTTTACTTGGGAGTAGATTAGCAGATTGGATTATTGAAAACAAACCAGAATATAAAGTTGTTGGTATTGATGATTTAAGTGGGGGTTATGGAGAAAATATTAACCCAAAAGTAGATTTTTGGCAAATGAATCTTACAGAACACCCTATTGAAAATTGTTTTGAAGTAAATGATTTTGATTATGTTTTTCACTTTGCAGCTTATGCTGCTGAAGGATTATCTCCTTTTATACGGTGTTATAACTATGATAATAATTTAAAATCAACGGCGCGGATAGTTAATGAGTGTATTAAAAACAACGTTAAAAGACTGGTATTTACGTCGACTTTAGCTGTATATGGTCATGGAGATGGAGGGATATTTGATGAAGACCAACAACAATCCCCAATAGACCCTTATGGGGTTGCAAAATATGCTTGTGAGATGGATATTCAAATAGCTAATGAGCAACATGGGTTAGATTACACTATCATCAGACCCCATAACGTGTACGGTGTAAAGCAAAATATATGGGATAAGTACAGAAATGTACTTGGAATTTGGATGTATCAACATTTAAATGGAGAACCTATGACAATATTTGGAGATGGTGATCAAACTAGAGCATTTAGTTTTATAGATGATTCCATTGAACCCTTATGGAATGCAGCTGTAAGACCGGAAGCTAGTAAACAAATAATTAATTTAGGAGGGATTGAAGAAGTTTCTATCAATGATGCTTGTTCTATTTTAAGAGAAATTATTGGTGATGGAGAAATAGTTCATTTAGAAGGTAGACATGAAGTTAAACATTCTATCCCAACATATCAAAAGTCAATTGATTTATTAGGGTTTGAATATAAAACTTCAATGAAAGAAGGCTTAACACAAATGTGGGAATGGGCTAAAAAACAACCTATGAGAGATAGATTTGTATGGCCTGAATATGAAATTGAAAAAGGGATTTATAGTTTTTGGAAAAATAAATAATTATGATACAAGATTTAGAAAAAAAGGTCAACCATTTATACCATAACCCATCTGATATCAATGAGCATTTCCCAGCTATTATTGAATTAGCAAAGGAATGTGATCATATTACAGAAATGGGTGTTCGAACTGTAGTATCAACTTGGGCTTGGTTAGCAGGTGCTCCTAAAAATGGATTATTTTCTTATGATATATATAACCCTAAGTATTGGGTTAAAGATAGTGACCCAATTAAAGATGTTGAAGATACAGCAGAGGCTTATGGTCTTAAATTTAAGTTTACAGAAGCAGATGTGTGTAGCATTGAAATTGAAGAAACTGATTTATTATTTATTGATACTTGGCATTGTTATGATCAATTAAAAGAAGAATTAAAATTACATTCTGATAAAGCAAAGAAATATATTTGCTTCCATGATACAACAACTTATGCTCATAGAAGCGAACCTACTACATCCGACCATAAATGGGTTGGTAATTTAACTCCTAATAAAGGTTTATGGGATGCTGTAACTGAGTTTTTAGATAACAATGAAACATGGGAACTTGTTAAAAGATATGAAAATAATAATGGTTTTACAATTATAAAACGTAAATGAGAATAATTTATAGAATATCAGATGCTGGTTACAATAAAGTAAAACCTGATTATATTACAAATGAAACATGTTTAGCAAATGCTACTGAAGAATTTGATGATTCTATTTGGAGTGTTATAGCAGATAACGTATCATCAGATACTAATGATAGGATTCAAAAGTATGTAGCACGAAATTGTATTTTGTATACTGAAAAAGGTAATGGGGCGGCAACATTTAATTTGGCGTTAGATGAAGCTTTAACTTATGATGATGATGAAATTGTTTATTTTTTAGAAAATGATTATCTCCATAAACCAGGATCTCAAAAAATAATTAAAGAAGCATTTGAATTAGGAGCATCATT
>TARA_B110000908_G_scaffold12008_1_pt1 | contig 12565 bp, 9 predicted proteins | sample TARA_B110000908 | Tara Oceans TARA_B110000908 (sample SAMEA4398067) | marine metagenome | biome: Polar Biome; feature: [DCM] deep chlorophyll maximum layer (ENVO:01000326); material: water (ENVO:00002006), including particulate matter (ENVO:01000060) such as... | depth 36 m
ATGTCATAAACTGCTAACAAATTACCATTATTAGCACGTGCGATGGCTGGGATACGGAAAGCATGACATTTGTCCTGTCCGCGGTTGTTAATGTTGTAGGCTAGGCGGGAGGGTGCGTAATTTTTGTTAGCTGCAACTGTGATGTTTTTGCCGTCTTTAAAAGTGAATTCTTTGATTTGCAATCCGATCCGATGGAGCAGGTCGGCATTCTTCTTGGTGCGAATCACCAGTTTGCAGGTGTGATTTCCAGCGGGGATCTTTGTGGATTGATTGAGAGTTGAGATGCCTTTTTTTGGAGCACTTTTTCCCATCAGTAGATCTCCAGCCTTGCGATCCATCATCACAGATAGTTCCTGAATGTCGGAGATGTCGGTCGCTCCTTGGGTATCAATTTTGATATCTGTGAGCGTCCGAGTCCACTTGGTTTGGAAGTTGAATCTTAATACTACCGTTGGCTCTCCGTCATTCAGGATAGGCAAGGTTTGGGTGGTGGATTCATAGCTGGCTGCTCCTATTGGCAACAAGCTGGTGAGAAGTATAAGGGTAGGTGCTTTCATGGGGTCACTAATTGGGAGGACGTAGGCTATCGTCGTGCTAACCCTTTTGGCGATCTTCTATTACTAGTATAGTTTTAAACCAATTGAATAAATCCGTTTATCGCGATACATATAACCAAGAGGTAGGTCAATAAAACCAGATGAACTCTGGTGACAGAGTATGTATCTTGTATATCATAAATGGAAATACAACGAACTCTTGAAAACACACTCAACACACCATTTATCGACTCATAGCACGCGGCGACGGTCTTTTCTGCCTCAGTGCAGTCGCACTCCACAAGGTTTTGCCTTGATTGCGACGATCTCTGTGATGGCATTACTCGTTCTTGTTGCTTTGGCTATGATGAGTCTCAGCACGATCGAAATGAGGTCTTCGAGGAATGCGAATGCTCAGAACGAGGCCAAGGCGAATGCCCGCTTGGCTCTCATGTTAGCCATCGGCGATCTGCAAAAAAACGCGGGGGGGGACAAGACGATTACGGCCCAAGCCTCCATTCTCGATTCAAGCGGTTTTTCAGGAATATCCGTCGATTCGAGTAAAGGTCGCTACACAATTGCCTTCAAAACAGATCAGGCCCAAGGGAACTGGAAAACGAGTAAGACCGAGGGATTCGGCAAATACCTTGTTTCTGGCACGAATGAGGATCTGGCAAAAATCTCCTACGGTCAGACGGACGTCATCAATGATGCCACTAGCGAAAATCTGGTAAGGATGACCTCCCCACTGGCTGACGCCAATGTTCAAGTCGTTGTCCCCAAGGTGAGTATGCAAGATAACTCAGGTAAATATGCCTACTGGGTGGAAGGCCTAGGAAGCAAATCAAGTATTGGAGTTGTTGACATTGGAGATGTGAAGGCTCGCGAGCACTTGGCTCCTGATCGGGTGAATGTCAAATCCGTCCTTGATGGAGCGACTGGAGACTTTTCGTGGTTGCCAGGCCGTGGAGATGAGAAAACTTTGGAGAAAATTCTCACCCCAGGGACAGCTGACATTCTAGCCGGCAGAGGGGGTGCACTGGCCCCCCATGAACATTGGCTAGGACTACAACACTACACTGTACCGATTGATACCAAGAGGGGAGCTTTGAAGTATGACCTATCTGCCTTTCTATCACTCAGTAAACAAGACTTTGATTCCGTGATCGCCGATAAAGGGAACCTGATCGGTGAACGCATTTTTGCTGCTGGAAAAAATGGAGCCGTTTCTCCCACCGCCCAAGGCGTTTCTGTTGGGCCGAAGTGGAAACAAATCCGCTCGTTTTACCAGATGTCTGGTATCAATGATGTCGAAGTTCAGGAGCAAACGGATGAGCAGATGGGGGTATACCCACTTCTGGCTGGCTTTGTGGAAATGTACTGCTGCACGGATTCGAAGTACTACGCGCCTGCTGGAAAGCCGCCATTCCTCAGAGACTATTGGTTTAATTACCGTGGAGCTGGAGTCAACATTATGAATGCTCACATGGCCCCAATTGTGAAGCTTTGGAATCCCTACAATAAGAGAATAAAGAAACAAGATTACACCGTGGTCGTGGCAAACTCGAACCACCAATATCCAGGAGGTCTACATGCGGATGATGCTGAGGTGCAGTGGGTCGATGGCCGTTTCTTGTCTTACCTTCCCAAGCCGCTCCGCTTTGATCACCGTTATGTCGTTAAAGACGTAAGCTTTGAACCTGGCGAGGTGAAGGTATTCAGCCTCAGAGATGGTAACGTATATCTGGATATGAACAACGGCACCTATAAGCCGTTTACCGGAAAACCGGTGGGTAAGAGAGTGGACGTATTGAAAAAAGGATACATTCTAGCAGAACTCACTGAAGGTGCATTTACAGGGCATTGCTTGTGGGATTTGCACTTCACCAAGAAAGAGCTATCGGACTACGACTTCAATCAACTCAACTACGTGAGTGGTCGCGCTAACGGCGGGCACCTCGTTGGTGGCCAGGGTTTCGGAACCGATGGTGGTGATATTCAGATCTATGACACGTCGAGTTCCAGAAAAGTTCCTTTTCAGCTTCGCGCTGGTGATATTGTAAACTGGAATCTCAAATTGTTTCGTGGTGTGAAACCCAAACCTGTAGGGCCAGAACTTGAGCGTCCGTTGATTAATATTCGCAATATCAACGTCGATTCAAAGGGCGCGATTCAGTCTAACGAAGAATTAGTCGCCTGCGATCCTCCGACGACGCCAGTTTTTGCTGACGGAGTTTCTGACACATATATGAGTTCCACTTGGGCACGACGTTTCTCGATGCGGATGCTCAATAATTACGGTGATGGCACCAACGAGGAGGCCCTCTTCCGCCCCCGAGGTGATGTCCAACATCCGAATAATGTGAAATGGGTGTCTAACTATAACCCACGCGCCGCCTTTGTCGGTATGCACCCACGTGAATACACCAAGACTAAATCCACCTTTTATCCTGGTGATGAAATTACCATCAATAATACTAAGACTAACGCGGCAGCGAATCACGGCCTTGGCACACCTGCCAACTATGTTTCAGGTATGCTATTGAAGTTTACCGACACAGACTTCATTCGCATGGATAAGAGTATCGGATATGCGGATACTGGTGAATCGATCACCAATTGTATTCTGTTCGAACTTCCGGATACTGAAATCCCCGAAACCCACTTCTTTTCAGTTGGCCAATTAAGGCATGCAAATATATCCATTGAAAATGGAGACTTCGGTTCCTTTGCCACTAAAGGCTTTGGTGAAGACGACTGGTTTGCAGACAACATGCAGCCTGCTTATCCAGTGGGTGAATCCAATCCCAGCCCATACATCAAGATCACTTCGGATACCGGCTTTGGGCGATATGAACATATGAGCTATGTGGATGGCAATAATGCTGGCGAGTCGACCAACGTAGATTTGAGCTGGTGGATGAACGACAGCCTCTGGGATAGTTACTTTTTCTCAGCTCCAAGAACTGGTAAAACATCATCCTATAACCCCCGAATTCTGGTTAAGAATGGTCAAGAGTTGCTGAAAACAAAAGCAGGGGTAGAGGAGAACGCCGGCAATGTTCTGATAGGTGGCACCATGAATCTAAATAATACCAACGTCAATGTGTGGACGGCATTCTTGATGTCCACGCTGGGCGCAGAAGTAGCAGGTAAAGCTACCCAGGGTGTGCCATTCAGCCGATTTTCCAAACCGATAGGGCAAGCAATCACAGCGGCATCCGATGACGAGTCTAACGAGACCTATAATGGCTACCGTGTCCTCTCCGAGGTCGAAGTGACTGATCTAGCCATAGAGATTGTGGAGAAGGTCAAGGAGCGTGGGCCGTTTTTCTCGGTCTCTGATTTTGTTAATCGAGTAACCTCAGAAGGTGCTACTGATAAAATGAGACTGCGTGGCCTACTTCAGGAAGCCATTGATGAAGCCGGTGGAGGCTCGATTAACAAGGCATTTACTGGAAGGGCGGCCTCCATTCCAAATGCAGATATTGCTGGCATGTATAACGCGGATGCATTCGCAGGTGATATTCAGGAAGGAATCCCCGGTTATCTCACCCAAGGGGATATTCTCGCCAGAACGGGTCATCTGATGACAGTTAGAGATGATACTTTTGTGATCCGAGCTTATGGAGAGTCTTCCGTAGACGGTAAGATCGCAGCTAAAGCCTGGTGCGAAGCTGTGGTCCAGAGAACCTCTGATTACGTGGACGATACGGAAAAAGCAACCACTCCATACGATGAACTTCAATCCATAACGGCTAAGACCTATGGTAGAAAACTTAAAATTGTCTCCTTCCGCTGGATCTCCAAAGATGAGGTGAACTAGTTAAATCAGAAAAACACTTCTTCTATTCTCACTTATGAAACTGATTCTATCGATCGTTATAGCTATGTTGGCGGTTGCCCCGCTGCAGGCCCAAGACATGGTGAAGACAAACTTTTCCGTGTTCTACTGGCACACGCAAAAGGACACCAATGATTTTCAGTCATTGGAAGAAATCCACTACTCCTATGGCAAGGTGGATGTGCCCATCAAGATCAGCGCCTTCCGGCAAACCATGCTCTACCCCTACATGGGTTCCAACAAGTTCGCCCTCTACAAACTCGTGACAAAAGATGGTGAAGAAGTGAGAGTCCCTATTGCGACCACCTCCATCCCATTACGAGCCCAGTTTGGGGTGATTATTCTTATCAAGGATAGCGCGACCGGAAAATTCAAGATCAGCCCATACTGGTTTAAAGTAGGGGAAATGAAAGAGGGGGCGCGGTTCGTAAATCTTTGTGAAAGCCAGCTCCAGCTCTACATCGACCGGAAGAATCCAACCGTTATTAAACCCAGTGCATACATCGATCTCAAGCCGTCTATCGTCGGTATAGGTCCTACTTATGTTAAGCTGGAGGGTTTTATCATGAAGCAAAAAGGAGGGAAGCCGAAGAAGGTGAAAACGCTCGATCGCAATCCCGCTTTGATGAAGGATAAACCCATGGTTCTACTGGCCTATCAGAAGAGCCAACTTTCAACGACCTTGAAGACTCTCCGGATTCATGGTCAGCCGAATACCAATCGCCGGCTCGAACTCTACGGACTTTTACCTCACTTGAAACCAAAAGAAAAACCTGTTTGGCAGGGTGGCCATGAAGCCGATGAAGGACTTCCCGACTGGGCGAGGGACAATGATGTAAAAAAGAAGCCTGCTTCAAAGACGAAAGATACCCCTTCAATAGAATAAACTAATCTGCTAGTTTAGTCTGGTGGAGCGTGAATACTCTGATGAGGTGTATTTTTTTGCTAGCCCCCTATGATGTAGCCTCTACAAATAGATCGTCGAAAACCTATTCAGACATCATGAAAAACCTCCTCATACTCCTCATTCTCTCCTTGAATCTCCTGCCTGCAGGGGCCCAAAACGAAGCGCCAGTGAAGGTAAATTTCTCCGTCTTCTACTGGGATACCTACCAGAGGAAGCAAGATATGAAAGAGCTCAAGGAGCTGCATTTTTCATATGGAAAAAAGACGTGCCTATTCCGGTGAGAGGGTTTGTCCAGAGTATCCTCTACCCTTATCTTGGATCGAAACAATTCTCCCTCTAAACCCTCACCTCCAAAGGAGGGGGGCGATCCGTGTCCCCATCGCCACCACCTCTACCAGGCTTTGCCCCAAATCGAACCCCTCCCCCCCCTACGTCCAATCTAACAAGGGTGACAGCGCACTGCCGGACTGGCCCATCGATCGTAAAAAATAGACAGAGGCTCCAAGGCTCGCCAATATTCCACCGCTAGGGCGTTTGGGCGCTCACTAAGTAGATGCGAGCAAAGATATTTGGCAGCGGTAATTCCGAGGATAAAGTGTAGGTTTGATTAGTCAGATTGGCTCCTGCTGGAACGCCGCTTTGCGTAATAGTGATTTGAGGTAGAGATGTATTCCAAACCGAAAGATCTGTGGAAAACTTCACGGTTTGTGTGAGCCGCGGTGGCAGGTCATATTCAAGATGGTCGGTGTTGGTACGTACCATGTCGGAATACGCAAAAGCGCCTTCATGAAGAAGTTTGGGCTGCTGCATGTGGTGGTTTCATCCGTAGAACTCCAGATGGATCCATTGGTGCGGGATCCTCCGTTAGGGTAACTGAAAAGAATACGATTGGCACTATCTCCCTCGTCGGTAGATCGGAATCTGAGTAAGGCCCCTTGCACTATCGGTGTGACAAAGTGAGCATTGCCATCGTAGGGAACCGAGTAGCTGGCTCCTCCATCATTGGAGTATGCTTCAGAACGGTTCCCAGCATCGTTACCGTAGTCGCGTGAGTTAATATAAATGCGAGACCCTCCACCTGCGGCTGGGGTGCCTAGTTCGACAAGGGGCGTCAGTATCCCATTGACAAGAAGGCTTCAAGTAGAGGCTGTCTAGCTAGACCTTCTCTTCCTAAACAGCAACCACAAGAAAAACGGTCCACCAAGGATGGCGGTGATGATACCGACGGGGACTTCTGCTGAAATGGAGATGGTGCGTGCTAGGGTGTCGCAGAGAGTGAGGAAGATACCACCGAAAAGTAGCGATGCTGGGATCAGGTTGCGGTGGTTGGAGCCTACCAGGAGTCGGCAAATGTGAGGCGCCATGATGCCGACAAATCCGATTGGGCCGCAGACGGTGACGATCCCTGCGATCATCAGAGAGACGGCCAGGAAAAGGATGATACGCATACGCTCGACGTGTAAACCGCAGCTTGCGGCAAGATCATCGTTGATAGAAAGTAAATTCAGTTCCCGATGAAGGAGTCCCGTGATTAAAGCGCCACTCACAATGAAGGGGAGAATTTGAAAAACCGTATCCACACTCGCACGACTCAGGTCGCCCATCAGCCAGTGGATGATGCGGAAGGAGTCACTCATATCTCCGAGATACTGGAGTAGCAGAATCAGGCTTGAAAAGAAAAAGCTGATAGCTACTCCACCGAGTAACATGGTGTTCGGTGAAATGTTTCCCGTTGCTCGTGCTATACCGTAGACGATGGCAATAGCTCCCATGGCACCGACTAATGCAGATAAAGATATTCCAGAAACTCCGAGTATGGTTAGATTGAGTCCGAGGAAGATGGAAAGGGTGACTCCCAGAGAGGCTCCTCCGGCAACACCAAGTGTAAATGGCGTTGCAAGTGGGTTACGGAAGATCGCTTGAAAAACCACACCGCCAAGTGAGAGCCCCATACCCGCAAACATGGCGAGCAATACGCGAGGGACGCGGATTTGCCAGAAAATCATCGCGTCCAAGTCATTCTCTGCAGGTCTGAGAATGACATCCAATGCCGGTTTGTGTTCCCCCAGCCACGGCATCACAAGCAACGTCGCTACCGTCAGAGGCAGTAGAACGAAGTAGATGAAGCGATGTGGTGATTTAAGCATGGGAGTCAGGAGTCGGCCGTTAGTTCTGCAGGGTGGTGTGTTGGGAGAATCATGGGTAGGCCACTTTCTGGGTGGGGTTGGACGGTCCAGTGGGCGTTGAAAATCTGGTGTAGGATTTCCGAGGTCATGAATTCTACAGGTGGGGCGTCTGCAATGACGCGACCATCTGACATACCGATGATTCGGTCGAAGTCCATCGCGGCCCAGTTGAGATCATGGGTGACCGCTAGGATCGTGGTTTTACTTTTCCGTCCAATCTCCCCGAGAAGTTGTTGGATGGACTCGCGCTGTTTAGGATCGAGATGGGAAGATGGTTCATCGAGCACTAGGATGGGTGTTTGCTGGGCAAGAGCGGCTGCGATATTGACCTTCTGACGTTCACCGCCACTGAGTGTGGACATCGATTGGTTTTCGAGGTGCTGAATGCCAGTGCGCTCGGTAGCCTGTCGGGCAATCTGATCACCATCTGGGTCTTTGGGAATGAGTCCTCCGCTTTGGGCGTGAGCATAGCGACTCATCATGATGAACTCTAACACGGTGAATGGTATGTCATGATCAAGCTGCTGCGGGACGTAGCCAATCATGCGGGCGATTTCTTGTCGGCTTAGCTGTGTGAGAGGATTTTCATTGAGTTTGATCACCCCTGATTCGCCGTAGATGAATCCTAAAAGGCATCGTAATAGAGTCGTTTTTCCTGCTCCATTGGGCCCGACGATGGCGATGCGTTCACCCGTATCCGCGTGTAGAGACACGTCATCGAGCAATAGACGTTTGCCTATGCGGAATGAAAGGTTTTGGACGTGAATGGAGTTCATAGAGTAGGGTAAGTTTGTAACTTGCCGGCAGGATGGGAGCGAAGGATGTGGGCTTGGGTTGTCGGCAAGTTACAAACTTACCCTACTTTGAGGCAGCATGGGCGAAAATTTCTAGCGTGTCGATGAATCGTGGTCCTGGGATCATGTGTTTGTGTTCGTGCAGGAAGATGATGCGCCCTGTTTTGACCGCTTTGAGTTCACTATAAGCCTGCCATTGTTTCATCAATGCCTCGCGGCCCTTCTCTTGCCACACATCCTCATGGATGAGTTCGATGATAATATCGGGATTGACGTGAATGAGTTTTTCTCGAGAAAGCAGGGGATAGGCGACCGGGCCCTGGTAGGCATTCAGCCCACCGACCATGGTGATGTATTCTTGGTGGACTCCTTTATTGCCGGCGGCGATGACTCGATCGGGAAAAGGTGAATTGGTGTCGCGTTCAATACAGACGAGGATGCGGGGTTTCTTACCTGTATCCCGTGCTTGTCGAGTGAGGGTATCGACCCGAGTTTGCATGGCATGAACAATGTTATCGGAGAGGTCTTTTTTATGAAATGCTTTTCCGAGTATGGAAATAGATTCGATCACTCCACTGGTGCTGGCGTGATCAACGATGATGGTATGAATCCCCATGGTTTCCAACTTTTCGGCAAGAGTCCGCTGTTCTTCTAACAGGATTACACAATCGGGCTCAAGCGTGAGCACGGCTTCGTAGTCGAGATCAACGTAACCGCCCACCACGGTTTTTTCTTTCGCCTCAGGGGGGTAATTGCAGAAACGGGATACGCCGACGAGTTTGTCATCTTGCTTGAGCTGATAGATGATTTCTACAATACTCGGTGAGAGGCCAATGATGCGTTGGCAGTCGGCTGATTTTTCTGATGCAGTAGGCTTATTGTTTGCGGATGCACTGATCCACTTACGTACGAAGTGAGAGCCGAGAAATGCGATCACAACGGCAAGCACGAGTAGGACAATTCTGCCCTTACGCTGTGAGGATGATGGGTTGGAGGGCATATTGGGAGAGGGGGTTGAAGGCCGCCCGGGTTACACACACGATACCGGACGACCTTGCTATTTCGTGGACCGTAAACGATCCAACAAAAATTACTAGAAAGCTATGTTACCACTTGATCGTGACACCACCAAAAATACCACGCCCACGTCCTGGGTAAACATCACCGGAACCACGTGCGTAATCGTAGCTTTCGTTAAATGCGTTTTCGAGACGGACGTTGAGGGCGACGTTATCATTGACTTGATAGTTGCCGTAGAGGTTGACCAATGTGTAAGCATCGACGGTTTCACCGAAAAACGCTCGATCGTCGAGGTAGGTGGCTACCACGCCTAGGTCGAGTTTATCGGTGACCTTGCCGTTGATCCTAAGGCTGAGAGAGTGCTCAGGCATTTCGGCGAGAGCGCGGTCGAGCCATGTGTAGGATAGTTGGATACCGAGACGATCTTCGAAGTAATGAGCTTTGGCTGACACTTCGATGCCGCTGGTTTTGGTTACACCACTCGCGTTGATGTTGAAGCCTGGGGTTGGGAATGGCTGGGACACGTAAGTAATAGCGTCTTCGATCTGGTTTTCGAAGTAGGTGATACCCACGATATATTGACCGTCGCACCATGCTTGTTCGATGCCGAGGTCCCAACCGAGGGATGTTTCAGCCTGAAGTCCAGGGCTAGGTGTTTGGCCGCCAAATCCGTAAAGGTCAACAAACGATGGTGGACGGAATCCTTTGCCAACGCTTGCGCGTATCGTGGTGTTAGTCTCATCAAATGTGTAGGCACTGGAAACACGCCAGGTAACTTCGTCGCCGTAATCATCATAATCCTCCCAGCGTAACCCTCCGGTCAGGTTGAAGTTTTTGGTAACATCCCAGATATGGTTTAGATGAAATCCATACTGGTCACGTGTTCTGGCATCCTGACTGAGGCCGAAATATTCGCTTTCGTAGGAAAAGTCCGAGCTTTCATACACAGCCCCAACCACCGTGGTGTGGAAATCGTTCCATGACAATGTGTTGTCCCAGTAGATGGCGTACTTGGTAGCATCCGTATTATAGTAAGTTGCTGGGTTGAATCCAAAGGCGGGACTTTCACTGTGATAGGTCTGATCATACATGCCGACAGTCACCTTGGTATTCCAAAGCTCGTTGACATCGTAGTCGACGAAGAATGTTGCCAGAGTGTTGTTGAATTCATCATCCAAGGGACTACTGAAGGGGCCTCCATAATGGGGTGCCTCAAAGGTGGTGTCAGCGCCTCGTAGAGTCAGGCCTAAGTTAAGGTTGGGGTTTACGGCGTAATCTAACCGAAGAGAGTATGAGAACATCTCGAAGGCATTGTTGGGTAGATCATTGTCGGTGCTTTCATGGCCCAGACTCAGCGAGTATGCAAAGTCGCCTGTTTCGCCTTGCATGGCTAACAGGGTATTCCAGGAGTTGTAGGAACCTCCTTCGATACGGAGATTTCCGCTGTAGTCGCCATTACCTTTGGTCGAGTAAATTCCGAGAACACCTCCGATCGAGTCTCCTCCATAGAGCGCGCCCTGAGGTCCTCTTAAGACTTCGAGACGTGACAGCCCATTGAGGTTGGAAGACCCAAGGAAGCCACCGAACACCATGTTGGCATCGCTGATGCGCATTCCATCCACCACCAAGTGAGCGTGATTGGTTTTAGTCCCTCGGATAAAGAGAGATGAGCTGGATCCCCGTTGACCACCAAGTGATTCAGAAATCACTCCAGGAACAAATTTGAGAGCATCATCGAGGTTGCGGATGCCCTGTTGATCGAGCGTGCCGATATCAAGGATGGAAACTGCACTGCCCACCTTGAGAAGTGGCGTGGCTGTCCGGTTGGCGATGACCGTGGTATCCGGTAGGATTTTGCGATCATCCTCGGCATAAAGAATCGTAGATGCGAGAGCGAGTGAAAGAATAGTGAGAAAACCTGTCGTCAGTGAAGACAGGGCCGGCTTTGGTGCGCTCCAGTGGAGTGCGGGTGTTTTATTATTCATGTTATGTTGAGTGGTTCCTGTTATTCGCAGGAAGTGATCTCAACCTCTGAGGCTGGTATTCTGGCTGACCTATTTCGCATGATGCGATCTAGGATTACAGTGGCGTAACCGCTCCGGAATGGTTTCTATTTTTCAATAGTATTTCACCGGATTCCCCATCTATTTCTTGCCCGTGCTACGGGCTTCCCTAGAGGTGTCGTGCACAGCATAGGCCATGCGCGACATCTGGATGTAGCCCTAGGTGTGAAATATTGCAATGACAATGAGGGAGCAAAATAAGCGGAGTCAGTATCCAATTATGCGTAGCTTATCAGATCAGATGGTGCTATATTCGGCCTGTTAAACACCCCAATCACTATGATGACTGAAAACGAAAAAAATGAACTGCGCAAAGCTCTGGTTGGTCAACGAAATCATGTGCTCAAAGATGTCAGCAGACATGGAGCTATGACGGGAGTTGGTGTTGGCGTCATTGCCGATGAAACCGAGCGGGCCGATAAGATTGCTGATAACGTGGTAGAGCACCAGTTAGGTTTCTCTGAGAGCAAGCTGCTGGAAAAAATCGAGTATGCGTTACAACAAATCGATGAGGGCAAATACGGCGTCTGTGACGACTGCAAAAAGGATATTAATATCGAGCGACTGAAGGCTAAACCTTCCGTGTCACTCTGTATTCATTGCCAGACAGCGAAAGAGGAACAGGTGCGCTGATCGCCAAGTGGGTAGGGACGGTTTATCAAATTGCCCCTACCTCCTCTACCTAGAGGTGCTCTGGCCACTGCTCTTGTACTTCTCAAGAAGGGTGGTGAGTTCCTGTACGATTTCAGGATGTGCTTTGTGAACGTTCTTGGTTTCACGTACGTCATTGACCATATCGAAGAGCTGGATCTTGTTTTTATCGGACTTATCAACCTTTGTCCGTCCGCCGGATCCACGACCAACAATAAGCTTCCACTTACCTTTGCGGATGGCAAACATGCCGCTGGCTGAGTGGTGGATGGTAGCCTCGCGTAATGATTTTTCTCCCTGCTTTCCGAGTAAGACGGGAACGATGCTGTAGCTGTCTTCGCCAGCGTCTTTACCGAGAGTGGTGCCGGATACATCGGCAGCTGTCGCCATCAAGTCGGTGGTGCAGACGACTTGTTTACTGATGACTCCTGCTGCGACTTTACCTGGCCAGGTGACGATGTAGGGGACGCGGTGGCCACCTTCGTAGGCATCGGTTTTTTGTCCTTTGTAAATATAATTGGGTGCGTGGCCCGTCTGGACGACACCGTATCTCTCCGGAATGGC
>TARA_B110000908_G_scaffold23567_1_pt1 | contig 12555 bp, 9 predicted proteins | sample TARA_B110000908 | Tara Oceans TARA_B110000908 (sample SAMEA4398067) | marine metagenome | biome: Polar Biome; feature: [DCM] deep chlorophyll maximum layer (ENVO:01000326); material: water (ENVO:00002006), including particulate matter (ENVO:01000060) such as... | depth 36 m
GTGGCGTTTATAGAGGCAGCAAGGCCTTCAGCATTCGGGGTCACGATATTTTGTCCGCTCATATGAATTGTCATTCCCTGTGCACGCGATAGATTAGTAACTAACAATATAACCTGCCGGAGACAGATGTCATGACCAATAGCCAAGATATGGTAGCCGAAATTGAAGCGCTGGGCGAAAAACTTGGGGGGGCCAAGGCCTCGATCACCCGTCGCTTCATCGGACAAGAGCGTGTTGTCGAGCTGACATTGACGGCGTTGTTGTGCGGTGGCCATGGTTTGCTGGTCGGTTTGCCGGGTCTGGGCAAGACGCGATTGGTCGAAACCCTCAGCACCGTGATGGGTCTGGATGGCAGCCGCGTTCAATTTACGCCCGATCTGATGCCTGCCGATATTTTGGGATCCGAGGTGTTGGACACCAACGCGGACGGCCCCCGTGCCTTCCGGTTTGTGCCGGGTCCGATCTTTTGCCAACTTCTGATGGCAGACGAGATCAACCGCGCCAGCCCGCGTACCCAATCTGCGTTGTTACAGGCGATGCAGGAAAAGACCGTGACCGTTGCTGGTGAAAACCGCGCGTTGGGCAATCCATTCCATGTTCTAGCTACGCAAAACCCGATTGAACAAGAGGGTACATATCCGCTGCCCGAAGCCCAGCTTGACCGCTTCCTTGTCCAGATCAATGTACCTTATCCAGATCGTGCAACCGAACGTGATATCCTGATGGCCACAACGGGCGAAACTGAGGCTGAATCAGTTGCCGTATTTGCAGAAGGCGAACTCCTCGCCGCGCAGGCTCTTTTACGTCGTATGCCAGTCGGTGACAGCGTCGTCGAAATGATCCTCGACCTTGTTCGCGCCTTCCGCCCTGATGATGCGTCCGCATCCCAACTGGTCCGCGAAACCGTTGCATGGGGTCCCGGCCCACGTGCAGCCCAAGCACTGATGCTGGCCGTTCGCGCCCGTACGCTGCTGGACGGTCGATTGGCCCCTTCAGTCGAGGATGTTTTAGATATGGCCCGCCCCGTTCTAAGCCACCGCATGGCGCTTAACTTCACGGCCCGCGCCCGTGGCGACAACCTAATCGACCTGATCGAAGCGACTGCAACCGGACTAACAACAGGACAGGCTGCTGCGTGAACACTGCTGCCACCCTTCTCGCACGGTCCGAGGACCAAGCCGCCCGCCTTCCGCCCCTTTTGGCGTGGGCAGAGCATTTGGCTGGCGCTGTGTTGTTGGGTGATCACGGACGTCGCCGCGCTGGTATGGGCGATGACTTTTGGCAATATCGGCCCGCGCAAATCGGGGACAGCGCCCGTATGATTGATCACCGTCGCAGCGCGATGGGCGATCACCAATTTGTACGTGAACGCGAATGGCAGATCGCGCAATCCGTTATGTTGTGGTGCGATCAGGGCGCGTCGATGCGGTTCACCAGTGATGATAAGCTGCCGACAAAAATGGACCGTGCGAGGGTTCTAACACTTTCCCTCGCGATTTTGCTGAACCGTGCCGGTGAACGCGTTGGTATGACAGGAACCCGCCTTCCACCGCGACGTGGGAATGCGCAAATTCTGCGGTTGGCCGAGATGCTAAGTGAAGACCAAGATACCGAATACAGCCCTCCAGAACACCGCGCGATGATCCCTAATGCCGCTGCAATGTTTGCGTCTGATTTTCTTGGCGGTATGGGCCCTGTTGAACTTGCACTGACCAAAGCTGCAGACCGTGGGGTGCGTGGCGTTTTGTTGCAAGTCCTTGACCCAAGTGAAGAGGCGTTCCCATTCCATGGCCGCACGATCTTCGAAAGCATTGGTGGGACTGTCTGGCACGAGACGCTTAAGGCCAATGACTTACGGGATCGCTATCTTAACCGATTGGCCGAACGCAAAGCCGATCTTCAGCGTCTCTGTGAACGCACAGGCTGGCAATATGGTTTGCATCACACGGAGAAATCAGCGCAATCGGGCCTACTTTGGCTCTATCAGGCGATGAATGGCGGGGCGCGGGTATGACTGTTTTGGGCGGCATTGGGTTCGGCGCACCTTGGTTGCTGGTCGCCTTGGCTGCCTTACCAATTTTGTGGCTTATTCTGCGCGCTGTCCCTCCGGCTCCTGTTCGCCGTCGCTTTCCTGGGGTCGCCTTATTGTTGGGCCTTCGGGATGACGAAACCGTTTCAGATCGCACGCCTTGGTGGTTGATAATGCTGCGGATGCTGGCCGTTGCTGCCATCATCATTGGACTGGCACAACCTGTGCTTAACCCAGAAAGCTCCGGCATCAACACCACCGGCCCAAAGCTGATTGTGCTTGATGGGTCTTGGGCGGGCGCAATCGGTTATACCCGTCAGTTGCAAGGGATCGAGGCTGAGTTGGATCGCGCTACCAGCGCAGGTCAACCGGTTGCTATTCTTCAGCTGACAAATCCCAAACCACTCGTATTCTTACCTGCTGCAACGGTCGCGGCATCACTCACTGGCTTGCGCCCAAACCCGTGGCAGCCAACGGCTGAGAATATTAAAATGTCGATCACACTGATAACAAACGCCAACGCGTCATCTGCCGTTTGGTTTAGCGATGGCTTGGAGTTTGAGGGACACGACAGCATCCTTGCTACCTTAGACTCCATTTCTGATTTTCGGGTGTTGCAAGGCACCCGCCAGATCGCTGGTTTGACGCCTGCGACTTATGTTGATGGGGCCATTAACCTGTCAGCGCTGCGGGCGAATACGCAAGACACACAAGAAGTTACAATTCTAGCCCAAGGACGTGACCCATCTGGCAACAGCGCGACCTTAGCGACGGCCACCGCAAAATTCGACACTGGCGAAAAGGTTGCCACAACAGCTATGGTTTTACCGTCAGAATTACGTGCACGTGTGACTACTTTTGAAATCCAAGGGCTTAGGGCCGCGGGCGCCAAAACCTTGGTAGATGATGCGTTTCAGCGACGCGAAGTTGCTCTGATTTCTGGCCGCGCAGGTCGCGAAGGATTGGAGCTTCTGTCACCGCTTCACTATCTGAACCAAGCGTTAGAACCGACCGCCGATCTGCTAACTGGCGCATTGATAGACGTCCTTCCGGCAAACCCTGACGTCATCGTTCTGGCAGACGTTACGATATTATCTTCGGGCGAAACTGCGTCGCTTATTGAATGGGTCAGCAATGGTGGGATGCTGCTTCGGTTTGCCGGTCCCCGCATTGCAGCCAGCGATGTCAGCCGAAGTGAAGAAGATCCGTTAATGCCCGTGCGTTTGCGCAGTGGCGGCCGTAGCGTTGGCGGCACGATGAGTTGGGGGGAGCCGAAATCAGTAGCACCCTTTGTCGAAACCTCGCCATTTTTTGGGCTGAAAGTTCCGGCAGATGTCTTGGTCAACTCTCAAGTCATGGCGCAACCTGACCCGACACTGGCGGATCGGGTAATTGCTGCATTGAACGACGGCACACCGCTTGTGACGCGTAAACCGATCGGCCAAGGGCAAGTGGTTTTGTTCCACGTCACAGCAAATGCGGAATGGTCGACCTTGCCGTTTTCCGGCTTGTTTGTCGAAATGCTGGAACGGTTGGCCGTCTCGTCTTCTGCAACGACGCCGGACGCTGAAGATTTAGAAGGCACATTTTGGACTCCGCGCCAAGTCATGGACGGCTTTGGGACTTTGCGTGATGCGGGCACGTTGCAAGGGGTCGATGGCCCTGATTTGATCCAAGCGGAAACAGGCCCCAATCTATTGCCTGGTATTTACACATCTGGAGACCGCGTTTTGGCCCGCAATGTTATTTCGCCCGAAGATGTTTTGAACGCGCCCAATTGGCCTGCAAACGTCTCTGTCAGCGGTTATGCAATCGAACCGCCGCAACCGTTAGGTGGCCCATTGTTGGCGTTGGCCCTGTTGCTTTTGTTGGTGGACGTTATTGCATCTTTGGCGTTGTCAGGCCGACTGTTAGGCAAAGTGACGCGGGGCGCGGTTGGTATCCTAGCGCTTGGCTTGATCGCTTTTTCAGCGCCGCCTGCGAATGCCCAAAACTCTGAGATCGATATTGCGTCAGAGCTGTCGCTTGCCCACATCGTGACGGGCAACAAGGAAGTCGATGAAATCGCTTATGCCGGTTTACGCGGACTTACTGACACGTTGTTTTTCCGAACTTCAATCGAACCTAAGGAACCGGTGAGCGTTAACTTAGAAACGGATGAGCTGGCATTTTTCCCCATCCTTTATTGGCCGATCACGCCTGATCAACCACGCCCGTCTGTTGAAGCATATGCGAAGTTGAACGCCTACCTTCGCTCTGGTGGCATGATCCTTTTTGACACGCGCGATTCAAACATTACTGGCTTTGGCGGTTCCAGTCCGAATGGACGCAAGTTGCAGGAAATCGCAGGCTTGATGGATATCCCAGCGCTAGAGCCTATTCCAGCCGATCACGTCCTGACACGCGCATTCTATCTGCTGCAGGATTTCCCCGGTCGTCATACAAGCCGTGAGGTTTGGGTCGAAGCATCTCTGGTCGATGCAGAGCAGGCTGAAGGCATGCCGTTTCGCAATCTCAATGACGGCGTCACCCCAATTGTTATAGGCGGGAACGATTGGGCGGGCGCATGGGCCATCACGCCATCGGGTGGACCAATGTTGCCTGTTGGGCGTGGGTTTGGTGGCGAACGGCAGCGCGAATTGGCGAACCGCTTTGGTGTTAATCTTGTGATGCATGTTCTGACCGGAAATTACAAAAGCGATCAGGTGCATGTGCCTGCGTTGCTGGATCGGTTAGGCCAATGACAGGTTTCATAATTTTCGACCCATTGCTGCCTTACATGGTCTTAACCGTTTTAGGTGCTGTGGTGTTCGTGGGTGTTGTATTGGCGCTATGGCGTGGTTTGCGTGGCTGGGCTTTGCGCGGCTGTGCAGGTTTGATCGTGCTGTTGGCTTTGTCTGGCCCTTCATATCAACAAGAAGACCGCAGCCCACTGTCCGATATCGTATTGATGATTCAAGATAAGACCGCATCGCAGAATTTGGCAAACCGACCAGCCAAATCCAGCGTAGCCGCTGATCTGCTTGCCGCCCAAATCAGCGCACGTGCGAACACTGAACTTCGGCGAATTGATGTGAACGATGGTGAAGGTGATGCTGGCACCCAATTGCTAAGCGCCCTGACAGATGCTTTGGCCCAAGAACCTCGTGGTAGGATCGCTGGAATTGTCGCCATCTCGGATGGTCAAATTCATGACGGTGATCTTCCCATTAATCTGCCCGCACCAATGCACTTGCTGCAATCTGGCAAAGCGACCGATTGGGACCGCCGTCTGACAATACGCAATGCGCCAGCCTTCGCGATTATCGGGGAACCTGTTGTTTTGACCCTGCGTATCGATGATATGGGTTCAGCACCCCAATCCGTTCGAAATGTTCCACTTGATATCTCTATCGATGGGGAGCCTGCGCAACGTTTTAATGTGCCGCTTGGCCAAGACTTGGAACTTCCTGTGACGTTGCCACATAGCGGGCGCAACGTGATTCAATTTACGTCCCCGGCCATTGTAACTGAGCTGACTGATCGAAACAACACTGCGCTGATCCAGATGAATGGAGTGCGGGACCGTTTATGGGTTTTGTTGGTATCAGGTGAACCACATGCAGGTGGGCGCACTTGGCGCAATTTGCTGAAATCCGACAGCTCTGTTGATCTTGTCCACTTCACCATTCTGCGTCCCCCTGGGAAACAAGACGGGGTGCCTGTTGGTGAACTTAGCCTTATCGCATTTCCAACGCGCGAGCTGTTCTTAGAAAAAATAAACGACTTCGATTTGATCATCTTTGATCGCTATAAACGACGTGGGATTTTGCCGACCCTCTACCTTGATAATATCGTGAATTATGTCCAGCAAGGTGGCGCAGTTCTGGTCGCGGCGGGGCCTGACTTTGCCAGTGCTGACAGCATTTACCGCTCGCCACTGGGCAGTGTGATTCCGGGCGATCCAACACGCGCAGCGCGGGTGCTTGAGGAAGCTTACCGTCCTGTGGTGACGGATTTGGGCAAGCGTCACCCGGTCACTGCCGATTTGCCGTCTGATGGTGATTGGGGCCGTTGGTTGCGCCAAATCGATGTGACTGCGATGTCCGGCAATACTGTGATGGAGGGACTTGATGGACGTCCGTTGTTGATTTTGGACCGTGTTGGTGAAGGACGTGTCGCGCTTTTGGCGTCGGATCACGCTTGGCTTTGGAATCGTGGTTACGAGGGTGGTGGGCCTCAATTGGAGCTGCTGCGCCGTTTGGGCCATTGGATGATGAAAGAGCCTGAGCTGGAGGAGGAGTCGTTGACCGCGACAGCCACGGGCCATACCATGCGTATTTTACGTCGCACTTTGGGTGAGACAATCCCCGAAGTCACGATTACCGCCCCCGACGGCACCACCACGACGATGCTTTTGGAAGGCACTGGTGCAGGACAATTTGAAGGCACGTTTGATGGGCCGGAAATTGGCCTTTATCGCTTAAAGAACGGCGATCAAGAAACCGTGATTGGACTTGGCCCTGCTGCACCGCGTGAATTTATCGATACCATCGCGACGGGCGACATTCTTGAACCGCTCATCAGCGCAACACGCGGTGGCATCCACCGTCTTGAAGATGGTTTGCCGTCTATCCGAAATGTACGCGAGGGACGTCCAGCAACAGGACGTGGTTGGATTGGTCTAACGCCGCGCAACGCATTCGAGGTGCGCGACGTCAGACTAACGCCCCTGATGCCGAGATGGTTGGTGTTGTTGCTTGCGGGCCTTTTCATCGTCGGCGCATGGATGCGTGAAGGGCAACGTTAAGACTGCTGATTTGCGCGGTTTAGAGCCTGTTCTAGATCGTAAACCAGATCATCTGCATCTTCGATTCCAACAGACAACCGCAACAAGCGCGGATGAACAGGAAAGCCATCGCCTGAAACTGTCTTACGGTGCTCAATTAAACTCTCAACCCCGCCAAGGGAGGTCGCAGGGTAAAACAGCTCGCAAAAACGCGTGGTGTCGATTGCGGTCTGCTCAGTTCCCTTCACGATGATCGACATCATGCCACCAAACTGACCACCTGTCTGACGCTTGGCGATCGCGTAGCCGGGATCGGAAGGAAGGCCCGGATAAAGCATGGCTTCAAGTTGTGGATGTCCTTCAAAATGTGTCGCGATGGCCATCGCGTTTTTGCATGACCGTTCGACCCTTAGGAACAACGTGCGCATACCGCGGATCAACAACCATGCATCGAACGAATGCAAAGCGGTGCCGTGCAGTTTGCGGACCATGCAGATGTCGTCCCAATATTTGCCTGCCTCACGAACCGACAAAACACCGGCAGTAATATCGGAGTGCCCGTTCAGGTATTTGGTCGCCGAATGAAACGAAATGTCAGCGCCAAAATCCAAGGCTTTCGTCATCGATGGCGGCGTACCAGTACAATCTGCAATCAGCTTGGCACCGGCGGCGTGGGCGATGTCTGCGGCGGCCTGAATATCGGTCACTTCCCAGTTGGGATTGTTCGGCGTTTCGACCCAAACAAGGGTGGTCTTCTGGGCGGCTACTGCACTTTCTAACTCTTCCAAATTGCCGGCGGTATAATAGCTGACGGTAATCCGTCCATTGGCGGCATAATTTTGAATTTGCATCAAAACGCCGTGGTACATGACCTTTGGGGCGACGATGTGTGATCCAGTCGGTAAATGTTCGATCACAGCCGTGCAAGCAGACATGCCGGATGCGAACAGCAACGACTCCGATGCACCCTCCATCTCTGCAATAATTGCCTCGGCGTGGGCGGTGGTTTGGCTGCCATCACGACGATACCAATACGGTTTGCGCACCTCATATTTTTCATCACGGGCGTAGGTGGCGGCAGGTTGAATTGACGGAACAACTGCGCCTGTCTCGGCCTCAACAAAATGAAGGGCTTGGGCGACACGGGTTTGGATCGACAGTTTACGGTTGCTTTGGTCAGTCATTTTGGCAGGTACCTTTGGTCAATTTTTGATGACGGTCGCAAGGATTGGACCTCCCTGCGTCGTCCTTCTTTTTGGTAGCATTTCATCAGCTGAACTTTCAATCCAGCGAATTGAAGCAGCAAGGCCAAACAATTGATCTTGGTTAAGCGGATATTCACCAGAGTCAGCGATCTTAACTGAAATTCTATGCACAGGAACCAATCTGTAAAAATGAGTCTCGCTGATAAAATCACAACCGAACGGCGGGGACGATTGGCCGCTGAAAAGCTGCTGGAACTGAAACAGGCGGAATTATTCGCAGCCAACCGGAAACTGGGAAAACATGCGCGCGAGTTAAGTGAAGAAATTGTCGAAACACGTGCACAATCAGCGATTATTCAAGACGAAAACAAGCGTGTTAAATCCGACCTGACAGTTGCCAATCAAAAGATAATGATTGCCGAAAGAAGGTTGTGGCGTTCTGTTGAAACGATCCAAGATGGATTTGCGTTCTTTAACTCCGAAAGCAATATGATCGCTGCGAACCAAGCGTATTTGGTGGTCTTCGATGGGTTGGAATATATTCAAACGGGTGTGAATTACATCACGATCTTACAGGCGCTCACGGATGAAGGGATCGTTAATACTGGTGATCTATCTGCACCTGATTGGCGGGAAATGATGATCACGCGGTGGCAAGAACCCACGCCGCCACCCGTGGTTCTGCACCTTTGGAACGACCAATAGATAAAGTTGGTAGACCGTCGGGGCCGGGCGGCGACATCGTATCCCTTGGTCTAAATATCACCGCCACGGTCGAATATGAAAAGCAGTTGGAAGCGGCACGCGAGATTGTTGAAGGTGCGAACAGGGCAAAATCATTGTTCCTTGCCAACATGAGCCATGAAATCCGAACGCCCATGAATGGTGTTGTTGGTATGTCAGATTTGTTGGGGGACACGGGCCTTACTGAAGAACAGCGACTTTACGTCGATACCATAAAGAACTCTAGCGAAGCACTTTTGGTGATCATCAACGACGTCTTGGATTACTCAAAGATCGAGGCGGACAAACTGGAACTGCATCCAGAACCCTTTGACCTTGAACGCAGTATCCACGAGATAATTATGCTTTTGCACACATCGGCCCGTAATAAGGGGCTGACCATTGCGCTGGATTACGATCTGTTTCTACCAACGCGTCTCATCGGTGATCCCGGTCGTATTCGGCAGGTGCTAACCAACCTTTTGGGCAACGCGCTAAAGTTCATGGCCAAAGGTCATGTTTTGATCCGTGTTTTGGGCATTCCAAACCCTGAACATGGCAACGCCGAAGCAACAATAACGATCGAAGACACTGGAATTGGGATTCCGCAGGATATGGTTGGGCACTTTGATGCGTGGTAACATTTGGGTGACCAGCGAAGAGGGCGAAGGGTCTTGTTTCGGGTTTCACATTCCATTGGATACAGTCGACGCAGACGCGATTGTTTTCCCCGTCCTATCTGACGGATTACGTCATGTGATGGTGGTGGATGACATCGCCGCCAATCGGACAATTCTGGAACGGCAGCTTGAGCAATTGGGATTGCGGGTCACAAGTTGTGTAAATGGACGCAAGGCGCTGGATAAAATATCTGGTGGTATCGATATCGACTTGATCTTGACCGATCATAACATGCCCGAAATGGATGGCTTGGAATTGACCACCGCACTTTATGAACGGGGTATTGATACGCCGATTATATTGCTCAGCTCTAATCCCAGTGTGGCAGACAAAGATCCTGCGTGGAAACTTTTGCATGGCTTGATGCAAAAGCCAGTGCCGCGTCGGGAATTGTTCGCAAAGTTAAGGTCACTAGAAGAACCCAAAGCCGAAATTCCTGCGCCAATGGTTCAAATGCCTATTGCGCCAGAGAACCGTAAGATGCGCGTTCTGGCGGCAGAGGATAATAAAACCAATCAATTGGTTTTTTATAAGATGGTGAAGGGTTTGAATATCGATTTGGTGTTTGCCAACGATGGACAAGAGGCGGTGGCCACCTTCAAGACCTTTAAACCCGATTTGATATTCATGGATATTTCGATGCCGATTATGGATGGAAAAGAGGCAACACGCGCAATTCGAAAGATTGAAAAGGGCATGACCAAAGCTGTTGGCATCGTCGCGGTGACTGCGCATGCGATGCAGGGCGACGACAAAAGCATCTTAGAGGCAGGCCTTGATCACTATCTGACGAAGCCGCTGCGCAAATTTGCGATCCACAGCAAATTGTCAGAATACCTTCCAAAAGGGGCGGAGCCGTTGGGCGACCTTGCTTTGAAATAGCTACTTGGCTTCGGGATATGGGCGGACGAACACAGGCTTGTCTGCTGTTGATAAATCAGGTTGAAATGCATACCCACCGGCGTCGAAATCCAAAATGGCTTTTGGATCGGTCAAACGGTTTTGGACCATAAAGCGGGCCATCGCCCCGCGCGCCTTTTTGGCATAAAAGCTGACGATTTTTGGACCTTGCCCTTTGTCTTCCATAAAGGCGGGCGTGATCACCCGCAGCTTTAACGCCTTTAACGCGACGGCTCCGAAATACTCTTGGCTTGCGCAGTTTATCAATACGTCGCTGCCAACCTTTTTGCCTTGGGCATTCAACGCGATGGACAAGTCGTTTTGCCAATAGTCGTACAAGTTTTTGCCGCGACGGGTTTTTAAACGACTGCCCATTTCCAAACGATATGCTTGGATCAAATCCAAAGGACGTAATACGCCATACAGCCCTGAAAGGATGCGCAAATGATCCTGTGCCCACTCCATCTCATCTGTGTCCAAAGTGCTGGCTTCAAGTCCTTGATAGGTGTCACCGGCAAAGGCAAGTGCAGCAGGTCGGGTGACATCGGCAGTCGGCACATCTTGAAAGGCTTTGAAACGATCACGGTTCAGGCTGGCCAATGCGTCGCTTAGGTGCATTAATCCTTTGAGATCGCCAAGTGACAGATTGCGTGCGGTCCGCGCCAAACTGATTGCATCATCCTGAAAATCCGGTGCTGTCGCGGCCACATCGCGCGTCGCCCAATCCAGCTTTTTTGCTGGTGAAATCACAACTAACATTTCGTCACCTCTTTCTCGTTTCGTAAATGATCTAGCCCGCCTCGCGCAGTACGTCCAGAAAGGCACCTGCAAATCTTTCTGTCCGCCGCTCACCCAATAATTGGGCCAGTGCATTTTGATCGCCCGATCGCATTTGTGTAACTTTCGCCAACATTGATGCAGAGCAACTTAACGGCTTGTCGATACCATCTGTCCCACGGGCCAATTCAGCCTGAACTTCAAGCAATCGATCATAGACAGACCCTGCGTCACGGCCTGCCAACTTGCGGCGCGTCGGATGCATTTGGGCTGCTTCACCGTTGATCACTTCTAGAAACGCATCACCGTAGCTGTCCAGCTTTTTGGCCCCAATCCCGCTGATCCCGGCCATAGCGTCCAAGTTTGCAGGACGCTTTTCAGCCATTTCGATCAGGGTTTTGTCATTGAAAATAATGTATGCGGGCACTTTTCCAGCTTCGGCCAATCCACGCCGCTTCGCTTTCAACGCGCTGAGCAGTGGCGCGTCTTCCTCTGAGACCATCTCTTTTACCGCGGGACGGCGTGTTGCCGACTTTATCGTATCACGGCGCAATGAGATTTTTGCCTCGTCCCGCAAAATTGGAAGCGCGGCGTCCGTCATGCGCAGCGCACCGTGCCGCCCTGGATCTGGACGGATCAAGTCGTGACCCATCATTTGCCGAAACACTGCTTGCCATTGGGGTTTGTTATATTCGCGCCCAACGCCGTATGTAGGTAAGCTGTCATGCCCGCGTTCGATGATTTTTGCAGTTTTATTGCCGAGCAAAATATCGATTAAATGACCTGCGCCAAACCATTCTTTGGTGCGCAATATGGCAGACAGCGCCTTGCGCACAGCAACGGTACCATCGAACAGATCGACAGGGTTGTCGCATAAATCGCAGCGCCCACAGGTCACTTCGGTTTCATCAAAATAGCCCAGTAATGTTTTACGCCGACATTCTAACGCTTCGGCCAATCCAAGCAGTGCATTCAAACGGGTGTGATCAGCGGCGCGGCGTTCGGGTGGGGCGACACCTTCGTCAATCTGGGTGCGACGAAGCCGAATATCTTCGGGGCCAAACAGTGTCAGTGTTTCGGCGGGCGCACCATCACGCCCAGCACGGCCAATTTCCTGATAGTAGGACTCGATCGATTTGGGCAGATCGGCGTGGGCAACCCATCGAATATCCGGCTTATCGATCCCCATACCAAAGGCCACCGTCGCCACAACGATCAACCCGTCCTCTTGTTGAAAGCGACGTTCCCCAATGCGGCGATCTTCGGCGTCCATGCCACCATGATAATGCAGCGCCAAATGCCCCGCATCGCGCAAGGCACTGGCGATCCCTTCGGTCTTGGCACGCGTGCCGCAATATACAATCCCAGATTGCCCTTTGCGCGAACTGGCAAAGTCTAGGATTTGACGGCGTGGGCCGTCTTTGACGGCAAAGGCAAGGTGGATGTTAGGCCGATCAAACCCATGCAGAAAT
>TARA_B110000908_G_C10267847_1_pt1 | contig 12538 bp, 2 predicted proteins | sample TARA_B110000908 | Tara Oceans TARA_B110000908 (sample SAMEA4398067) | marine metagenome | biome: Polar Biome; feature: [DCM] deep chlorophyll maximum layer (ENVO:01000326); material: water (ENVO:00002006), including particulate matter (ENVO:01000060) such as... | depth 36 m
TTCCAGTCATTTGACCTCCAGATGGGCTAACCTGTGGTAACATATCGTAAACACTAGCACTGAATGCAATTGTAGTATCTACTGTTATACCACTTGGAACTGCGGACGTATTAGCAAAATCAATATCTCTTGGTGTTATAGTCAACTGAGTTGGTTGCGTTCCTGTGGAAAATGAATAACTATCTATTTCAATGTCAGCAGTCCTCGTTGCTGTTCCACCAGTACCGTAATATACATATGAGATTCCTGGAGGTTGTGATGTATTAAAATATTTGCCAGCAACCGCTGTTAAAGTTACGGGATCTAACACAACAGTAGTACTAATAACTTCCGTTTTCGTCTGGCTTGCTGGACTATATGTCCAAGTAGTAGCGCCAGTATTATATATGTACGTGTTTGTTTGAGTATTTGATAGGGTTAACGCAAGTGCAAGATCTACATCAAATGTTATTTGAATATTACTGGGAGTAGATGCTAGTTGACTACTTACTGTTATTGTATATTGTACACTTTCATACCCATTAGCGGTAAATGTACCTCCATATGTCGGTGCGCTAATAGTAACTCCAGTAGGCAGAGTCCAGTCTGGATCATAGCTATTTGCTGTCCATGCGTAATTCAGAGGTGCGTCCATCTGTAGTTGGAACGTCTGTGGTGTTGTTATACTTCCAACGGGAGCACTAACACTAAATAGATTAGAAGAAGCAATATAAGTAACATTTCCATAAGTTGGCGTGATTTCACCAAACACAACCTCATAATTATTTGTGTATGTTGGGCTAGGTTCTCCAGGTATTTGAAAAAACAAATCAGTTTCTCCTAAATAAATTACTTGAGGAACCTTTTTAATGGCGTACGGCGTAGCTGTGCCGTCAGGTTGTACTAAATCTTCAACATAATTATTGGTATGAGTTATGTCATATTGATTGGAGCCAGTATAATCTGCATCTAATTCAATATCAGCCCCACCCATAATACTTTTCTTAGCAGCACCGTTAGTTGTAGCAACTCCTTGTCCTGTTATACTATTTGTATTATCATCAATGGTATAATCATACCCATTTAAATCTGGAACGTTATATGAAATTGTGCCTATGCCTACTCCTATTGTGTCTTTCCAAACTTGACCATTACATAAATACCAACCAACATAATCTCCAATACCTCTACCTATAGTAAATTCAATAGCACCAGAACTAGCGTCATAGCTTAATTGTTGTTGTATAAAATTAGAAGATTGTTCAAAAACGCTAGATAGAACTCCAACTATAGTACCTACTGGTATTCCACCACCAAGTTCCTGTATTGTTTGAAATTTTAATTTACCACTAGCGTCTGCAGATGTTGCTATTTTATTTAGAGCAGGTTCTCCAGAACCGCTATAAGTTGTCTGTATACTTAAATCTTTTGAAACAGTAACATCATTCTGTGCGGTTACTTGCTTGGTAAAAACAGTTTCAGTTTCAGATACTTTAATTAATTGAGTACCTGTTGTATTTTCCCAAAACTCATGAGAATTTGCGAATATCTTTATTAAACCAATATTAGTAATTTCAGAAAAACCTTGACTTAGTGTTGTTGTAACAGCACCACCTGCATCTGTTGTAGATTCTAGTTTAAAATCAAAAGAATTACTAGTACCATCAGTTGTTAGTGATATATTTGAACCAAAATAACTTTTTCTATTAACAATGAACTGTGCTGGCAGTTGGCCAGTTGCTGGGTTAATTGCGCTTTCCGCTGCATACTGCGCATCTGTACTAATATATCCAATCTTAACTACAGGTGCAGAATCATTTATCGTAGCATCGTTTGCGGGCAATAACGTATCTGCTGTATAATCATTTTGAACTCCTAACTTTTTGATCCAAAATTCTCCACCGGCAGGACCAACATTTCCTTGAAAACCTTGATCTCCTTGATCTCCTTGAAATCCTTGGTATCCGGTAGTACCTTGATACCCCATAGTACCCTGATATCCAGTTGTTCCTTGTGGACCTCCTCCATTAGCTACTAATTGATCAAAATTGTAATTAACCTTATCTAATTTAAGGTTATCACCGTCAATATATTCAAGTTGCTTTAAGTTAATAGTTATTGGCATCTTTTAATTTTTATATTTATTTATATATTCTTATTTATTTATGGACATGTAGATCCAGTATCCGGATTTCCATTACTGTCAATGCTTATTGTCGTATTGTTATCAACAACAAAACTAACATATGTGTAATCAGTGACATGTGTTATTCTATTTAATGATCCTCCTGTTAAACCAGGAGCTGCTTGGTTTGCGACATTAACCAATGGTTCCGAACCTGATGGTGCACCTAGGGTATATGACCAGTTTAAATTACCATATAGAGTTACTCCAGTAGGAATTGAACTAGCATCTGCGTAACTTGGTAGTGTCATATTAGACCCAACGTACAATGCAAATAGACCCAAACCATTATTTGAACATGCTACACCACTACTAATAGCCTTTTCAACTCTATATTGATTGGGTAAAACTAATTTACCATAATATGGATGCGTCAATATTTCTCCTTGGAAGATTGTGCCATTCCAATATCTCTTTATTGGATTTATAGTGTCTCCGTTTCCGTACCAACCTGCAGGTAAAGTTGCTCCTGTTGTTTGAACTCTAATTTCAGTTGCTGTTGAAAATGAAGTAGAATTCATTTCTGCGATAACACTGTTTGGAACGGGAAACGCTAAATTGTTTAACAACGAGATTCTTGAACCCTCACTAAGCGTAATACTATTCCAAGTAGGACATGTTACTGATGTTGAAAAAGATCCTGTAGCTGCATTCCAATATCTTGAACATACTGTATATTGATTATTGAATTTATACCACCCAGTAGGCGCAAATGACAGTGTAGTTAATTGATATAGCTTATATCCAGTAAAACTACACCATGCCGTGCTTGTGTTAATACCCGAAGGCGCATCCCACCTGTACATATTAGATGATGTTGAATTACACGAAGCAGTTGAAGTAGTGCCATACTGTAATTGAATTTGCAGAAGAGACGGTGCAGAAGCCGTAGATTCTTCCCATTCTAAATTGTTATATGGCAATTTAACAAGGTATATCATCTTGTTTACGTAATGAGTATGAGTACCTCCAATATTTTGTTTTATTCCAACACTAGCATCATCGTTATTACCATGGAATGGTGTATTGTATTCTATATCATATTTATTTCCACCGATATATGTAGCGCTCATTTCAATATCATGACCTCCCATTATAGAAGATACATTTGTTTGATTTACATTAACTTGCTGTCCATTGGAATCAATTATTAACTCAGTATAATGCATGTTTGGTACCAATGTTTCATTAATGCCAGCATTAGTGTTCCATTCTCTACCGTTACATAGATACCATCCTTCATATTCTCCTCCTACTATTCCTCTACCATATGTAAATCTGATAGGTTCTTGAGTTAAAGGGTTTTGTTGATACTGTATTTGTAAATCAAAATTAGTACTATTAAAAGCCCAATCAGGTATTGATATAATCATACCGTCTTTATATCCTGGAAAGGCCTGATGTTTATCAACCCATTTAACGGTTCCTATAGCATTAGTCGATATTAGTACTTTATCAACACCAGCAATATTCGGTATATATAGATCTCCATCAATAAATGCAAAATTGTTAATCTTTATATTATTTTTAAAAGTAGTACCAGCACCAGATATTAATATAGAATCGAATGCGTTACCGCTACTGTGTGTTCTAATAGAATATGTATCATTTGGTCCTAGATTAATTCTTCTTGTGAATCCAGATCCTCCATTTCTCAACCTACCCTCTTCATATATGTCATTTGCATTAACACTATCATATGAAATTCTATGTTGTGAATCTTTTAAAATGTTAGTTTCAACACCATATCTGTCATTCGTGTATGTTGTTAGTTTTAAATTAACTATAGATTCAATACTACCTGGATGGCTCCATTGACCTGCGTGTATTTTTAAAGTAGAACTTAAAGGAGAAAGATAGTGAACAGGCTGTATTGCAGATGCTGAAGGAACAGAATTCCCTACTATTATTGATGTTGTTGTATACTCTATATTTTGTTTTTCGGGAAATATATGAATAGATCCGGTTAGCGTTCCTTCAACACCAATCCATGTTGAATATCCGATAGAACCTTGATTACCTTGATTACCTAAAGTTCCTTTTGATCCTTGCGCACCTTGACTCCCAAACAAACCACTTAAACCAAACGAACCTTGAGAACCCATTGGCCCTGTCATCCCTCCTGATGAAAGTTGTTTAAAATTATTATTAATCTTATCAACCTTATCTTGAGACCACCAGCTATTACTGTTTGGATCTAGATCACTCTTAAATATTTCTTTAATATTGATTGCCATTTACTAAGCTTGTATTTTAATATGGACTCTTAACTTATAAGAGTATCCAGGTCTTTTATTATATATTAGTCTAAAACTAAGTGCATCTGACTGATAGCCTTGAATAGCATAGTTTGTAAGTTCTTTATAATTATCTCTTTTAATGTCTTCAGGATTTTCTACCGAATTAAATTCAGTCTTAACTCCTTTTTGCTCAATTCCATATACTTTAATATTATCTATAATAAATCTAGTAGAAATATTATTATTAATGTAAATATCTAAATCATCTTCAATTGACGTCTTATCACCAAATGAATTAGCAGGATTTACATATGTTTTAAACTGATTTTGTATATAATCTTCCTTTAACTCTGAAGATATTGCCTTTGGTAAATAAAAATCAGCATATATCGTATCTATGTCCTCTGTCCAATGTATTGAGCTTTCATTTAAGTTATTCAACCTAACTCTATCAAGAATTTCAATTGAATCTTCTCTATCTTGAGAATATGATGTAATATCATAAGTATCTTTTACTTTCATAATAGTCGAAGCAAAGAAGTTTTCCTTTTCAATAGGACTTAATGTACCATGTACTAATTTACTTTCTCCTGCTGGAAATGCTTTATTGAAAAAATCTGATGAATATTTTGACTTAAACAAGTTTATATTCTTTTTATCAATTGCAATCTCTCCGATTCTTGGGTATATTGGAAGTTTATCAGATGTTTGAGAAAGTTTAAGTATTCCTTTTGAATTCTCATCGTTAACTTTGTGGTAAAAATAATTCTCAATATAACCAAATCCAAGTTCTCTTTCCTTGTAAGACTCGAACGATATTCCACTATAATTAAATTTATTGTATATCAGTCGTTTTCTCTCATCATTCGTTATGTCAGGAATTTTACATTCTGTGTAAATATCTGTAAACCCAACAACCTTGTTAAATAGTGGGTTGTAATCTCCATTCATTCTTCTTAAAACTGTAATATAACCGCCATCTTCTCTATCAACAATAACGTTTCCTATAGAACCCGACTGTAATTGATATGCTTTAGGCTTATCTGGATCTGTGCTAGCTTTAATTAGAGATGGTTTAACAAAGCTAACACCAGACTCTACACTAAGAACAAATTCGTCTTTAATCTCAGAACCGTCTTTAAGAATTGTAGTGTATTCTATATCTTTATACTTGTTAAATCTTTCTGCAAAGCTAGAGGCGTTTAATTCTTCTAAAATATTAGAAAATTGATTACTACCAGCATTAAAGTACTTAAATACTGTTGTCAACGGCGCGCCAGCGCTTGATAGACCTTGATCTAATCTCTGTACAGCGATAGCAGGTCCGTTGATTGTAGTGTTCCACAAATAAGGATGTCCTTTAACAACGACCTTAGTTTTATCTATCACACTAGAAACTTTCATTCCCCATGTATCAGGATTCCCAGGGGTACCGTATGCTTCAAATAATATCCATGAATAATTACCTTCTGAGTCCTTCGTTATGTACTTTTCAAAATCTGCAGTACCATCAGCTATTGAAAATAGAGAGGCTGTTAATATAAGATCATCATCTACGTCACCCCATGCTGAATTACCAAGATCAATTTCAAACGGTAGCGCAGTATCGATAACTTCTTTATTTAATTTAATATCGTTTAAATGGTATACATTATACCTATCAAGATATTTAACATCATTATCAACGACATTAACACTAATATAAACACATATAAATTTAAATCTTTCGTTTTTAATAACGTCGTAAGATATTGAATTTTCCACTACATTCTTATCATTATAATTAACAACTGTAGCGAACTTATATCCATTAGCATCAAACGAATTTGCAAAATCAGTAGGGGAATCTTTCTCATCCTCTTTTCTTTTTCTAAAATTATATCTGAGTCCTCTAAAAACAGCTGAAGCATCTTTTTGAGTACTTCCTCCGTTAAATTTAGAGTAATTAACTTTTAATTTGTTATCAACCCATGTATTTAACAAACTATAATCTTTAGAATATCCATTAAAAATTAAGTTGTGATTAAAGAAGTTAAAATTAACGTCTTTTAATTTTTCTATTGTTAGATTATCAGGGCTAACTAATCCATTCTCAATCGTAGTACTAACATAATTTGTTAAATCTATTTCAGGACTATTTAAATAATAGGATGGTGTATTGTTAAAATGGAAATGCTCCATGTTAAGATACTCTATGTTTCGATCTCCAATAACTTCTATGTTTGGCGACATATTGTCTGAGCCAAACGCTTCATTTGCATTTAAAATATAATCGAAGTTCTTTGCGTTTGAAGCATCCTTTAAGTGAAATTTACATATGGTTGGAACCAGTCTACTTTTTAAAGAAGTTTCTTTTAGTTCATTTTCATTTAGTCTGTCATATTCATTATTAATAGTTGAACCACCGTCTATATTTTCTTCTGTTAGTAATGGAGTTAACCATGAGAAGTATAAATCCGGTGAATCATATGACTTTTCTAGTACATGTAAATCGCCAGGCCCATAAAAAACGGTACCCCATTGTCCCAAATACGCTGCCGGTAAAGGCGTACTAGTATCTATTTCAATGAATGTTCCTCCATCAGCTAAAGAAACATCTACTACCTCAAGTTCTTCACCAGTCGATAATACAACATAGTCTCCTGCACTAATATCTGATTGAGCATCCACATTATACAAAATAATAGCATTTGCACTGATATCAATATTATAATCTCTTGGTTGAAGAGGGTCAATAAGAGGGTATTCTAATATATCTATTGAATATGTTGACGGTGATGCTTTTAATATATCTCCAGTATCTGTGTTTCTTGTAGAATAAAAGTCAAAGTCAAAATCTTTAAAATCGTATGCTGCAAATTTCCCGTGAACGGTATCATATATTTGATATACGTTAAAAACTCTATCTTCAGATATTTTAACTGGACCATCAAGTATTACTCTCCATAAATCCGTATCTAAAGGATCCTGATTAATCTCTATAATTTTAGAGAATTTTTCAAAATTCTTATTCTTAATATATTCACCTATTTGCAATTGGCCAATCTCTTTAAAATCAACAAACAGCATGTTTTGTTTAGAAGAACCAGATATTGGTGTAATAATATTCCAGTCTTGTGTTATCGCAGTTGGTAAATTAACAGTGTCTTTTTCGCCGTCATTTAATGTTATAAAATCGACGTTATTTAATTTAAAAATACCAAAAGCAGTATGTCTTCTTCTGTTACCATCTAAAAAATCCTCAATAATAATTGAAGTATCTATTACATGTACTTTATAATCAATTAAAGACTCAGATCTAATAGATTGTGCTATCGCATTTGATACTTGCTGTAAGTTACCGTTACTAGAAAATTTATTACTATTAAAAGTACCAGCAGCTAATGAACTATCTGCAATATATGTAAAGCTTCCTAAATTATTATTTTCGATACTTATTTCTCCTCTATCACCAATAAATAGTCTATCATTATTGTCTGGATTTTGGTTAATCGTAATTTTAATAAATCCTTTAGTTGCAGAATCTTTATTTACCGCTGTTAATCTTTCTCCAGTCTTAGCAAACCCTTTAAAATCAGATAAACTAGAAGAATCTATAGAAACTGGTAAATCGTGATTTTTTATATTTTTAACGGCATTTTTTATGTGATAAAATTTACCGTTTTTATCTTTTACGTAGTTAAGAGTTGGCATTGCCAAATCGTCTTCGTTCGTTATCATGTCGATATCAGAAAGTGTAGTCTGATCAACTATATAATTACTTTTATATGAATTAACATTAGGTGAGATAAATCCCTTAGAATCAATGTTGTCAATGCTAAATGAACCTTCATCTGTTGCATCACAATATAGCCCAAAGTACCTGTATATTTTATAATCTTCAGCAGTATAATCGTCAAAAAGAAATTCAAGATTCATAATGTTAGCTGAAACTAAACCATGTCTTGCAAAACCATTTGTAATTACTTCGTTGCTCATTATTTCAGGATAATCAACCGAAGTGTATGAATTATCTAAAACCTCTGCTTTGTTTGCAAAACCACCTTTTACAATATCGATTCCATTGAAATATGATTTCTCATCCTCTTTAAAATTCATCGTTATAGCTCCATTTGGAAAGTTACGATCATTTACATGAGAGTGTATATATTTTCCAAGTTCAGAACTCTTGCTAAGATCAAATGTTTTAATTATAGTAGCCTTATTTAATAGCTCTAATATTCTTTTATTTTGGCCTTCGATATTTTCAGAGTATTCCTCGTTATAATCAACATCTTCTATTCTGTAAATAACAAATTTCGTAGGTGTCTTTTTATCCAACCAAATCGGAGCAAATAATCTATATTGCTCATCGTATAATTTAGTTACATTTTGAGTGGCTCCATATTGGTATTGAGTCTCGTATTGATTAGAATAGTCAGAATATATTGAAAGATCTGAATATTTTTTAAGAGTTTGATATCTTAAACTATTAGGTATGTTTTTATAAAACTTAGCAATGTCAGATGAAAAACTTCCAGAAGATTTAATAGGGTACTTTTGAAATTCTACTTTTGCTAGCTCCTTATTAGCCTTAAACGCACTAAAATACATCAACTCGTTAGAATCAACAATAAGCTTGATGTTAGTGGTTAATTTAGGATTTGTTCGCAGTAGCGCAAATGACTTATTTTCAATTGGGGAAATAATCCCACCAATATCAGATATTCCGTCACCGTCATTATCTATGAATCCTAAATATTCTGGATCTCCTGGGTTGTAAATACTCATTCTATGTTTGTATATTTATATTCTATATATTGTAGAAATATGCATACACCTTTAGAATCGCTTAAAGTCTCGTTGCGCATATATAGTTCTATACACTATATATCACAATTTATTAATCTAATAATATTTTAGAAATTATCAATCTCCGGTAAAGAGAAGTCATTCAGTTCTGATAAATAACGTCTTCTACCGCCTCCAGCAAAACCAGATGCTATTGTAGAATTAGCGTTATACGATGTTAACATACTCTTAGTTATGTTATTTATGTTTTTACCTCCAGCTTTATATTGTGCATATACCTCAACGTCGAACTTAAATTCGTTACCAGCTTTATCAAAGATATCTATACCTATTATTTTAGAATAAACTAGGTTTGTAAATTTATTGTTTACAATTCCTCCAATTCTTCCAGTTTCACCAGGGTTAACTCCATAATAATCTGTCATTCTATATTGAAATACTAAATCAATACTAATAGAATTCTTTGAACCTCCAGGTACAATTTTCTTACCAGACTTATTAACAGCATCTACTACAATATCTTTTTCATTAAGAGGTGAAAGATATAAGAATGATCCACATGAATGTCCACCTAATAGATACTTATCCTCAGGTTGGAAAGAATTGTTAGAAGTTAATCTAATACCAGCGTTACCTTCATTATTAATAGTTCTTGTAAATCTTATTGGAGTTTGCATTTTTCCATAAGAATCAGTAGATCTTCTAACCGCTGTTTTAGGAATTCCTACAAGTCCATTACTTTGAATATCTAATATTGGATGTTCTTGCGAAGAGGTTCCATAGTTAGCGATATAAGAAGCACCTTGGCCTTCCAGTAATGGATGGTCTTTGTGTAAGAATATACCGTTACTGTATTCATTATATGTTACGACATTTGATTGAGATCCTCCAAGGTTTGTTGTGTCTATATTAATACCTCCTCCAGAAACTGCAGCAGAAAATGTACCAGACCATATAAAATCGTCAACTCCATTCGTCGCACTAAATGGTATATCAGTTGCGGCGCTATAATTTTTACCTCCAGTAGTAGTAGGCAGTAACGTTGAATAATTGTATGAAATACCATATCCATACTGATCATATCCTGATGTATCAAGAAGATCTATATCTCCATATGATCCATCATCGGTTGAGACATAGTGTCTTCCATCATTCGCTAAGTTTTTATATCTTGCATAAATCCACTGTCCTCTTAATTGCATAGATTGTTCAGGACCAGGATTTGAATAAATATTTTGATCTTGCGTTAATATATTTTGATAAACAATTGGCGCTAAATCATATTGAGCCTCGTTTGTATAATATGCATCATTAATAACGGCGGCATCCAATGGAGATGTATTAACTGAGCCGCTTATATTACCGCTATTATCTATATTAGGAATCCCAAATGGATTATAAGTTGTTGAAGCATATACTTCTTTAGTTGTATCTCCAATAACTCTAGAAATTAATTCTAAATCAGAAGCCTTAGTATTTGAAACATCAATTCTAAAATTCTTTGTTACAATACTACCTTTAAAATCTTCTGTAGGTATTTCATCAACATAATATCCAGCGAATAATTTAACTCTAGTATTGTTTGTGATTGGTGTTGCACTTCCGTCTTCATCAATTATCTTAACTACTAATTCTCCAACCTCATCTTCAATGATTCCTCTTAATCTTAATACTTCGTTTTGAAGGCTTAATAATTTTTCATAAACACTTAATGGTGCTAAACCTTCTGTAGTAAATCCAGAAGCTACTGAAGCGGCGTTATGCGCAAAATACTTGTCGCTTGTCGTAAACGAATCGCTAACGTGAGTATATACTCCTTTTGATTCTAGGTCTTGATCTACTTGAACTTTTAAATTATCAAAGTTGTTTACACCAAGAATATCAGAAATCGCATCAGTTGATAATTCTCCTTCAGGAAATTCTATTCTTGTTATTTCAGACCAATCAGAAGTTACTGGGTTTGCAGGAAATCCTGCTTCAGATAATGACTTAACCATTATCTCAACAATTTCGCCAGAACTAATTGCTATATCTAAAGAGTTAAAGTTTACAGCTTGTGCATCTTCTTCACTTTCAACTACCCACTTATATACTCCAGCGTCGTTTAATTCTCTTTTTCTTACTGGGCCATTTGATTCTACCCAATTTGAGAATGCTGCTGTTTTTTCAGATTGATTATTATCATCTGTAAATTTCATTTGTTCAACTTCACTAGTTTTACCTGAAGTAGAAACGTATCTATATCTTATTTTAAACTGTACTACTTCTTGTGAAACTCCATCACCTAGTTTTTTAGCATTTGGAATAGACCAAAAACCACGAACTCTAAATTTAGGAGAAACTTTAGCTAAATCAACAGATTCAGCAGCTGCTTTTATTTCAGTTACAATAGATGCAAATAACTTAGATTCTGAATCTCTTTCATTAATTAAAGAAGACAATTCACTTTTTTGACTGTCTCTTTCTGTAGAAGATTCAAATTTCTTAGTATTTAATACAGCTTTTTTCTGTTTAATAACCTCATCTAATTGCTTAAGGTTCTGTTCAACGGATATTTTATCAGATTTTAATTGCTTAATTTTAGCAACCGTTGTATTATTAGTTAAGTGTTTGTTTATTTGAACTACTTTAAAATTAGATTCATTAATTACCGGACTGTCTGGTATAATACCTGAACCAGCTGGCGGAATATAATCAACTTTTAAAGATTTAATAAATTGTCCAAAATCAGAAACTTCATCTCTATAATATTCTGCAAGATTCTTTTTATCTCCTTCAGAATCTAGAATAACTAACTCATTCGAAAAGAACCCAATACCTGGAGAGAAATTCTCAGCAGGCACGTTTGAAATAGGATCAATTGGTTTTACAAAAACAATTTGTCTTTCGTCATATCCAACTTTAACTTCGATTTCAATATTAGTATCTAGGTCTTTATAGATTCCAAGTTGATTTACTCCAATTTTTATTGATTCAAATCCTTCAAGTAATTGAAGTTCAATTTGAGTAGTTGAATTGTCTATAGATTTAACTAAATATCTTGTTGAATAATTTCCAGAATTAATAATTAAAGAATCTCCAACTTTTAAAGCTTCTGTATCATTAAGTGATTTAGATGAATCTGTATAACTTAATTTATTAAGAGTGTATAATTTAATAGTTTTTGTTTGGGTTGAGCCGTCAATAGTTACTGTTCTCTGAGTGCTGTCTATCTTAACAACATCGAATGCACCGGTATATTGAACATCTCTTATTGGCATATCAACCACTTCTGAATCTAAATAATATTTTAAATTTTCAGTAGAAATATTATCCTTAAAATTAGAATATGCAATTTCGCTAC
>TARA_B110000908_G_scaffold109995_1_pt1 | contig 12520 bp, 10 predicted proteins | sample TARA_B110000908 | Tara Oceans TARA_B110000908 (sample SAMEA4398067) | marine metagenome | biome: Polar Biome; feature: [DCM] deep chlorophyll maximum layer (ENVO:01000326); material: water (ENVO:00002006), including particulate matter (ENVO:01000060) such as... | depth 36 m
CTGCTGGGACTTCATTTTTAACACAGCAGGTAGGCGTTTACCCTGCAGCAATATATGGTCCCGCATTAGCTCGCTGGCTTTCTCGCCTTCACCCGCAAGGATGGCTTCACATATAATGGTATGCTCTTGAATAGATTTTGCTAGACGGCCTCTAATATCATAGGGTAAAGAGCGGTAAGGGTTAATGTGGTCGCCAATTTTTTGAAGCTGCTCAATGAGCCAATGATTATCTGTGGCTGCATGGATAGCAGCGTGAAATTCGAGGTTTGCGATGCTATATTGAACTTTATCGCTGGTATCAGCCCCAGCTTTACAATTGTCTAGAGCTTTTTTAATAGCTTTCGCATGTTCCTCTGTTAGAGACGCTGCTGCTAACCTGCATGCCATACCTTCCAAACCTGCGCCCACCTCAAATAGATCAAGTAATTCCTTGGGTGTTAAAACTCGAACAATAGCCCCTTTTCTAGGCCTGGTTTCTAGTAGGCCAAATCCAACCATTGCCCTAATAGCTTCACGTATAGGGGTTCGCGAAACACTAAAGCGCTCTACTAAAGCGGTTTCTTCTAGTTGATCACCTGGTCGCAATAACCCTGAGGAAATTTCTTTGGTGATTTGAGCTATTAGTTTGTCTGCCGCAAGGGTCATAAGTTATTCCAAATATCCATATATCAATTTTTCACGGCCCTATTTAATCGTATTTAGCTATGCAATGTCTATATATATCCTCTATATGTATTTTTATAGGTTGTATACGTATACTTATTATAATAATATGAGTTATCACCTATGTCAGGGTTGGTGTAATTTGAAGTGGCTTACACGCAGTTTATTTGGTAATAACCTGCTGTTGGTAAGTTTCTTTTCAGAGGGTAGGCCTAAATTTACCCACCGCCTAAACATATAGAAGTGATTTTTAACATCATAGGAGTAGGACAAAAATGTTTCAGTTAAAAACAATAACAACAGCGACATGTGCTGCAATAATAACTCTATCAGGGGCTGCTAATGCCACTGAGCTTAAACTTTCTCATCAGTGGTCTACTAAAGACGTGCGTCACAAGGTAGCGCAAATTGTTGCTGACGAAGTGGCTGCTGCAGGTGTTGACCTTAACATCAAAATATTTCCTTCAAAGTCTTTGGTAAAGCCTAAGGAACAGTATAACTATATCAGTCGAAACTTATTAGACATGTCTGTGTTTCCTTTAAGCTATGCTGCTGGGCAGCAACCAGCCGTAAGCTTAACCTTGATGCCAGGTTTAGTAAAAAACCATGATCATGCCGCACGTCTAACTCAGTCGCCATTTATGGCCGCTTTGCAAGACAAAATGGCTGAAGATAACGTCATGGTGTTGGTGCACGGCTATCTTGCTGGCGGTTTTGTGGGTAAAGATAAATGCATCGTTAAGCCTGAGGATGTCAAGGGGCTACAAATACGTGCTGCAGGCAAATCATTTGAGCAAATGTTAATAGGCGCGGGTGCTTCAATTACCTCTATGAGTTCAGCCGATATTTATAGTGCAATGCAAACTGGCGTCCTTAACGCTGCAAACACCTCATCATCATCCTTTGTATCCTATCGTATTTATGAGCAAGTTAAGTGCTATACCCCAGCTTCTGAAAATATAGCTTTGTGGTTCTTGTATCAGCCACTGATCATGAGTAAGGATAAGTTTGACGGTTTAAATGCTCAGCAACAAACAGCGCTATTAGCTGCTGCAAAAAAAGCTGAAGCCTTTTATCTAGAGGAAGCTAAAACACAAGATGCTAAATCAGTAGAAACGTTCCGTAATGCAGGTGTTGAAATTGCAGAAATGACCCAGGCCGATTTTGATGCATGGCGTGATATTGCAGTAGAAACCTCTTACAAAGAGTTTGTGAACTCGGTTGCTGATGGACAAGCCTTGCTTGACCTAGCCTTATCAGTTGACTAGTAAAAACTAATAGGCCTTGCTTGGGATGAACAATGCCAAGTAAGGCCCCTTAAACTAGGCCAAAAATTAATAAAAAAGGTAATTAAATGAGTGGTAATGCACACAGTAATGCTGAGCGCGCTAAAACACAAAAACCTGTTTTCTTTAAAGTTGTTGCTTTCCTGTCTACCCTGTCTGGATGGTGCTCAGCTGGAATGACCGTTATAGCTATTGCTATTACCTGCCAAATGATCTTTGTGCGCTTCGTGCTCAATGGGTCAACTGTTTGGCAAACTGAAGCAGTAGTATTTTTGATTGTTGCAGCCACATTAATTGGCCTGCCATTTGTCCAGCAACTGCGTGGGCATGTTAATGTCAATTTAATTCCTCTGATGTTACCCCCAAGTGGAAGATATTTCTTAGCCATCTTCACCTACTCAATTTCTATTATCACCATTTCAATTATGTTGTGGTTCAGTTATGAATTTTGGCATTTAGCCTTTACCCGAGGTTGGACCTCAGACAGTGTTTGGGCACCATCTTTGTGGATCGTCTATTCGTCTTTACCCATTGGCTTTAGCCTACTCATACTGCAATTAACGTCTGACTTAGCTGCTATTGTACTAAAACTTGAAGCGCCTTTTGGCCTGGAAGCAGATTAATGGATCCTCTACTGTTAGGTGCCTTGGTGGGTGCCAGTACTATTTTAATACTCTTTTCAGGTATCTCTGTAGGCATTGGATTGCTGGTAGTCTCTGGCTTATTTATTTTGATATTTGATGGCGCACCATCGTTGGCATTAATGCCAGAAATATTCTTTGGAAAGCTTGACAGCTTTGCACTCTTATCAATTCCCATGTTTATTATTATGGGCGCATCTATTTCATCAACTAGAGCAGGTGCAGACCTTTATGAAGCGCTAGAACGCTGGTTGACCCGAGTACCAGGCGGATTAGTGATTTCTAATCTAGGCGCCTGTGCAATGTTTGCTGCTATGTCTGGTTCTAGCCCAGCAACCTGCGCAGCCATTGGTAAAATGGGCATTCCAGAAATGCTCAAACGTGGCTATCCAGAGGGTATTGCTGCGGGCTCTATTGCAGCTGGCGGTACCTTGGGTATCTTAATTCCGCCGTCAGTCACTATGATTGTTTACGGCATTGCTACTGAGACATCTATTGGTCGCCTATTTTTAGCGGGAGTCATTCCAGGGCTGATGCTAGTAACCTTATTTATGGCCTGGTCAATTTACGCCACTTGGCGCTCTGGTAATCAGGCATTAATGGTTAAGACTGTTTACAGCTGGCGTGAAAAATTTGAAATTTTGCCACGGGTATTGCCTTTTATTCTCATTATTGTGGGCGTGCTCTATTCAATGTACGGCGGTGTTGCGACACCTTCCGAAACAGCCGCAGTGGGGGCTTTACTCTGCCTTGTTATTGCTATGGTTATTTATCGCTTAACTAGTCCAAAAGACTTATGGGTTGTGTTTCGAGACAGTACTAAAGAGAGTGTGATGATTCTATTTATCATCGCAGCAGCAGGTGTATTTTCATATATGTTATCTAGCCTATTTATCACTCAATCTATTGCAGAGTGGATTGGCACGCTTGATATCAATCGATGGTACTTGATGATTATCATCAATATTTTCCTACTTATTGCTGGTTTCTTTTTACCCCCTGTTGCGGTCATTTTAATGGCATCACCTATATTGCTACCTATCATAGTGAATGCTGGATTTGACCCTATCTGGTTTGCGGTAGTGCTGACCATTAATATGGAAATTGGTTTAATCTCGCCCCCGGTGGGCTTAAACCTCTATGTCATTAATGGGATTGCGCCTCAGATACCTTTGAAATCTGTTTTGCTTGGCTCGTTGCCTTTTGTCGGCTGTATGGTGGTGGCTATTTTATTACTCTGTCTAATGCCAAGCCTTGCAACCTGGTTACCTAATACGTTAATGGGGTCATCGTTATGATTTAAGACTTGCTCTAACTTTTCACCTCAGAATTGTTAGGGCCTTGTTTGGTAACCCACATCGTCCTGAATTAATCAAAACCTCTCTAAAACGCTTTACTTTGGATTTAACCTTTATGAACCCACCTAATTTGTATCGCCGTATTGGACTCATTGTGCCTAGCTCAAATGTGACCATGGAAACGGAAATTCCTGCATTATTGCATGCCCGTGAACAAATTCTTCCTGATCGCTTTACTTTTCATTCTTCAAGAATGCGTATGAAAAACGTTTCAAAAGAAGAGTTGGAACGCATGGATGACGACAGTTTGCGTTGTGCCGTTGAATTATCAGATGCTGCTGTTGAGGTACAGGCATATGCTTGCCTAGTAGCCATTATGAGCCGTGGTGTAGGCTATCATAAAGTGTCACAAAAGAGGCTTTATGATGCATGTGTGGCCAATGGACTGCCTACTCCTATAGTAAGTTCGGCAGGGGCCTTAGTTGATTCACTGCATGCTATGGGGGCTAAAAAGGTGTCCATGATCTGTCCATATATGAAACCGCTCACTAAAATGGTGGTGGATTATATTGAAAGTGAAGGTATTGAAGTACAAGATTTTATGGCGCTTGAAATTCAAAATAATTTGCAAGTTGCAGCCCAGGATCCTAATGCCCCTGCTGAGCTTTGGAAACGATTAGACGTTACTGGTGTGGATGCCATTGTTGCATCTGCCTGCGTGCAGATGCCTTCTTTACCGTCCATTGAAAAAATTGAGAAAGCGTCAGGCATTCCTACAATTTCAGCAGCTGTTGCAACGACTTACGAAATTTTAAATACCTTAAAACTTGATCCTATAGCCCCAGGTGGTGGCTACCTTCTTAGTCAAAAATAATACTCAGGCAGACACTAGTAGAGTTAGGCTAAAAATTTTTTGGGGGTTATGGTTAGCCTTTTTAATTTCAATATGAGTGAACAAAGTTAGGAAGCACCCGCTTATAACTAAACTACTATTTTTGCAGATCTGGTGGGTAGGCTTGTTAAATATAATTTTTGAGGACATGGCCAATGTATGACACTAATTATCTTGCCCACCATTTAAGGTCTGCTTCGGTAGGTCGTAATGATTCCGTGTGTGCAGAAGATCTAAATGGCAAAATCGTATCCTATGGGGAGATGTTTGAGACTGCTGAAAAGCATGCTATTGCTCTGCAGGCGGCCGGCCTAAAACCTGGAGACTGTGTTGCTGTGCAGGTTGAGAAATCCATGGAATCGATACAATTGTATTTAGGAACCATACTAGCAGGAGGCATCTTTCTGCCTCTAAATACAGCGTACACCCCCTCAGAGCTTGAATATTTCTTAGATAATGCTAAACCCCGAATTTTTGTCTGTGACCCAGAAAAGCTACCTGCCCTGCAGGAATTGGCTGACCAAGCTGGAGTAACCACGGTGCTGACCCTATCAGCTCATAGTGAAGGGACCCTGATCGATACATTACCTTCGTCAACGGAAAAATTTAATGTGGTCGCTCGAACCAAAGATGACCTAGCCTCATTTCTGTATACATCAGGAACCACAGGTCGCTCTAAGGGTGCCATGCTTACTCATGGCAATCTTGTATCTAATGCCCAATCGTTGCAAGAATGCTGGCATTTTAAGAGCAGTGATGTGTTGATTCATGCGCTGCCGATTTTCCATATCCATGGATTATTTGTGGCCATTAATATTACCCTATGCACAGGGTCTTCAATGTTACTTATGCCTCGGTTTGACAGTGAAGTGATTATATCTGTGATGCACAAAGCCACTGTGCTCATGGGGGTGCCTACTTTTTACGTTAGGCTACTAGAGTCTGCCAACCTTAACCCTGAGGTCATTGCCAATATGAGGTTATTTGTTTCCGGTTCTGCCCCCTTATTAGCAGAAACTCATCAGCAATGGCAAACTATTACTGGCACTGCAATTTTAGAGCGTTATGGCATGACAGAGACCAATATGAATACGTCTAATCCGTATCTAGGTGAACGACGTGCAGGCTCGGTAGGAATGCCGCTGCCGGGGGTGGAAGTGCGTATTGCAGATGCAGATACGGGTAAAGAATTACCTCGGGGTGAGACTGGATCTGTTGAAATACGAGGCCCTAATGTGTTTAAGGGGTATTGGCAAATGCCTGAAAAAACTAAACAAGAATTCCGTCAAGATGGATTTTTTATAACAGGTGATATTGGCATAATGGATAATGAAAATTACCTATCTATTGTGGGCAGGTCTAAGGACCTCATTATTTCTGGGGGGTATAATATTTACCCTAAAGAAATAGAAGTTGTATTGGACGACTTAGAGGGAGTCTACGAATCGGCAGTGATTGGTGCGCCGCATCCAGATTTTGGTGAAGGCGTGTTAGCCGTTGTGGTGCTTGCAGTGCAGGGCAGTATTAATGAGAGTGACTTAAAAATTAGTCTGAAACAAAAGCTAGCATCATACAAGCGGCCTAAGACCATTTTTTTCGTGGAACAATTGCCAAGAAATACCATGGGTAAAGTTTTAAAGAACGAACTTCGCCTTGAATATAAGCATCACTTTACCCAACCCATAGGGTAACTCTACTTATTTAAAGGGTGAGACACTGGCCCTGTCTGATGGTTCTCTTGTTCAAGAGGTCGCCACTGATAATGAGACTGTGTCGGCATAGCAATGGCTGGAGCATGATGCTGGCGCTTCTGACCCGCAGTAAACTTCTACTGTGCATACCCATGTAGGCTAAAGTGCCTAAACTTAATGCTGGGTGCCACAAGGACCACTTTATTAGTGAAGTGAAATTTAGCTTTAAACTAAGTTAAAATTACCTTAAAGTCTAAAATTTACAACTGAAAAATACACATATGAGTGGTCAACGAAGATTTTTAAAAGTATGGGCCAGAACAGTTGGTATGCCTATTGGTGTAAGTGACGAAGACAAGCCAGAGTTCCTGCCAATAGCTCAAACTGATGTCAAAAAAGCATTAGCTTTCAGAACGTTCTGGATAGTTTTACATGTGGTAACCTGTGTTCTTATTATTGCTGGTAATGGAAGGACGTTGGGGTGGTGGTAGGGTGCTTAAAACCCACTTAATGCTGTTAAGCCCATGTTTTATATTAACTTTATTTTTAAAGCATGTCGAAATTGTTGGCAAATTTGTGATTAAGTCTGCTTAAGGCATCCATTTTAATAAGGCCAAACGATGAAAAACACACCTCACTATGCACCACCAGCAGACGCCCAGCAGCGCTTGGATATAGCGCCAGTGGTGTGTTATCCCAATGATACCCTACCTGCCTTCGATGAGGCATTTTACAGCAACTTACAGCAAGGCATGACGCTTGTGGATTGCATTACTATTCCTGCTAGGGACGCGCGCAGCTTCGTAGTGCCAAAGGGACATGTATTTCGTATTGTCAGTGTAGAAGGCCCTCAAGTAGGGGATTTAAACCTATGGCACAAAGACAACTTAAACGAACGGTTTTTTAGTGGTAAAACCCGGGCTTTACACGGCACTCATGTGAGCACGGGGGATAAATTATGGAGTAATTTGCCCTACCTAAGGCCCATGGCTACCGTGATTGATGACACGCTAGATTGGTATGGTTGGGATAGCTTTGGGGGTAGCGTGCACGATGTGATTGGCACCCGATGTGACCCCTATACCAATGAGGCTTTAGGTCAGCACGAGTACCATTATTGCTGCCACTCCAACCTTACTCGAGCGATGTTAGCTCACACTCAGCTACCCCTGGATACCGCAGAGGCCATAGTACACGATGTGCTAAATGTGTTTATGTGCACAGGATTTAGTAAAGATACGCATCAATATTTCATGAAAGCCAGCCCAGTAAGGCCTGGGGATCATTTGGCCCTGTTTGCAGAAATTGATTTGTTAGGTGCTCTATCAGCCTGCCCAGGTGGTGATTGTAGTAGTGAGCATTCTAGTAATACATCCAAGTGTTACCCACTCAAGGTGGAAATATATCAGCCAAAGCCAGAGACTTTGAAGGGTTGGTCTAGCCCTCGCGTCAATGGCTATAGTCGCAACCATGGCTTGGATCATGACTCGTGAAAGCCCTAATGCAGCGAGTTACCCAAGCCAAAGTAGAAGTGGAAGGCCAATGCATTGGCCAGATTGATCACGGCATTATGTTGCTATTGGGTGTGGATAAAAACGACAACCAAGCTAAAGCAGACCAGCTGTTACACAAAGTGCTTCACTATCGTTTTTTTGCTGACGCAAACGGAAAAATGAACCACAATGTACAACAGGTGGGTGGCAATATACTTATTATTAGTCAGTTCACCTTAGTCGCGGATACCAAAAAAGGTTTAAGGCCTGGCTTCTCTAGTGCTGCTCCTCCAGCCCTTGGTGAAGAAATGTATGATTACTTTGTAGCCAAAGCAAAGGAAAACCTTCCTGTGGCTACAGGAAGGTTTGGCGCCGATATGCAGGTCAGTCTTACTAATGATGGCCCAGTCACATTTTTATTAGAGGTGTAGGTAGGCACTTTAACTGCCGATTCTATTGCCTGTGGGCGCGGCTAAGTGCCACAAAAAGTATGCTGCACTGCCTCTTGGGGCATGGGTGCAAGGGCAAATGATTTTAGTTTTTTCTGGTAATTACAAGGAGACTGGACCACCTTTAACAAGGCGTAAAAGGGCTGGTAATCGCCCATGTCTTCGGCGGCTCTTATAACCAACTCAACCTGATGATTACGGGCAATAAATGCTGGATTAGCCCGGTTCATTTGCTCGTAGCGTTGCTCCTTGGTTTGCAGATCTGTGCTTAAGCGTTGCTGCCATTGTTGTAGCCACACAGATAACTCGTGAGGAGCAATAAAGGCGTCGCCAATGGCCTGGTGCTGTGTGGGTGTGGCTATTTGATCCACCAAATACCTAAAGCACAAAGTAAAATCTAGCTGCTGCTCAGCCATAACGGCCAAGAGTTGCTGCGTTAATACTTGATCGCCAGGTTGTGGCTCACCCATACCCAGCTTATTACTCATTATGCGTTGATATGCCATACCATAATGCTTTGCATAGTCATCAAGTGCTTGTTGTGCATCTACTAGTGCCTGGTCACTATTTGTATTCAAAATTGGCAACAGTGCTTGCGCCAGACGGGTGACATTCCATTGGCCTATGCCAGGCTGTTGGTTATAACGGTAGCGGCCTTGGCGATCAATAGAACTAAACACCTTATCAGGGTTAAACTCGTCCATAAAAGCACAGGGGCCATAGTCGACTGTGGCACCACAAATGAGCACGTTATCAGTGTTCATTACGCCATGAATAAAGCCAAACCCTTGCCATTGAGCAATGAGTTTGGCTTGGCGCTCTATCACTTCATTGAGTAATGCCAAGTATGGCTGTGGCTGCTTTATTAAATGTGGAAAATGCCGCGAAAGGCAGTAATCTGCTAGTGTTTTAACGCCATCTTCATCGCCTTGCATGGCAAAATTTTCAAAGCTACCAACGCGTATGTGACTGGGTGCAATACGAGTTAATACAGCACCTGGTGCAGGGCTTTGGCGCATTACTGTTTCGCCTGTTGCCACAGCAGCAAGGCTGCGGGTCGTCGGTACGCCTAAAGCTGCCATCGCTTCACTAAGCAGGTATTCCCTTAGCACTGGGCCCAACGGTGAGCGCCCATCGCCCCGACGAGAATAGGGTGTTGGCCCAGAGCCTTTAAGCTGCAAGTCAAAACGCTCGCCACTTGGTGAAACAATTTCACCTAAAAGATGAGCCCTGCCATCACCTAATTGAGGGTTAAACGAACCAAATTGGTGGCCCGCATAGGCTTGAGCCATAGGTGCGGAACCCATGGCGGTTTGATTGCCAGCCAGCACTTGCAGGGCTTCATCAGAGGCTAGCCATTGAGGGTCTATGCCTAGCTCTTTGGCAAGGGCTGGGTTTTGGATAATAGGTGCCGCATTAGCCACGCGAACGGGTTTTGCATAGCTATAAAAACGCTCTGGCAGGCTAGCAAAGGTGGTATCAAATTGTGGGCTCGCGGCGGGGGTTGGGGTGTTCATTGTTTATACCTATAGGTTTTCTAGCTTCGCATAGGCTAACACTAGCCATTTGCTGCCTTGGTTTTCAAAGTTCACTTGCACCCGTGCCTGAGGGCCAGATCCTTCAGAATTTACTACGGTGCCTATCCCAAATAAAGGGTGTCGTACATTTTGACCTAAGGCAACCACGGGGGTTTCTAGCACTTGATGACGACCCCAACGGTCATACTTTTTGGTTGGGGTGGGTCTGGCAGTGACTGGTCTGCTAATGCTCGATTTAAGTCGCACTTCGTTCATTAAACCTTCTGGCACTTCGGCAATAAAGCGTGAGGGCCGGTTGAAGGTTTCTTGGCCATGTAAGCGGCGGCTTTCAGCATAGGAAATAAACAGTTTTTGCATAGCGCGAGTAATGCCCACATAACAAAGGCGGCGCTCTTCTTCTAAACGATCTCCTTCTTCAAGTGACATTTTGTGAGGAAATAAGCCTTCTTCAACACCCCCTAAAAATACCACTGGAAACTCAAGGCCTTTGGCTGAGTGCAAGGTCATTAATTGCACACTGTCTTCTGATTCATCAGCTTGTTGTTCTCCAGCATCAAGCGCTGCTTGATCTAGCATGGCTGCTAATGGGGTAGTAGCCACTGGGTCTAGCTCGCCATCAGGGTCGTTAGACTCCTGAACTGGGTTCCAAGAGTTGGCAAATTCTTTGGCGGCACTCACTAGCTCTTTAAGGTTTTCTATACGTGTTTGGGCCTTTTCACCTTTCTCTTTAAGGTGGTGCTGTACTAAGCCAGATTGCTGGATAACCAGATCCACCATTTCATGTAAGGCGATTTCGCTGGTTTCTTCATCCAGTCGGTTGATAAGGTTAACGAAGCTTTCAATGGCATTGTGCGCGCGCGCAGGCAGTGAGCTATGGCCAAGAGTTTGGTTGGTGCTGTCCCACATTGAGCAGCCTTCGGTACGGGCGTTTTGGCGAATTTTAGCCACAGTTGCCGCGCCTACTCCTCGGGTAGGCACATTGAATACCCGCTCCATTGCGGCATCGTCATTACGGTTTTTAATAAGCCGCAAATAAGCCAAGGCATTACGGATTTCTAGGCGATCATAGAAACGTTGGCCACCATAAATGCGATAAGGCATTTGTGCCCGAATTAATGCTTCTTCTAATACACGAGACTGGGCGTTAGAGCGATAAAGAATGGCACATTCGGCACGTAGACCACCATCTTTTTGCCACTGATCAATCTGATCAACGATGAAGCGCGCCTCATCCATTTCATTAAATGCAGCATACAGTGCGATGGGTTCGCCATCCTTACCGTCGGTCCATAGATTTTTGCCAAGGCGGCCACTGTTGTTTGAAATAACGCCATTTGCTGCTTTAAGTATAGTGCCAGTAGAGCGATAGTTTTGCTCTAAGCGAACGGTAATGGCATTACCAAAGTCGCGCTCAAAGTGTTGGATGTTTTCTATTTTTGCACCACGCCAACCATATATTGATTGGTCGTCATCACCCACAGCCATTACTTTAGCGGCAGAGCCAGACAATACCCTAAGCCAAGCATATTGAATGGTATTGGTGTCTTGAAACTCGTCCACCAGCATATGTTTAAAACGGCCTTGGTAGTGGGCCAATAAAGCACTGTTATTGAGCCATAACTCGTGGCTACGAAGCAGTAGCTCGCCAAAATCTACTAATCCAGCACGCTCGCAAGCCTGATGGTAGGCTGCATACACTTTTACCTGCGTGTCCAGTTGAAAGTCACCATGGGTTTCTATGTGTTGTGCACGTTTGCCTTCATCTTTACAGCCATTAATAAATTGTTGAAACTGGCGAACAGGCCATCGGCTCTCGTCAAGCTGCATTTCTTTGCACAGCCTTTTAAGGATGCTGAGTTGGTCATCGCTATCTAAAATTTGAAATTCTTTTTGTAAGCCGGCTTCTTGCCAGTGGCGGCGCAGTAATCGATGAGCCAAACCATGGAATGTACCCACCCACAATTGCTGTGTATCTAGGCCCATGAGGCTTTCGATACGAGCACGCATTTCTCGTGCCGCTTTATTGGTAAAAGTAACCGCCATAATGGACCAAGGAGAAATATTCTCTGCTTCAATTAGCCATGCAATCCGATGCACCAGTACACGGGTTTTACCACTGCCAGCGCCTGCCAATATTAGTAAGTTTTCTTCAGGCGCAGCAACAGCCTCACGTTGTGAGCTGTTGAGTTCATCTAAAAGGCGAGAAACATCCATTATTGTATCCGTGTGAGTGTGGCAAGTAAGCGTTTATATATCACCTAAATCAAATCTATAGTGCGTTGCCCAACTGATCTGACCATTATGCTCTAGTCTAGTTGCCAGTTTAGGGCTAAAAGCGTATGTTTACTGGAGCTACGATAATTTTTGGGTTAGTTAGGGCATTAACTTAACACCTATTGTAACTTCAGATGAGGTAAATATCACCGTTGAGAGTGAGTTACTTTTCTATTGTGTTGACTAAAAAAATAATACTGGAGAACTTAGAAATGGAAAGACGTGAAATATTAAAGAAAGGCTTGGTTGGTCTAGGTGGAGCAGCAGTTGCTTCTACTATAGCTGCACCAGCTAT
>TARA_B110000908_G_scaffold172664_1_pt1 | contig 12454 bp, 13 predicted proteins | sample TARA_B110000908 | Tara Oceans TARA_B110000908 (sample SAMEA4398067) | marine metagenome | biome: Polar Biome; feature: [DCM] deep chlorophyll maximum layer (ENVO:01000326); material: water (ENVO:00002006), including particulate matter (ENVO:01000060) such as... | depth 36 m
AGCCATAGGCGCAAGTGTTAGCTGCAAAGCGCCTTTATTCCTTGGGCGATCTTGGGATCGGCAGCAACAGTATCTGAACAAAGAGCCAACGCCATCGCCCTCAATTCGTCTGGCAGGACTAATCGCTCGACCAATCCAAAGTCCAATGCCTCTTGCGCAGTGATCTTCTGACCACCCATAAAGATCAATTTTGTCCGTGCAGGTCCAATAAGTACGGACATGCGCTTCGGATCAGATGGCTGCGGCAGGAAGCCAAGCTTCATAACAGGGTAAAAGAACTTGGCAGACGGCACGGCGATCCGAATGTCACAGGCCAATGCCATACCCATAGCCCCACCAGCCAGTGTGCCGTTGAGTGCTGCGATTGTTATGCACGGCAGATCAGCGATCGCAGCTGAAAGACGTTCCCAAATACCAGAGATTGCCAAACCTGCGCGCGCCTCGTCCAGATCAGCACCTGCGCTAAAGACTTTGCCTTCTCCCGTCAGGATCACGGCCCGTGCTTCGCTTGCGCTTTCTGCAATCTCGGCCAGTTCAGTCAACATTTTCAAGGTTAACGAATTCGCCTTTTCAGGCCGGTTGATCGTAACGGTCCAAATCCCGTCTTTTTTATCGAGAGTGATCAAATCAAGCCCACCCGTTTGCATATATCTTCATCACGCAGGGAAATTTCACCCCCACAGAATTCGTCCGCGTCAGGCCCACACATCCAAAGCAGCGCGCGCGCAGGCCAATCTGCAGGGATATGTACGTCCCAATCCAGTTGGCTGATAGGATTCACACCAGATGCTTTAATCTCACGCTGCATTTGCGTGGCCACAGTTCCGGGGGATAGGCCAATCGCCCGCACACCATCAGCACCGTTTTCCTTATGAACACATTGGGTCAGCATATTTACGGCGGCTTTGGACACGCAATAATGGCTCCATGCCTCGATAGGGTTATGCGCCGCGCCGGAACTGATGGTCAGGATACTACCGCCACCCGCCTTGATCATCATCGGCAACACAGCCCGCATTCCGTTGAACACACCCTTAAGGTTGATATCAATGACGTGACCCCATTCATCAGGGTCAGCACTGGCAAGATGCGAGATTGGTTCGATGACACCCGCATTGTTAATCAACACATCGACGCTTCCGAAAGCTTCCTTTGTCTTAATAATCGCCACCTCCACAGAGGCGTAATCAGACACGTCGCAGGGCAAAGCCAACGCTTGTGACCCAATTTCCGCAGCCAAAGCATCAATTGCGTCGCCACTGCGTGCGATCAGCGCAACATTGGCACCCGCTGCCGCAAACACACGGGCCGTTTCTGCCCCAATTCCACGGCTGGCACCCGTAATAACAACTGTTTTACCTTTGATGTTCATGTGCGCGACCTTTTTCATATTTTTGGCGATGGTACGTTGGTAATCGGCACAGGTTCGCCCGTCCACCCTAGCTGTGCCCTTGACGCCACGGCCTAGCTGTTCGAACATGGGTTCCAGCATTCTTTCCCCGTCCAATCAGGAAACCCTTTCGATGTCCAAATTTTCAAAAATCTATTGCGCGTCTACCCTTAGCATACTGCTTGGCACCACATCAGCTTTCGCAGACGTCACCAACGCTGACGTTTGGGGCAACTGGCAAAGTTACTGGGAAACGATGGGTTATTCCGTGACCGCCAATGAAGCTGCATCTGGCGGCGTCTTGCTGGTCACTGATCTAGAAATGAAAATGGTTCTAGAAGACAGTGATGAAGACATCAGTATGACGATGCCAAGCCTGACGCTTACCGAACAAGGCGATGGTAGCGTCAAAATCGCGATGCCACCCCTTAGCCAAGTGGCTTTCAAAATGGCACTTCAGACTGGTGAGGAAATTGATGCCGTTATTGGATATGCCCAAGATGGGTTAGACATGGTTGCGACTGGCGAGAACGGAAATTTCGAATACACCTATTCCGCAAACACGATGAACCTGACACTTGAAAAATTGACCGTGGATGGGGCCGAGATCGGTTCAAGCATGGCCAAAGGTACCATTGGTTTTGAGGGTATAGTAGGCAGATCAGCCATCACCGGCAGTGAGCTACGTAATATGGCGCAGGTCTTGAATGCAACAGCTATGACCTACGACATGATGTTTTCTGATCCGGATAGCGATGGCAGCGCCAAAATTAACGGTAGTCTGCAAAATCTGACGTCTAACGTAACCAGCATGTTTCCGATTGCGGGTGTGAATATGCAAGATATGGGCGCGATGCTTGCATCAGGTTTTTCTACAAGTGGCACGTTCACCTATCAGGGTGGCAACATGGATATGGCCTTTGTTAGTCCAGATGGTGCTGGTACTGTCAACACGTCCTCGACCGGTGGCGCGATGGAGTATGCTTTCGGTGCCGATGGACTTAATTACGACGTGAGCCAGACAGGTCTTGCGATCAACGCGCTGGCTCCAGATGTGCCATTGCCTATTGTTTTGAACATGGCTTTGGCAAAATTCAACTTTGCGATGCCCGTTCAGAAATCAGACGAAGAACAAGATTTTGCATTTGGTTTCACGATGGGTGACTTCACGGTTTCAGACATGCTTTGGGGCATGTTAGACCCTTCCGCACAATTGTCCCGCGATCCGGCAACCATAGCGTTGAACCTGACCGGCAAAGCTAAGGTTTTGTTTGATTTCATGAACCCAGATCAAGCCGCCGCGTTAGAAAGCAGCGGTGCGGCACCGGGTGAGTTGAATGCGCTTACCCTGAAAAACCTTGTTGTAGATGCTGTAGGCGCACGCCTTACTGGCACGGGTGACTTCACCTTCGACAACTCTGATCTGGCCAGCTTTGATGGCATGCCACGCCCAACAGGTGCTGTTGATTTGAAACTCGTTGGCGGCAATGGTTTGCTGGATAAACTGGTCGAAATGGGCATGTTACCGCAAGAACAAGCAATGGGTGCGCGTATGATGATGGGTTTATTTGCCGTTGCGAGTGCGGAGCCGGACACCTTGAATTCCAAGCTTGAGATCAACGATGAAGGCCACATCCTCGCCAACGGGCAACGCATTCAGTAACTTCTAGAAGTCGGATTTAATTAAGGGCTGCGCGGTTTGCGCGGCCCTTTTTGTGTCCCGCCCTTGCACGATGACCGTCGCAGGGTTACCTCATGCCCAACTTCCAAGGGAGACGCCAAATGCCGCAGCCCCTCGATGCGCTGACACAATCACTTTTATCCGCAGCCAAACGTGCAGGCGCTGACGCCGCTGACGCAATGGCTGTGCAAGGCACCTCCGTCTCGATCGACGTGCGTGCAGGTGCGTTAGAACACGCCGAACGATCTGAAGGGATCGACATTGGCCTGCGGGTTTTTGTTGGCCAACGGATTGCGAACGTCTCGGCGTCAGACACATCTGCACGTACAATTGACGAGATGGCACAGCGCGCTGTCGCGATGGCAAAAGAAGCGCCAGAAGACCCTTATGCAGGCCTAGCCGATCCATCCCAATTGGTGAAAGATTGGGATGTTGATGTTCTGGAATTGCACGATTCAACACCCGAACCCGCGCCCGAAGATTTGCAACGTGACGCAGCAGAAGCCGAAGCTGCCGCATTGGAAATCAAAGGGATCACCCAAGTTCAAGCAGCAAGTGCTGCCTACGGTGCCCGCCAAATTCATCTGGCAGCCAGCAACGGGTTTTCAGGGGGATACTCCCGCACCGACCGCGCCCTAAGCTGCGTTGCAATCGCAGGAACTGGCAGCGGAATGGAACGGGATTATGCAGGCGACAGCCGCATTTTTCAAAGCGACCTGCGCAATGCTGCCGAGATTGGGCGTGAGGCGTCACAGCGCGCCCTTGCCCGCATGGATGCCCGCAAACCGCCCACTGGATCGTACCCTGTATTGTTTGACGAACGTGTTTCCTCAACCTTGATTGGGCACCTATTGGCTGCCGTAAACGGTGCATCCGTCGGGCGCGGTGCATCGTGGTTGCGCAATGATTTAGGCACGCAAGTTTTGCCAGCGCACCTGTCTGTGATCGAAGACCCACACCGCCCACGCACAGGCGCATCACGCCCCTTTGACGCCGAAGGTTTGCCAACCGCGAAACGCGCCATCATCGAAAATGGCATCCTAACGGGTTGGACCTTGGATTTAGCCAACGCACGCAAATTGGGAATGACGTCAACTGGCAACGCTGCACGTGGAACCGCATCAGGCCCATCGCCCAGCATTTGGAACACGGCCCTTACACAAGGGGAAGCCAGCCAAGCAGACCTAATCCGCGACATGGGAACGGGCCTGTTGGTCACTTCAATGATCGGCTCCACCATCAACCCCAACACGGGTGATTATTCACGTGGTGCCGCAGGCCTATGGATCGAAAACGGCGAAGTCCAATACGCGGTGAACGAATGCACCATCGCAGGCAATCTGCGCCAAATGCTGCTTGGGATCATCCCAGCCAATGACGCACGCACACATCTTAGCCGCGTGGTACCATCGTTGCTGGTTGAAGGAATGACCCTTGCCGGCAAGTGATCTGAATCTGCTGATAGACGCGGCACTAATCGCAGGGCGTGTTGCCACCAGCTATGCAGGAAAGACTGCACAGAGATGGGACAAGCCAGATGGGGCTGGTCCAGTGACCGAAGCCGACTTGGCCGTCAACAACATGCTCTCAGCGACACTTCCAATCGTGCGCCCAACCTATGGATGGTTGTCCGAAGAAACCGAAGATACAGCCGCACGACTTAGCCGCGACAAGGTTTTTATCATCGACCCAATTGATGGCACCCGCAGCTACGCCGAAGGGGCAAGCACTTGGGCTCATTCTTTTGCAGTCTCCGAGGGTGGGCAGATCACAGCCGCCGTTGTTTATCTGCCCATGCTTAAGAAAATGTACAGCGCCGCATTGGGCAAGGGCGCTTGGCTTAACGGTGAACCGTTACGTGTGTCGAACCAACCCAAGCTGTCAAATGCGAGTGTGCTTGCAACCAAAGTGAATATGGAGCCACGGTTTTGGCCAAACGGTGCACCAGATATTGATCGTCAACACCGCCCGTCCCTTGCCTATCGTTTGGCGCTGGTCGCCCAAGGAAAGTTCGATGCTATGTTCACGTTCCGCCCAAGTTGGGAATGGGACATCGCAGCGGGCGCGCTTATCGTCAGCGAGGCGGGCGGAATAATAACTGACCAAATTGGGGGGCAATTGGTGTTTAACGGACCTGAGGCGTTGCTTAATGGTATCATCGCAGGTGGACCAGACATTCACGAACAAAGCCTTGCGGCACGACACACTGCTTGACCCCTACCCGCAATTGGGCAATCTGAATACATGTTGAATTTTAGCCCCATAAAACCATGGCCAAAGTGCAAAAGTGCAAAAGTGACCCTCTGTTGCTAAATGTCACCGCACACAAGACGGGTTATTGAAAATGCCTGTTTCACTTGGCCTAAAGGCCTACCGCGCACTCGTGCGGCGCAATCTGCCAACACAATATGTGCCCAGCCAAGATCGCCCAGAAGGCGAGGTTTTGTGGATACATGCGCCAGAAAAGGGAAATGCCCTTGCGCTGTTTGACTTGGCCAAACGGCTCTGTGCACAGCGCCACGGCTTAAGCGTTTTGATCACCAGTAATGAAGCACTCGTTTCGCCATGCGCTACTATCATTATCGACGCTGCACCCAGCGAACACCCCCAAGACACAAAGGCATTTCTGGAACACTGGCAACCCAATGTTGCGCTGTGGTTATGGGGCGAGCTACAACCAAACTTGATCTTGGCGGCGCATCGAAAAGGCGTGCCACTCATTATGGCAGATGCAGGCCAACAGGGATTTGAAAACAGGCGTGAACGCTGGTTGCCCGAGGTGGCGCGCGACGTAATGGCCTGCTTCCAGAACGTCCTTGCCCGTACCGAACCAGCCCACGCCCGTCTTGCCAAACTTATGCGCAGCGATGTGTCCTTGGAATTGTGCGGACCATTGATGGCTGGCGGTCAATCGCTGAACTACGCACAAAGCGATTTTGACGACCTCTCCACGACTTTAGGAGGGCGTCCCGTTTGGTTGGCTGCATCCGTTCAATCAAACGAACTCCAAACCGTACTTGCTGCCCATCGACACGCCTTGCGCCTATCGCATCGCTTATTGTTGATCCTAAACCCAGCCTCAGAAGATCAAACGGCCGAATGTCAGGCCAGACTTAGCGCCGAAGGGTTGCGCAGTGCCCGTTGGGACGATGGCGAAATGCCAGACGACAACTGCCAAGTTTTACTGGCAACGGCCCAAGACGAGTTGGGGCTATGGTATCGCGTAGCCCCGCTATCTTTTCTGGGCAGTTCCTTGTCATCTGGCCAATACGGGCTTGATCCATTTCAAGCAGCAGCCCTTGGCACCGCGGTTCTGTACGGCCCTAACGTCCGCAATCACATGCCCAGCTACACGCGTTTGGCGGCTGCGGGCGCCGCAAGAATCGTCAACGACGCTGGTGCGCTTGGGATTGCAGTTGCACGGCTCATATCGCCGGATCATGCCGCCTCTATGGCGATGTCCGGTTGGGATGTGGTATCGCAGGGCGCTGCTGTTACCGATCGTATCGCTGAGTTACTCATCAATTCACTTGATGCTGCTGAAGAAGGAACACCTTAATGCGCGCACCTAAGTTTTGGGATCGTCCTTCAAGTTGGCAGGCTTTTGCTTTGGCCCCACTGGGTCACCTTTATGCGATGGCAACTGCCCGCCGCGTGGCAAATGGGCAACCATTGCGTTTGGACATTCCTGTGGTTTGTATCGGGAACATCAATGCCGGCGGCACGGGGAAAACACCGACAGTTATCGCCGTGGCTGAGCGGTTGCGCGATATGTTTCACACACCCCATATCGTTAGCCGTGGCTATGGCGGGACGCTCATTGGGCCCGTACGTGTGGACCCTGCCATTCACAGCGCTGATCAAGTGGGCGATGAACCCCTTTTGCTAGCAGCCTTTGCCGAGGTCTGGGTTGCCAAAGATCGGGCACTTGGTGGTCAAGCGGCGCAGGACGCTGGCGCAACTGTAGTTGTTTTGGACGACGGACATCAAAATCCGGCTCTGCACAAAGACCTATCTATTGTTGTTGTTGATGCGGTCCACGGGTTTGGAAATGGGCGTTGTTTGCCTGCAGGGCCCTTACGTGAACCCAAAAGTGTCGGGCTGGCCCGCGCGGACCTGCTTTTATCTATCGGCGCAGAAACGGCACAAGACACGTTCAAAAAAGTACAATCTGGCCTATCAGTTGTACATATTTCCGCGTCATTAGAGCCGCTGATAACGGGTATGGATTGGACCGACACCCGTGCCTTTGCTTTTGCGGGAATTGGCCATCCAGAAAAGTTCTTTGCTACATTACGCGGGTTGGGGGCTGAGGTCGTACACACCGAACCGCTGGATGATCACCAAAAACTATCCAGCAGTTTACTTACACGGTTTGAGACAGACGCCCGCGCAAAGGGTGCACAAATGATCACCACTGAAAAAGACGCTGTTCGTTTGCCAGCCTCGTTCCGATCGAAGGTGATTACATTGCCTGTACGTTTGAAATTTGAGGATGACGGCGCGCTGCAAGCGGCACTAAAGAAACTGCCGTTGAACTAGATAGAACTTGGCGGATCAATTAATCCGCCAAGCCTTAAGATTTTACATTACTCGATTGCAGCGTCAATAATTCCTGACATCTCTGCAAAGCTCATGTTTGAATATTTCTTACCGTTGATCACAAAGCTTGGCGTGCTCTCGATTTCATCGGCACCCGCTTTTTCCTGATACCACGCGACCAATGTTTTGGCTTTTTCGTCATCGTTCAAACAGGCTTCAAGCGTGTCACCGTCCATACCCGCGAGGCGGCCAATTTTACGCAACTCGTCGATAATTGCAGCCGGTTCGCCTGCACGAGTCCAAGATGATTGGCTTGTGAACATCAAATCCGTCATGCCAAAGAATTTATCTGGGCCCGCGCAACGTGCGATCATAGATGCCCACAAACCGTAGCGGTCAAAGTAGACCTCGCGGAAGACAAAGTTGATTTTACCTGTATCAATGTAGTCCCGCTTTAGTTCTTTGAACGTGCCCGCGTGAAACGATGCGCAATGTGGGCAGGTGTAGGACGCGTATTCAACTACGGTGACTTTTGCATCTGGGTTCCCGATCATCATGTCTGGAATGGATGCGATATCCAAATCAGCGTTTTCATCCGCGTTGTCTGCAACATCTACTGATGTGGTTGATGTTACAGCAGCTGTCTGCGGTGCGCTGTTTGACGGTTCGTGTACAAAAAGAAAGTAAGCGCCAACGCCGACAAGCGCGGCAGCAACCATTGGAAGTATGCGTTTCATATCGTGATCCTTAATTCAAAGAAGTCTTTGGTTTCATTATATTCGTCCCCAACCGTTCGAGGGCCGCACGCAGCCCCTCATCACCAACGGCTTGGGTTGTCTCAGCGGCCCGTCGAACAACGGCCTGGTCTGGAACAATCTCGTCTATCTTTTTCGGCTTATGAGCAAAGTCCACTTGGCCTTCGGCAAATCCAGTGGCCGCAGTTTGCGTAATGCGAACACGTGCGATGGCGTTATAACCATAGACAGAATTCACTTTGGCGCGAATCTGTTCCTTTTGCATTTCCAACATCGGTGCCTGCGCACCCGTTGTCAGCAAAGTTAGCGTAGCGCCCATACCGCCACGTGCATAACTTACCTCGACAGGTCGCGCGATGGACGACACATCTGGCCCTGCAATTTCAGCCCAATGGGTCAAAAGGCGGCTTTGTGCAAAGCCACGGCTTTCGCTGGCCGTACGAATACGTTCGCCAAGCAAAGTTGCTGTGCGTTTGAACCCTTTTGTACTGGTACGGCGCTGAGCCAAGGCTATGTTCCTTACTATCAGACCTCATCATAGCGGATCACTCCGCTCAGGCCAGCGAAACACAACAATCCGGAGCATAAAGATTGCGTGATCTCAGTTCAAATTTACTGGAATGGTATGACATTCATGCGCGACCTATGCCTTGGCGAACTCCACCTGCTGATAAAAAGGCCGGTGTGCGCCCTGATCCCTACCGCGTTTGGCTATCAGAAGTGATGTTGCAGCAGACAACGGTTGCTGCCGTGAAGGAGTATTTCAACAGGTTCACAGCCCGCTGGCCTACGGTTTCGGATTTAGCTGCTGCCCAAGACGGCGATGTGATGGGAGAATGGGCTGGCCTTGGGTATTATGCACGCGCGCGAAATTTGCTGAAATGCGCCCGCGCCGTTGTGAATGACCATGGTGGGGTGTTTCCTGCAGATCACGCCGCCTTACTTAAACTCCCAGGAATTGGCCCCTACACAGCGGCTTCGCTTTCATCGATAGCATTCGATTTGCGCTACGTTGTTGTCGATGGGAATGTTGAACGGGTTATGGCCCGCCTATATGATATTCACTTGCCACTTCCCGCCTCTAAGCCTGAACTTACCGCGAAGGCCGAGGCCTTAACGCCAACCGCACGCACGGGTGATTATGCCCAAGCGGTCATGGATTTGGGCGCAACTATTTGCACCCCCAAATCCCCCGCATGTGGCATCTGCCCTTGGCGTGATCCCTGTGCCGCCCGCAAAGCTGGCACCGCTGCTGAATTGCCAAAAAAGACACCCAAGAAGCCAAAACCAATCCGTCATGGAACTGTGTACTTAGCCCAGCGCGCAGATGGCGCGTGGTTGCTTGAACGACGCCCTGACAAAGGGTTGTTAGGTGGAATGTTAGGTTGGCCCGGATCAGACTGGATCGACACATGCGAACCAAGACCAGCAGGCACACCGCCAATGAATAGCAATTGGCAGGCCGTTGATGGGGAAGTCCGCCATACATTTACGCACTTTCATCTGATCCTTACGGTTATGGCTGCCGATGTGACGGCAGATACCAACGGGTATTTTCTGGGGCCAAAAGATTTCCGCCCCTCAGACCTACCAACCGTGATGCGCAAAGCCTTTGATTTGGTGCGTCCCTAAGTGCGGCGTCGCGTCAGGCTTGGTCTGGCGTAAAAAACCAAGTAGGAATTGGCGCAATGATACAAAGGACAATCCATGAAAATCTCAGCTGCTGAAATGGCCAAGTTCCAAAACGCATTGCCCTTTTGGATGTCTTTGTGGTTGATCCCGCTTGCGTGGATCGGCGCAATTTATGGCGGTTGGGGTGTTTTATTGCTGCCACTTATGACGTGGTATCTATTTTCTGCATTGGACGCTGCACTCGGGTTGAATTTGAACAACGGTGACTTGGAAGCGACTGACGATGACTTGTATTGGTATCGCCTGATCACAATGATCTGGGCACCTTTGCAATTCATCACAATCTTTGGCTTGATTGCATATGTTGGTGCGACAACTCATCTTGGAGCGTGGGAAAAGATCGGTTTGTTCTTTGGAGTGGGCGTTATCAGTGGCACCATCGGCATCAATTATAGCCACGAATTGATGCACCAAAAAGACAAAACAGAACGTCACATGGGCGATGCGCTGTTGGGTATGGTGTTATATTCGCATTACCGCTCCGAACACCTTTTGGTGCATCACCGTTATGTTGCCACCCCACGTGACCCAGTCACAGCACGTATGGGTGAAAGTTTCTACCGGTTCTATCCGCGCGTTTTGCGTGCCTCGTTCCTGTCTGCTTTAAGCGCTGAAAAATCGATGCTGACCCGCAAAGACCTACCCGCATCAGATCGCAGCAACCCATTTTGGAAATATATGGCCATACAAGCCGGATTTTTGGCCCTTGCATTGACCCTAGGCGGCTGGGCTGGGCTTGGACTGTTCCTGCTACAAGCAGGCGTCGCGATCTGGCAACTAGAATTGGTGAATTATATCGAACACTACGGTTTGTCCCGCAAACATCTAGGGAGCGGTAAATATGAACACGTGCACCCACGCCATTCATGGAACGCCGCCCACAAAGCATCAAATTGGCTGCTGATTAATTTGCAACGTCATTCAGATCATCACTACAAACCGGATCGCCGTTTTCCAATTTTGCAAAACTATACCGAGGCCGACGCACCCCAATTGCCATTCGGCTATCCGATCATGACTATGGCTGCGATGGTACCACCGATCTTTCGGCGCATCATGAATCCACGCGTGCGGAAATGGCGCGATATGTATTATCCTGAGATCACAGACTGGAGTGCCTACAATAAGGCTACAAACCCAATGCCACGCTAGGCGAAAGTCCAAACCGTGATTTCATGATCAAGTCCACGGATAGCTTGGCCATCGCTGCGCTTTAGATCGGTAAGTTGTGATGCCTGCGATCCAGACTCGTTTTGCACTTGCTCATGAACATCATCACTTATGACTAACTGAACCGATAGCGGCCTGGTCAAAGCCTCCAACTGGCTGGCAACGTTGACAGTGTTGCCGATCACCGCAAATTCCAATCTGCTGGCTCCGATGTCGCCCATAACGACGGGGCCATAATGGATGCCAAAACTTGCCTGCAATTCGGGCTCGCCAGCCGCCAAACGCTGCGCATTCAATCTCAACATTCCTGCTCCATCAAGCCATGAAACTAGCCCTGCATTGCAATCACATCCCTTCGATCACGATTGGCCGACAGACTGGTGAACCCAACAATATCGACAACAACACAGCAATATTATGGGTTCTGATTTGTTTGAGTAGTTCGTCGTTTTTCGAAAGCTCATCCACCATTCTTGGCGAAAAATAGCGCGAGAGGTTGGATCGTCCCCGCTCCAAACCAGCGTTGCCCAGAACCAAACCCTCGAACCTACGTACCCAAAGCGCGAGCGTATATGAACAAACCAAAAGAATGACGATTTCTTGGATACGCCGGTCAAACTGGACCAAATTCGGGTCGAACATCGACATTAAAAGCCGGCTGTCTGACAATGCCGTTTGTATCGCCGACGACATCTTAGGTTTGGTTGTACCCAGCCACCAGATCAGCCCGCTACCAATAAGCCAACAGCCCGAGAACCAGTTTCCAAGCGCCGTAATTGTACGCCAAGAATAAGATAAAGTCCCCAAGGCCAACATGATAAAGATGTACGAAAAAGTCCCAAATTGGAACACAAATGCGGTAGGAAAGGTATCAGCCCGTAAAGGATACGGGCCAATTAAGGACAAAGGTGAACAATACAACATCGATGAAAATGAAAATCAGTTCGGATTGCGAATGTCCCACACGACCAACACGCGCAACACCCAACCGTTTAGGCCGATCAATGACATCAAGAAGTAAGTGAATAATATTTCGATCTGTGGGTTAAGGAACGGTAACAAAATGGCGATCGAAACCAACGCGAGCCAACGCGCACGGACTGCCAATTCCAAACCCTCTTGTTTGTGTCGCGTCAATGCAGCGACGGTATATTGGTTGGTTCGCTCAATCTCAGGGAGAGTATCCGAAACTCTGTGTATGAGGCTCAGCCTATGCAGGTTTGA
>TARA_B110000908_G_scaffold111160_1_pt1 | contig 12418 bp, 16 predicted proteins | sample TARA_B110000908 | Tara Oceans TARA_B110000908 (sample SAMEA4398067) | marine metagenome | biome: Polar Biome; feature: [DCM] deep chlorophyll maximum layer (ENVO:01000326); material: water (ENVO:00002006), including particulate matter (ENVO:01000060) such as... | depth 36 m
GTGTATTCCCAAAAAGATGCAAAACGCGCAGGCTTTACAGCTTATACGTCAGTTGGCCGTCTTGATTACGGTATTGACCGGTAGGCTATGACCCTTTGCGCAAAGCTGTGACTGCAGTTGTTGGGACTATTTGACCGCCAGCCAGCACAAGAAGCGTTGTGCCTGTGTCATTTCGGGCTTCGGTAATGCGCGCATAAGTTTCAGCAGACACTGTGCTTAGCAATTGTCCTTGCCCGCGGGATTCTATTTCTAGTGTGTAGGTGCCTGTTGCAAATGGGGTGCCGTCATCCTCAACACCTTCCCATTGGAAGGATTCGTTTGAGAATGGTAAGGCTTGTCTTTGTACTTGCGCACCTGAGGCGTCAGTGACCACAAGGAACATTTCGTCAGCGCCTGTTGGAATATTTGTGGCTACAGTGATGGGCGAACCTTCAAAAAAGGCGGGTGCAGTCGTGCGTGCCTCCATACCGATCCAATTGGCCATACCTGCCATGTTACTTCCGCCCAATTGTTCAGCTAAGTTCGCAAGTAATTCGTTGGATTGTACTTGCTGTTCTACCATCGAAAATTGCGCCAGTTGTGCGGCATATGCCGAGGAATCGATTGGCTCCAGTGGGTCCTGATATTTTGCCTGCGCCGTCAACATTTGTCGAAATGTTTCGAAGTCGGACGAAAGAACAGCGCTATTTTCACTGGTAGGTAGCCGAGCAGAAGTTCGGACTCAACGGAGGCTTCAGTGCAGCAACTTCTAAATGTTTGGTCAGGTTTGGACTTACGTCGCTAAGTTATAGTTACCGGCGCGACTATTGCGATGTTCTTTGCAATAATTGCAATGTCGCGGATCGCATCTACGCCCAATATGACGCTTCTTTACGCTGGATTGGAAACGGGTGCGGCGGGCGATGTCGTCCAATCATTAGAGCAGCGCGGCATAGAATTTGAGGTGCGGGGTGGATCTATTTTTGTTGATACCAAGCAACGCGATCAATTGCGTTTGACGTTAGCTAGCGAAGGTCTGCCTGCAAACAGCAACAACGGCTACGAGTTATTAGATTCACTTTCCGGATTTGGCACGACTTCGCAAATGTTTGATGCTGCGTATTGGCGAGCAAAAGAAGGTGAATTGGCATGCACAATTGTTTCTAGCACTCATATTACAATGGCCCGTGTTCACATCGCAACGACTGGATCAAACCCTTTCCAACATGGCGTTACACCAAAAGCATCAGTCGCTTTGACTGCCGCCAGCGGAGCAATTTCCGCCCAACAAGCCAAGGCAGTCCGGTTTTTAGTTGCATCTGCCGTTTCCGGATTGGCCAGCGAAGATGTGGTGGTAATCGATGCAAACGGGACGCTTTTAGGTGCCAATGAAGAGGTAATCCCTGCGATTGCAGGTGATGGTAAAGCGCAGATTTTGCGTGAACGCGTTCAGCGCTTGTTAGAAGCTAGGGTTGCTTAGCAAAGGAGACAGCGCACGCGCGGAAAGCCATCCTGCATTAATTTCTCAGCAAGTTGTTGGACCTAATGATGTTACGCAGTCACACGGAAATGATCCCGATTCTGTAGGTGCAGGGTTTATGGAGTCAGACACGCAGAAAACGCCTGCGACACAGGAAATCATCAATCCTGACAACTCTTCAATTGAGGGAACAGTCGTCGAAGATTCTGTCGAGCGTTTGCCAAAAATGATTGGTGAACGGCAAGAAGAAGCAGTTGAAATCTTGTGTGGTTGGCTTGAAGAGAAAGAGGAGAGAGTATGATATCTCTTTCGTATAAGTACGAGGAATTTGGTGACGCATCTGGATTTTTGGATGGTACTGCTAACCTTGACGGACGTGAAATCGAAAGCGAAAAGTTGCAGTCATTTGAAGAAGGTTACCAGGCAGGATGGGAAGATTCTGATCAAGCAAAAGGCGATTCAGAAAATAAAGTCTCAGCTGATTTGGTCAAAAATTTGCAAGACGTTTCTTTTGGGTACTATGAAGCCAGATTCGCACTGACACAGGCTTTACGCCCCCTTTTAACGGAAATCTGTGACAAACTTCTTCCGGGTATGACCAAGTCCGCAATTGGGCCACATATCGTTGAGCAACTAAGCTGCATTGCCCGGGATAATTCCAATCAATCCATCGAAATCATAGTTTCGCTGGAAGACTTTGAACCCGTGCAAAGATTATTGGAAGATCAAATTTTGGACCCATTTGTGTTACGTGCGCAGTCAGACTTAGGGGCAGGGCAAGTTTATCTTCGACTTGGTGGCCAAGAGCGAGAGATCGACTTTGAACAAGCGATCAAAGAAATTCGCAAAAGTATAGATAATTTGTTTGAACAGGAGCCAGTTGATGGATGAGCCGATCAAAACCAGATCATTCGCTATGGACGAGAGCAATCCGTTCACTTCAGTTCCGATTGAAATTATAGTTTCAGTCGGTAGGGCCCGACCAATCGTGCGAGATCTGGTCATGTTGGGCGCAAATGCAGTGCTGAAATTGGATAAGACTATCGATGATCCCGTCGACTTGTTTGTTGGCGATAAATTGATAGCGCGAGGGGTGCTCGAAGAAGACACCGTAAGCGAGATAAGGCAACTAATGGTCCGCTTAACTGAAGTTGTTGATATAAAATCAAACTTCTAGTGAAACGGTTTCTGTCCGTAATTGTATTGGGTACAATTGCGCTGGCTATTCCTACCCTAGTGTTTGCACAAGATTTGACATTCTCGCTGAGTGATGACGGTTCTTTGAGTGGACGTACGATACAGTTGTTCGCTTTGATCACCGTCCTCAGTTTAGCACCTGGCTTGGCAATTATGGTTACTTGCTTTCCGTTCATTGTGACGGTTTTGTCAATATTAAGACAAGCAATCGGGCTTCAATCTTCTCCGCCAAATATGATGATCGTTAGCCTTGCTCTTTTCCTTACTTACTTTGTAATGGAACCGGTTTTTACGGCCGCTTGGCAACAAGGCTTAGAACCATTCACAAACCAGCAGATCGACGCAGAAACAGCATTTGTAAGAACTCTTGAGCCATTTCGAAAGTTCATGGCCTTGCGTTTGGATCCCGATACATATGCCGAAATGGCAGCGTTAAGACCGGACACCCAAGACACCAATTTGAGTCCTGAGTCACCCTTGTCTGTCTTAGTGCCTAGTTTCTTGCTGTCCGAAATTTTGCGTGCTTTCCAGGTTGGCTTCTTGGTGTTTCTTCCTTTCTTGATTATCGATCTTGTTGTGGCAGCCGTTCTTATGTCGATGGGAATGATGATGGTGCCGCCTGCAATTGTCTCACTACCATTCAAATTAGCATTCTTTGTTGTCGCTGATGGATGGAGTTTAATTGCGGGAAGCCTCGTTCGCAGTTATTTCTAAAGAGCACCACTTTCCTAAAGCTTCCTTACAAAGGAGACATTTGTTTCATTTTGTGTAACTTAATTGGAAACTTGATTGATTGTTGCTTGAATATGATTGGATGATATTTGCCTTCACGATCGGTTGCATTTTTTCGCTTGTGGTGCTTTTATTTGGTACAATCTCTTTTCTGATCTTGGCCAAAGATACGCCGCTAAATAGCGCTTGGAATCCACAGGTGCCTTTGAGGATTGGTGATCCAATCACTCCCTTGACGAATTTTAAGTTCAATCGCGCTTTGCGAAATGATGCGGCATGTTATGCGGCGTTAAAGACGGGCGCAAAATTTGCAGAGCTACCAGAAAAGAAGGAGGGCGCTTCATGCGGAATTCGCGATCACATTTTACTGACATCACTAAATAAAATGCGGGTCAAACCTGTACATACAAGGTGTCAAACAGCATTGTGCTGGGCAATGTGGGCAGAGCATGTGGTGCAGCCGGCCGCTGTTCGCCTTCTAAAGACAAGTGTTTTAGAAACCCACCACCTCTCAAGCTACAATTGTCGAAAAATGCGGACCTCTAGCGGCAGTAAGGATCGAATGAGCACTCATGCAACAGCAGAGGCTATAGATGTATCAGGTTTCAGTTTGGCGGATGGGACCAAGATATCCTTACGCAAAAATTGGAACGGTACGGGGCCTTCCGCGAAGTTTCTAAAGGATATTCGAAATGGCGCTTGTGATTGGTTTCGTGTGACACTTGGTCCCGAATTTAATCAGCTACATGCCGATCATTTTCACTTACAGCATACTGGGCTGGGGTTGTGTCGATAAGCTTGAAGCCGCACCTGTGCAAGTTTGCCGAAATATTTCCCCTTTGTTTTAATGAGATTGGATTCTATCGTTCGCGCAAGGCCTGAAAGCATGGCCAGTCCAAGGTGGGAGAATTTCAATGGGCAAACGTGACGACTTGATCGTACAATACGCAGACGACCTTAAAAATAAATGCGGTATGACGCCGGACATGGCTTTGTTAACCAAAGTTACAATTGGTTGTGGTCCTGCAATTTACAATGCGGACGCTTCGACAGTTGCTGGCTCGCAGTCTTCTGAATTAGAAACAGTGAAGAATAACTTCCTCATTAAAAAATTGGGCCTCGCTGATGGTCCTCAACTGATGGAAGCGATCAATTCTGTTATCGAAGTTTATGGCCGCTCTGAGCGTAGTAAATACCGTGCCGTGGTTTATTATATGTTGACCAAGCATTTCGGCAAAGAATCTGTTTACAGCTAAGATTTTGATATCAATAAAGAAAAGGCCTGCTTGATTAAGTGGGCCCTTATCTTTTGAACAACATTTTAAGTAGTCAGAAATTGATATTTAAGTACTGAAAGTGTATCACTAACCAATCCGGCCAGTACGGCCAGAACTGATATCATATACATGTGCGGTGGTTATGGGAGCACATGGGGTGAAGAAGGGTTATGGTATATTGCTGGAACCCTTCATTTTTAAAATAACATCAGCTCTGCGCCAATTACGGTGCATCCAAATGTTGCGTATCTGCCATCGATCATAGTCAATGCACGCGGCTTGCCGCCAAATCCATGAAATGTTGCAATCCATGGTGTTACTAGGAACAGGCCAATGCCAAAGCCAGAAATGGCTCCTTTACCAAAGGAATCAATGCCGCCGAGTGCAAAAATATGGCGCATCATACCTGCTACCAAAACAGCAGCTATAAAGCTTGTGATATAGGGCAACGGATCGGATCGGTTTGCAGGTTGTCCATCCTCATCTAAAGCTACACCTGATGCGGCCATCCAAGGTTTTGCGAGCGTCATATACCAGACAGCCCCAAATGCGAAATTGGCCATCGCCGCCAGAACTACGCTAAAAAATCCCATATCGGTCCCTTACTATTTTTTATTATGGGCTAAGGGTGCCCCAAATCAGTGAAATTACCTAGCCAGAAATTTCTGCAAGTTGGCAAATGATGTCCCATTCGGCATCACTAACGGGCTGTACCGACAATCTAGAGTTCCGAACTAAGATCATGTCATCCAAGCGCCCATCGGCCTTGATCATTTCAAGTGTTACTGGTGACTTGACCGGTTTTACGGCTTTGATATCGACGCATTCCCACCGTTCGTCATCCGTTGTGCTGTCAGAATGGGCCTCGGCAATAATCGACACGATCCCAACAACTGCCTTTTCAGATTGCGAATGATAGAAGAAACCTAGATCATCAATTCTCATTTGGCGCATGAAATTACGTGCTTGGTAGTTGCGAACGCCATCCCAGCTCCATTTTGCAGGTTCTGATTTAAACAACCAATACGCCATTACCCGATGACCTTATTCCAAGGTATCAGCGTCACTTCGCGAAACAAACCTGCATTTGCATAGGGATCATTCGCCGCCCATTTTCGTGCAGCTGCCAGATCGGTTACGTCCAAGATAATAAGGGACCCACACATTTCGCCAACCTCATTCAGAAAAGGTCCTGCCTGCTGAACAACATCACTGCTTTTAAGGTAAGTGACGTGGGCATCGCGGTTCGCTTTTCGTAATTCCAAGGCACCGTCTTTGTCATAGGCCATTAGGGCAACAAGCATTTTATTCCTCCTTCAAGGGTCGTGATAATAGATGTTCCATTTCGGTGCTGACAGTAGAGTGTTCGCTTACAATTGCTGCGATACTCTGAGTGATTGGCATGTCTAGGTTATGCTTTTGGCACAACGATCTGACGGCAAGTGAGGTTGCGGCACCTTCGACAGTCTCTGTAGGGTCAACTTGTTTCCCAGCGCCCAAAGCCAGCCCATATTTGTAGTTTCGTGACAATTCAGATGTACAGGTAAGCGTAAGATCCCCAAAACCTGACAGTCCTGCCAAAGTTTGTGGATGGGCACCGAAGTGCATTGCAAATCTGTTCATTTCTGCAAATCCACGGGTCATCAAAGCAGCACGCGCACTTTCACCCAGTCCCGCCCCAATTGCGGCACCACAAGCGATTGCCATGACATTCTTTAAGGCACCGCCCAATTGCGCCCCGATAATGTCAGTGGTGCGATAAAGGCGCAGGGCAGGGGTTGATAGCCGCGTTTGCAATGTAGCGCAGATGCGATCATCAGCGCAGGCGATGCTCAAGGCGGTGGGCAAACCACGTGCGATATCTGCCGCGAAACTTGGTCCGGTCAATACTGCTGCTGACGCACTTGGTATCAATGTTTCAATAAGGTCTACGGGTCGGCGGCCCGTTGCGCGATCGATGCCCTTACAGCATGCGACCAATTGTTTCCCAGCCAGTATCTGTGAATTGTCACTCAAAAAGTTCCCCAATAGTTGCATGGGTACCGCTATTAGAATGAGATCGTTTTTTACCGCATCATCCATCGATGCTGTGACTTCAAGGTTATCAGGAAAACGTGCATCGGGTAGCCGCTGTTTGTTCTCGCGATCTGCTTGCATGTTATAGACCTGCGCACTGTCTCGCGCCCATAATGTCACGTGATTTTTTTTGCCTAAGGCAATTGCTAAACTTGTTCCAAAAGCACCGGCACCGAGAATTGAAATACTCACGCTTTGGCACCCTTCTTTCCACGCCCCAACATTGTTGGGCTTGATGTGTCCAGTGGCATACGTGGTTTGGCCGAAAGGCCCATGTCGTCGGGTTCGCGATCAGGCATCTGGGCCAAAGCCGCATAGGCGATCATGGCCGCATTGTCCGTACATAACGCTAATGGTGGCGCGATAAACCCCACCTCAAGATCGGCGCAAACGTCTTTTAAGGCTGTACGAATTTCCATATTTGCGGCTACCCCCCCAGCCACGCAAAGTGTTGGCTGAGGGGGTGACAATTTCAAATACTCAACTATCGCACGACGGCCTTTTTCAGCGAGAACATCAGAGACGGCGGCCTGAAATCCAGCGGCCAGGTCTGCTTGATCTTGGGGGGTTAAGCCCTTGTTCGTCGCAATGATTTCATCGCGCGCGCGCAGTGCTGCAGTTTTCAAACCAGAAAAGGACATATCGCAACCGTCCCGATCCAAAAGGGGGCGGGGCAGTTTAAATCGCTTCGGATTGCCGTGTTTGGCACATCTCTCGATTTCAGGTCCACCTGGTTGACCAAGCCCAATCAGCCGCGCAACTTTATCGAATGCTTCGCCCGGTGCGTCATCAATTGTGCCTCCTAGTCGGCGAAACGTTTGTGCATCATGTGCGATTAGAAACTGACAATGCCCACCCGAAACCAGAAGCATCAGGTAGGGAAAAGAAACGTTATCTGTTAGGCGTGGCGTCAATGTGTGGCCCGCTAAATGGTTGACCCCGTAAAGCGGTTTACCAGTTGCTGCTGCAAGCCCTTTTGCAAGCATAACACCCGCAACAACACCACCTATCAAACCAGGGCCCGCCGTCACAGCAATTGCGTCGATTTGGTCCATGCTAAGCTGCGCTTTTTCCAGTGCTTCGGCCACGCTCACGTCTAACTTTTCAACATGCGCACGGGCTGCAATTTCAGGTACAACACCACCGAAAGCTGCATGCAATTCGGCCTGCCCAACAACAATGGATGATACCACTTCCGCCGATCCGTCAGGATAACCGCGCACCACTGCTGCTGCGGTGTCATCGCAACTGCTTTCAATCCCTAAGATGTTTAATTTTTCAGGCACCCGCGGCTCCATTGCGTCGACTTCACGCCCGAGGTATCACTCTAACCCGTGGCGAACAATGAAAAGCACCCGCAGATCAATCTGCTTTTGACCCGTCCGATGGTGGGCTCAAACGCGTTTTGGACTGAGTTAAAGGTAGAAACGCGTCAGGTGTTAAAGCCAATTTTTAGCCCACTCACAAAGATTGTTCCGATCGTCCAGAATTCCGAGATCTCGGGGTCTGTTATTTTCTCATCCGTTAATGGTGTGGAAAATAGCCCAAAGGGAAATGGGCGTAAGGCGTATTGTGTTGGCACAACAACAACGAAGGCGGCGTTGTTGGCCGGATGGCGCGCGGTCCAGTCCGGTGAGACAGCGGATCAGCTTGTAGCTGATCTGATGAAATTATCCGATATCGCGCCCTTAACGCATCTTTCTGGCGTTCATACCCGCGGGAATATTTCAGAAAGGTTGTCTGAAGCGGGGCATTTTACCCACCGGTTGGCTGTCTACGACCAAGAGATATGTGCCCTTTCAGGGCAAGCACATGAGGCATTAGTGTCAAATTTCCCCTTGCTGGTTCCCCTGTTTTCCCCTCGAACTGCGCAAAGCTTTAGAGGTCAAGTTAAGGGGCAGCCACCGTTGCGTATTATCGCAATGAGCCAAGAGATTGCAGATCAAGTTAGAGATCTAAAGCCGCAAATGTTAACTGTGTCAGATCGACCAACACGTTTGGCTATGATTGATGCGGTTCAAAAGGTAGCATCTGGTATGACCTTGGGTTGAGGGGCGGCACGTGCCCGCGTAAAGTAAAGTAAGTTGTTTCAAATGTTCCGAGAAGATTCGGGAAGGTGGTAGTGTGGCTAAGAAAAAGAACCCTATTGAAACCACCGATGTGGTCGAGATTGAAGATGCTGTAACAGAAGAAATTGCGGCGCTTGATGAGCCAGAGATTGCTGTTGAAGTCACCGATATAGACACTGCAGATGCGGAAATAGATGCAATTGTTGACCCGGTTGCTGAAGCGATGGTGGATGACGGCGATGCGCCAACCACGTCAGTATCTAATGAGCCGAAAAAATCAACGACTCTCCCGCTCATTTTTGGCGGTGTACTGGCTGTAATTATTGGTTTTGCTGTAGCCCGATCTGACGTGATTGATAACTTCCTGCCGCCTTCCTGGCGCTTAGATGCAGGCGAAGTTTCGCTTCAAAACCAGATTACATCGTCACAATCTGAAATTGAGACTTTGAATGAAAAGGTGGCAGCGATTTCATCTGAATTGGCGAATGCTTCAACACCTACACAGGATGTTGTCGACGCCCTTACTTCGCAAATTGATATATTAGTGGACCGTCTCGAAGCAATTGAGGAACGTCCAATAACGACAGGCAATATTGGCGCAGATCTTAGTGGTGATTTTGCGACATTGCGTGGCGTTGCAGAAAAACAGCAAGCTGAGATTGACGCCCTTTTGGCAGACGCGCGCCTTGAAAAGCAGACGTTGCAAGATGCTGCCAGCAATACATTGGCGCGTGCTGCGGCAACAAGGATTGCTGCGGCAATTGAAAGTGGTGCACCCTTTGCCGCTGCTCTTGGCGATCTCGAGGCGACGGGTATGTCCGAGATACCCGAAGCTTTGCGCACCGCTGCAACAGATGGTGTCATTACCCTAGCTTCACTTCAGGACGCGGCTCCAGATGCATCGCGCGCAGCTTTGGCTGCAAGCCCAACGGACGCAAATGCAGGTTTTGGTGGATTTCTAAAGCGCCAGCTAGGTGCGCGATCCGTAGCGCCGCGTGAAGGCAACGATCCTGACGCTATTTTGTCCCGTGTCGAAGGTGCCGTGCACCAAGGTCATCTTACAGACGCGCTGGCAGAGGCAAAAACCCTGCCGCAGGAAGCTAAGTCTGCGATGTCGGATTGGCTGGATAGTATAGCAATCCGTTTGGCAGTTACATCAGCATCAGAGGCGTTAATGCAGCGCCTTGCAGCGAACTAAGGAAATATTATGCTTTGGTCACTTATAAAGATCGTCCTGTTCGTTTGTATCGTTGCCGTGGCTGCGTTGGGGGCTGGCGCGTTGTTAGAAACCGACGGCGGTATGCGGGTAGAATTCGCGGGAACTGAATACTCTCTTGGCCCCTTAGAGACTGTTGTCGCACTTATTGCGTTGGTCTTTGCTGTTTGGGTTTTCCTAAAATTGTTGGGCCTACTGGTCGCCGTTTGGAAATTTCTGAATGGGGATGAAACAGCCTTGTCGCGGCATTTTGAACGGAACCGTCAAGCCAAAGGGTACGATGCGTTGGCTGAGGGTATGATGGCCCTTGCGTCTGGCGAAGGTCGCACAGCCATGGCGAAGGCTGCGAAAGCAGAGAAATACCTGAACAAGCCCGAATTGACGAACTTGCTAACGGCACAAGCTGCTGAACTGGCTGGTGATCGTAAGAAGGCTGAAGAAACCTATCGTAAACTGGTTGCAAATGATGCCACTCGTTTTGTTGGTGTACGTGGGATCATGAAACAAAAGCTTGCGGATGGCGACACAGCGACGGCCCTCAAACTGGCCGAAAAGGCCTTTTTGCTGAAGCCAAAGCATGAGGACACACAGGACGTTTTGTTGAAGCTACAAGCCCAGTCTCAGGATTGGACAGGTGCGCGCGAAACCCTGAATGCGAAGCTGAAACATGGCAATTTACCACGTGATGTACATAAGCGGCGCGACGCCGTTTTGGCCCTATCAGAAGCACGTAAGGTGTTTGGTACAGACCAAACAATTGAATCACGTGAAACTGCTATAGAGGCAAATCGCCTGTCGCCTGATTTGATACCAGCGGCAGTGATGGCAGCGCACGGCTATATTGAGCAGGGCCAAAAGAAGTATGCCACTCGGGTGATTAAGAAAGCTTGGGATGTCTCACCTCACCCTGATTTGGCTGCTGCCTTCGCTGCAATCGAGCCTGACGAAGAACCGAAAGCGCGATTGAAACGTTTCACGACATTGACCAAAGGCCAAGCCAAGCACTCGGAATCTAGAATGCTGATGGCAGAGCTACATATGGCGAATGAAGATTTTCCAGAAGCGCGTCGTGCCCTTGGTGATCTATTTGAGACTGATCAGACAGCACGGTCTGCGACTTTGATGGCAGCAATTGAGCGTGGCGAAGGGGCTGGAGACGCTGTCGTCAAAGGTTGGTTGGCACGTGCACTATCACTGCCACGTGGCCCACAGTGGATTTGCGGAAATTGCCAACATATCCATTCCGAATGGGCCCCTATGTGCGAAAATTGCGATAGCTTTGATACCCTGTCTTGGAAATCACCACCACAATCTGAAGTCGCCATGCCCAGTGGTTTGCAAATGCTGCCGCTGATTGTTGGGACTGCCAGCGAGAGCAGCACGGATGTGATTGTAATCGAGGACGCCGAGATTGTTGAGGATGACGTGAAGCCTGCAGACAAATAATGTCGCAGGCCCACAACTCATCGTTTCAACTTCGGACCTAGTGCTTTTAGTTCGACAAGAGCACTAGGTTGTAGATTGCACCTATCGCAATCGGAATAACTGTTAGAACAAAACCGCCTGTACGCGCAGGCGCGTTGTTTTCAGAAAATGCCAAGGCGTAAGCAAGTGAGAATTATTGAGATGGTTGTCTGGCGCAAAGACTTCAATGGCAGCATGTGTCAAATCACCCAAACGGAAAACGCCCCCGCATGGCTGCGAAGGCGTTTCCAATTTCAACCGAAGTTTTAGCTTAGTAACGGTAGTGTTCTGGCTTGAATGGGCCGTCAGGTGAAACACCAATGTAAGCGGCCTGTTCTGCGTCCAACTTAGACAGCTTCACGCCGATACGATCCAAGTGCAGGCGTGCAACTTTCTCGTCCAGATGCTTAGGCAAGATGTAAACGCCAGGCTGATATTCGTCGCCTTTTGTGAACAATTCGATCTGTGCCAAAACTTGGTTGGTGAAGGATGCGGACATCACGAAGGATGGGTGGCCTGTGGCGTTACCAAGGTTTAACAAGCGACCTTCAGACAATAAGATCAAGCGATTGCCATTTGGCATCTCGATCATGTCGACCTGTTCTTTGATGTTTGTCCACTTGTGGTTCTTCAAAGACGCTACTTGGATTTCGTTATCGAAGTGACCGATGTTGCCAACAATCGCCATGTCTTTCATCGCGCGCATGTGCTCGATACGGATCACGTCTTTGTTGCCGGTTGTTGTGATGAAGATATCGGCTGTTTCCAGTGCATCTTCGAGCAACACAACTTCAAAACCGTCCATTGCAGCCTGTAGGGCACAGATTGGGTCGACTTCAGTTACTTTCACACGTGCACCTGCACCAGCAAGGGACGCAGCGGAGCCTTTGCCAACGTCGCCGTAGCCCATGACAACAGCAACTTTACC
>TARA_B110000908_G_scaffold141427_1_pt1 | contig 12282 bp, 5 predicted proteins | sample TARA_B110000908 | Tara Oceans TARA_B110000908 (sample SAMEA4398067) | marine metagenome | biome: Polar Biome; feature: [DCM] deep chlorophyll maximum layer (ENVO:01000326); material: water (ENVO:00002006), including particulate matter (ENVO:01000060) such as... | depth 36 m
CCGATCAAACTCGCACTTGGCATCTGGAAACACCCGAGGGACGAAGTTCCGGAAAATCCATCACCCTGCACGCGGGTCGGTTAGCCACCATTCAAGGTGCATTCCCAGCCCAACACTCGCGATGCCGCGTGGTGATGAGTGCCGATGCCTTCGACCTCGATAACAGCATGCCGTTGGTTCGCCCTGCACCTAAACCTCTGCTGGTCCACTCAAGCCTGCCCAAGGAATCCATTCGTCTAAGCGACCGGATGCTCACCAGTTTTCCTAATTTAAAACAAGCCCCTAACATAGGTGCTGCAGATCTTGTGGTCACCTCCACTCAGACGACTCCCAACCAGAGCCACCTGATCGTCTCCCCACAGGATAAAGCAAGTAACCGACCTTACCTCACCGGTAATATTGTGGCCACCAAACACCCACTGACTGACGGACTAAACTGGCAGACGATCCTCGTTCGAGCATCGATCTCACTCCCTCATACCGAATCGGATGACATTCTACTCTGGCAGGGAAACCGCCCACTCATCTACCTCCGATCCAATCCGACATCGGGGAAAAGAGCGCTTATTCTCAACTTTGACATCAATAAGTCCAACGCGCTGAAACAACCGGCAACTGCCGTGCTCCTTCTTCGTTTCTGTGAGCAGCTACGAAACGAAAAAATAGCACCCGAAACTCGGATCACGGAAACTTCAGAACCTCTCGAACTCACAAGGCGCACCGGTGATAAAGCAGAACCTCTCACATTTACAGTCATCGATTTAGCTGGGGCTGAGCTTACAACTAAAAAAATCGCCCCCACCGTCTCATTTCTATCAGCTCCCGACTCACCTGGATTTTATACCATCACCCAGGGAAAAGATACACTGCTGACAGCCTCTACCATTTTTGCCGATACCCGGGAAGCTGACTTTTCTAATTGCTCTACAGATGATCTTCCAGCCTCTACGATGGCAACTGCCGTTGATCGCCACACCCGCGACGATCACCTCTGGCGGGTCTGGGTCTGCCTCACCCTCGCCACCGTGCTTGGCGCGTGGTTTTTCACAAAGTCCAGCCCAACAAAGCCGTAAAATTGCGAAGTTAGTTCTTCGCTGGTCCAGTGGTGTCCATTTCGACAAATTCGCGCCCCGCCAGCAGACGGACGGTGGCGGGAACGAGATCGATATTATTCCTGGGCCTCCATCCGCACGAACAACCTCCCATTGACCGGTGTAGCAGTTAGAGTGATCATCACGCTTTGAATTTCATCAACCACAGTACCGGGAGTTTGAGTCGCTCCGGTGTCTTCGATCCACGTCACTAGATCTGTCGACGTCCACACCGAGTAAGTGATGCCAGTAAGCGACGGATCACGCCGAGTGTAATTGTAGGTCTCCAGAGCAGGGTTATACGTGATCGGCTTAAGCGACAAGCTGCTGGTCGGATTGAGTCCCCAGATGCGTTCCTCGTCATTCGTCAATCCGTCCCCATCGAGATCGGCACTCGGATCGCTGACCTCTGCACCGGGATAGTTTGTCGCCCAGTCAGAGTAATCGAGCTGCTTCGTTCCGGGCGTTGGTAGCTTGTCCGTCCAACTGCTCGCGAAGTTGCCAAAGAGACTCGAACCGGCGCGATGGAGTGACTCGGCGTTGCCAGCAGCATTCTCCGGCCAAGGGGCTTCATTGAAGTAAATGACTTCGTCCTCGGTGACCTGTGGATAAAAGCCTGGGTCTTCTGCAGGAGGTGAGTCAGGTCGCTGCAACCGGACCGTGCCGGTGTCATCACCAAGCGGACCATCGGTGAACGGACCAACCAGCGGGATGCTGGAATCAATACCGTATTCAGCACGGAAAGCAGCAGTTTCGGTAGGCTGGGTGAGAGGATCGAATGCGACGATGACGAGCAACCCGCCGGGAGCAAGGCTGTGAGCAGAGGTGAAGTCAAAATCGGCACCGCCTCGCAGGCGCCACTCGGCCAGATTTTCGGTGACGCTGCCGGTATTGCAGATCTCGATGAACTCGAGCATGCCCCCGGCGGCTACGACGGGTTGATACATGATCTCGGAAATAATCACCGGCCCGACTTGAGCGCCGAGGTTGGTTGCACCGAGCGTGTTAGGGCTCATGCTCACCAAGGTGCCGGTTCCGGCGCCATTGGGCCAGCGACCGAGCGTTTCACCATTGAAGGCGGCCGCGAAGTCGACGCGGTCGACGAATCTGACTGGCCGGCCGGAGAGGTCGGTTTCAAGCAACCACAAGTCCTCGCCATTCGAGCCACTGAGGGCAAAGGGGCGTCCAGAAATCCAGTTACCTTTTGTCCCGTTGTTGTCGAGATAGGGCGTATCAATGGTAACGGTATTAACATCGACAACGGTGACCTCAAAGGAGTCGTTGTAGGCCCCGGTACCGGCGTAACCTTCGATCGTGATAGTATCACCGGTAGCCAGTCCATGGGCCGTCAAGGTGACCGTTGTCGGAGCGGCGACCGGAGTGCCGGAGTAGTTGCCGATGACATTGGTCGGAGTTGGATTAAATTGGTCCTCATCGAAGGTGGCATAGCCATCTGCGGAAATGCTGGTGGCAGGGATCGAGAACGAGGTGTAAACACTGTTCTTGTCACTGAGGATCCAACCGCCGATGTCGAGCGTGCCACCGGTGGTGTTGTAGAGTTCGATCGTGTCCTTGTCAGGCAGGTCGCTGTGGGTGAGCACTTCGTTGATGACGATGCGGTTGTCTGGCCCTGCCCCCGCGATACCCGGTGTGCCGTTGAACTCGGAGCTTGGGCGCCAGTTATTGGGGTCGTTGACGCTGATAAGGGAGTCGAGCAATTCGAGCGAGGATCCGGCTCCGTCGGCACGGCCAGACCATTGCCCAGTGTCGTCGTAGGTGAGATCGACGATGGTGCTACCCGAGGACGAGACGAGCACAAGCTGCTCGCCGCCATTGTCGAGGCTGCCACCGAAGGTGCCAACAGGAGTGACCGATGGATAACGCACAGCGAAGGCCTCGGGATCCTTGACGATGACTGCATAACCGCCCGCCGGCACGGTGTGGACTCCGAAGGTGTGGGTGATGCCTGTCGTGAAGGAAAGGCCTTCCAGGTTCACGGCATGGCCCGAGGTGTTGTGTAGTTCGATGAACTCGAAGTCATCACTGTTGACCAAATCGCGAGGTGTGGCGAGCGCGGCTCCGGCCACCTTCTCGAGGGCGTCAGCTCGGTAGGGGCTGTAATGGATCTCGGAAACCACTAGATCACCTGGCAAAGCGAGGGGTTCAATGGAGAAAGTGGCTTCATCAAGGGCGGACCACTCGCCGCCGGAGCGAGCCCGCATGCGCACCAGTCCGCTGGCAGAAAACGGAACGGTCGCACCGCTAGCAATGGTTAAGGCTGATGGATTGATTGCGCCTCCTTCGAGACGTGGATCGCTACCGTCAATCGTGTAGTAGATCGTGCCGGAGGTGGCGGTGATCGCCAGCGTTCCTCCAGTCGGGATCTCACCCCCATGCTGCGAGCTGCCGTTCACGAGGAAGATAGGCGCGTCGGTGTTGGGGAAGTCGCTGTTGTAACCGTTGAAGACATTGCTGCTGCGAACCGGGAAGTAGGTGTTGCAAAGTCTGTCCTGTTCGTCCAGCCACTCGACATCGCGTGTGTAGGTCCCAGCGTTCCTTGAGTCGCCCCAGCGCGCGGATTCAGCGATGATGGCTCGGTCAAGATTGTTAGCGTATTTCATCCATCGCGCCTTGGTGACATCGGGGGTTAGCGTACCACCATTGAAAAAGTGCTTTTGGAGGCGGTCGGCAAAGCGAATTTGGTATTCAGGATGGTCGTCTAGCGTGTTGCGCAATTCCATCGGATCGCCAGGGTTGCGGGTATCGGTCGCCCCCTCAAGCGTCCGCTCGCCATCCCAGGAATAAAGCTGCCAAGCAGCCATCAACTCGGGTTGCCCCGCGGGGAACGGCCCGCCGCCCGCCGCCCGCCAGTTCTTTTTCCAGCTCATATCGGCATTGGCGCCATAACGGTTGATAATCTGGTAGTCGATGTGCTGGTCGATATCGAGCACGCCCTGGACCTTCGCCCAGTAGTTCGCGGCACCGGTGTCGGCGATGAGTGCCACCATCGCGTCATAGGCTACCGCATCTCCGTCCACCAAGGATCCCGTCACATCCCCGTTCTCATCCGTGGCCGAGGTGTTGCGGGCGTCGAGCAGGTCTTCGTCACCCCCGTTGTGGGCCGCGTAATGGGAGGCCTCCTGCCGCTCGCAGAGGTTGTGGACCCCTGTGTAGAGGCCGTTGACAAACATGTGCACCATGAAGCCCTCGCCGGCGGCGGGGTTACCCATATCCAGCATCGACTGGCGCATCCACTGGTCGCGAATCATCGACCCGCGGGCACGCTGATCGGCACCCCAGTGGGTCCAGGCGTTGTTGTATCCGACACGGAAGGCGAGCGAGTTGAACTCCTCGACTTTCGAGCCGGGAAAGAGTGGTTGGCGCAGCTTGCTGGGACCATACTCGGAGCGGAATCGGAGGGTGACCCCTTTCTTCGGAGCAGACCGGCTTGCACCGCCAAAGATCCTGACGCCGCAATTGATCTGCCAGTCCTCGCGGGGGTCGCCGATGATGGGGATGAATTCCGCCGAGCAGGCCTCCTCAGTAGTGCCGACCCCAGCTGAGTCTATGGCGATGGAGACGGTGGGGATATCGCGGAGGCCGAGGAGCATCGTTTGAGCGGTGGAGGTGGTGTGGCCGGTGGCGGTGGCGGTGGATTTGGAGACCGTCGTATCCATGCCGGATTGTTGGATGAAAGAGGTATTGAAACCGCCGGGGTCGGTGCCGTCGGCGGTTGCGCCATCAATATCGAGAAGGAAGTAGGATTGGGTATCGATGGTGGTGGTGGCGAGACCGCTCTTGACCGCGGCGGCGCGTAGAGCGGTCGTCTGGGTGATGGAGACCGGGCCGCTGTAGGCGGTGGCGGAGGCAGCGGGATTACCGAGGGCATTGACCGGAGCAGAGCCGTCGGTGGTGTAGTAGATCGTGGCACCGGCGGTGGGAGTCGTGATCGTGACGTCGATCGCAGTTTGGTAGTATCCGCGTTCGGGAGAGAAGGTAATGGCGGTGACCTGGGCAACACCGGCCAGATCGTTGGCGGCGCCAGGGGTGGGGGAATCAAAGTAGACCGGATCACCGGTGCTCGGATGCAGGCCGTAGGAAACGTCGTCGCTCTGGCCCGGGTAATCGCTGCCGCCCGGTCCGAAGGCACTGGCGACGGTCAGGTCGGGGCGCACCAAGGCGACGTGCTCGCCGCCGGCGGAGAGCTTGAAGTTGGTGTGCAGGTTGCCATTGGCGTCGAGAATGGCGTCATTCGAAGCGTAGACAATCAGGAAAGCACCGCCGGCCACGACGGTCCCGGGAGGAAAGGTCCACTTGGTGAGATTGCCGGCGTTGTCGGTGAGGTGCCAGCCGCCGAGGTCGATCGCACTCGCCCCCGTATTGAGGATCTCGATCCAGTCCTCACTGGTGCCGGGAATCTGATTCGCGATCGGATACCAAGAGTTCGGATTGTTAGTCGCGCCACCGTTATTGGCGGCCATGAACTCGTTGATGACCACCTCGCTAATTATCTGAGTCGTGAAACTGAGGGAGGACCCGGCCCAGGTCGCCCCGGCGGCGTTCTCGGCCCGGGCGCGGAAATAATAGGTGGTGGCTGGGCTCAAATTGCTGAGGAAGGACGAGAAATTGCCGCTATTAATACCGATGCTCAGGGAGTTGTCCCAGTTCCCAATCGTGGTGCCTCCGTCGTTGTCGCCGTAGTAGATCGTGACCTCCGGCGGGTCGTTTCCGGTGGAGGTAACCTCGCCATTCACCTGCGCTGCGGTGGCAGTGACATTCGTGGCTACGCTATTGGTGACAGATGGCGGCGAAAACGCGAGGGTGGTGAAGCTAGCGCTGGAGGGCGCCCAGGCGGAGGCGCCGGAGTTCTCGGCGAAGGCGCGGTAATAGTAGGTCGTGTTGTCGGAGAGGTTGTCGGGGCCGGCGGTGAAGGCTCCGGCCTGGGTACCGATGTTCACCGAGTCATCCCAAGATCCCGGACTCGTGCCACCGTCGTTGTCGCCGTAGTAGATCGTGACGTTTGGATCCTCTCCGCCCGTGGACGTAACGGTGCCATTGAGATCGGCGAAGGTGAAACTGACGTTACTGGCGGGGGTATTGACGACGCTCGGTGCATTCGGTGGCGTCACCGTGGTGAAGCTCGCCGTCGAGTTAGCCCAATCATCGCCCGCGCTGTTGCTCGCAAAACAGCGGAAGTAATAGGTGGTGGCACCCGTCAGGCTGCTGACGCCTGCGGAGAAGGTGCCATCCTGGTCGACAAAGGGGATGGCGTTGTCCCAGGCACCGGGGTTGGTGCCTCCGTCGTTGTCGCCCCAGTAGAGAGTAACGTCCGGGTCCTCGTTGCCGGTATCGGTGACCTCGCCGCCGATGGTGGCGGTGGTGGCCTCGATGCCGCTGGCGCCGGAGTTGACGACCGTGGGCGGAGTGACGGGTACGGGGGGAGCGGAAAGGAACTCTGCCGCGATAACGACCGCGCCTGCTGAATTCCCACCAGTAAACGAGTAGGTTCCGGTGCCGGCAGTCAGAACCAACGCGTATCCGGTGATGTGACCATCCCAGTTGCTGCCATTTTCTTGGGCGCTAGTTTGGGTCAAAGGAGCATTGGCACTCACACCACTGAGACCGGCGGTGTTACCGCCTCCACCAATTCCCCACGATACGATCACGATCGAATTGTCGGCAGTCGTTGTAAGATTGGCCGTTCTTTGGTGGCTAGCCGACGTGATGGTGGCACCGGCGCCAGGCTCCGTGCCCGATAGAGCATAGGCAGTGACGTTTCCGCGGCTCACTGTGTTGGCAACAAGCGTGCCAGTTGATGTGGAAGGGTTGTCTAGATACCAGATATCATGATAGAGGGTGTCGGTATCGTCTGCGACAGGATCGCGATCAATCAACTGCGTCAGAGCAACGCCGTCATAAGTTACTGAATTACAGTTGCCTGAGGTATTATTGAAACCATGCTCTCCCGTTACGACGACAACCAACTTGTCCGATCCGCTGGCATTGAAAGTAGCAGAAACCGTAGAAGAGCTGTTATTAAATGCGATGGTTCCATCGACCGTGATTTGAGCGCTGAGCGAAGCGAGGCACGAGAAACTCGCCATCACAACAGACATAATGATAAGAGCGGAAGGCAAGAAAGGGAGCGGAGTTTTCGTGGACATCATGGTTCGGAGTAAATTAATGGAAAGGCAACGTAGGGAAGACAGGGACATGATGTTGTCGACTCATCGTTTATTCATGTACCTAATCGCCTCCCTCTTCCACAAAAAACCCCTCCACAAACCTGTCCACTTTGTATACAGCTACCCCTATGCTCGCTCACCGCTTCTCCCCCTACCAGATCAGGTCGCCGAGTCGGTCAAGCAAGAGATCGGAAAAGGTGGTCGAGATTCATGAAGTAATGTGATCACCATCCTTGTTTCACCCAGAAGCCCCTCATTTCTTTCGGATATTTTATGGTGCGCTATTTTCTGCTTTGGAGACAACCCGTTTTGCATTAGCCTCTAACCATGACCTTCAGTGCTCCCGAGTGGTTTTTCATGCTACCGGTCTTCCTTTTGCTAGGATTGATCTGGAAGTCGTTGCAACTTTGGAAACCACTCAGGGTGTTGTTCTTGATCGTGATTACAAATCTGTTAGTTGATCCAAAAATTAGCAAACAGCAGGATACTCTCGATCTCTGGGTGCTGCTGGACAGATCAGAGTCGACTGAAGACCTCATCGACAAAGGCCTGCCCGAGTGGAAAAATCTCTTGGAAAAATCAAAGCCATCACGTCACGATCGCATCCACTACATCGATTACGCATCAGAAGTTGTAGAACAAAAACCTGGCACGGAAACCGCCATTTACACCGGCAGTCGGAAACTTACCCGAAGCAACCTCGCCATTCAAAACATCCTAGCATTAGCCCCTCAAGACAGGCCATCGCGCATCCTTGCTTTTACAGACGGCTACTCCACCGAACCACTTGCTGAAGCAGCTACCAAACTATCCCGTGGTGGCATCCCAATGGATTTCCGTCTGGTCAGAGAGGAAACCACAGATGACTTCCGCGTAGCCCGCCTTCACATTCCCGTCAGAACCCAAGTGGGTGAACCATTCGTGCTGGATGTCACCGTCAGAGGATACACCGACACTGAGGTTCCTTTGATCGTAAAACGTAACGGTCAGTCTTTGTCAGAAACCACCGTGAAAATTGTTAATGGCATTGGCCGTGCCGAGTTTACCGACCGCATCTCGCGCACCGGTTCTTACGAATACAGTGCCGAGATACGCCCTGAAAAAGACGCTCACCCTGGCAATAACAGAATCGAACGATGGCTTGAAGTGGTTGGTGGCCCGCGCGTTCTGCTTGTTACTAAATACGTCAACGACCCACTGGCCGCCGCGCTACGTGATCAGGACTACGATGTGCAAGTTGTGTCCGAGCCGGGAAGCTTACGGGTCGGTCAGCTCGCCGGTGCAAGGTCGGTTGTCTTTAACAACGTCCCAGCTTTCGAAGTCCCCTCTGAATTCCAAGATGCTCTCAACTTTTACGTTCGGGAGCAAGGGGGAGGATTCATGATGGTTGGCGGTAAGCAGTCGTTTGGCTCCGGTGGATATTTCCAATCAGCCATCGACAACTTACTGCCCATTTCCATGGAGTTGAAAAACGAACACCGTAAGCTCTCCGTGGCGATGGCTGTGGTGATGGATCGGTCCGGCTCAATGGCGGCGACGGCTGGAGGAGGCAAAACAAAAATGGACCTCGCCAACACCGGAGCTGCTCGCGCTGTTAATCTGTTAGGCGTGATGGATCAGGTCTGCATTTTTGCGGTTGATAGCGAACCTTACAAGATCGTTCCCCTGATCGAAATCAAGGATAAGAAAAATGTGATCATTGGTAAGATCCGTAGAATCCGCTCTCAAGGTGGCGGCATCTATGTTTACACCGGATTAAAAGCCGCGTGGGATGAACTCAAGAAATCTACTGCGGGAACCAAACACGTGATCCTGTTTTCTGATGCCGCCGACTCCGAAGAACCGGGCAAGTATAAGAGTCTCATTGCAGAGATGACCAAGGCGGGCTGCACGGTTTCAGTGATTGGTCTAGGCACCCCCAAGGACAGTGATGCTGCTTTCTTGAAGGATGTCGCTAAACTTGGGAAAGGACGTTGTTTTTTCACCACCCGCCCTGCTGAAATCCCTCGGCTCTTTGCGCAGGAAACAGTCACCATTGCACGCTCAGCCTTTATCACGGATCTGGTAGGAGCCAAAGCCACCGGCAAGTGGAGTGAGATCTCGGCCAAACCCTTCACATGGCCTGCCCAGGCTGATGGTTATAATCTTTCCTACGCACGTGAAGACGCCACGACATCTCTCGTCACCACCGATGAATATCTCGCCCCGCTCGTCTCCCACGCACGCCGAGGGATTGGTCGGACCGCTGCAGTCTCATTTCCATTAGGTGGAAAATACTCAGAGAAAATTCGTGCATGGCCGCAGTATGGCAATTTCATTCAGACACTAACACAATGGCTCATGGGCGACCAGCTGCCACCCGGTATCGGACTGCGCCATCGGCTTGAAGGAACTCGCCTGACCATTGACCTACTCTACGACACAGAGGAATGGGCTCAAAAATTTGCCATCCACCCGCCGCGCATTCGGCTGCTTGATGGCGAAAGCTCGGGCACTCCGTATGAAGTGGCATGGAAGCGTATTGCACCCGGACGATTCTCCCTCACCCGTGATTTGGAAGAAGGCACCTTGGTCCGTGGTGCTATCCAGACAGGCGAGCATGCTATTCCGTTTGGGCCCATCATCGTGGGTTCGAGCACCGAGTGGGCGTTCGACCCCGATCGCTTAGCCGAGCTCCGCTCTGTTTCAGCTCAGACTGGTGGCCGCGAACTTCTCGACCTTTCACAGGCATGGCTCCGCCCTCCCCTCATTCATCAGGCCGATCTACGTATCCCGCTCGCAATCGCCGCATTACTCCTTATTTTATTAGACGCACTGATCACTCGCACAGGATGGAAACTTCCTATGCCCTCGTTTGCATCGACAGGAGGAGGCTCATCATCAAAGAAATCCAAGAAGCAGAAGAAGGCTGCAAAAATCTCTACCGAAGCAGACACCTTGGTAACATCAACTACAGAAAGCCCTAGCCCAGTCGTAAAACCTACTGCCCCGGGTCAACCGGTGCAGCCCACCCAGCCTAGGCCTGGTAATACGCCACCGAAACAGGAAACAACGCGAAGTTCCAGATTCGATCGTGCTAAACGCAAAAAATGATCTATATTGATACCGTAGCCCAATGTCCAATAACCAACCAATCGCGTTAACGATCGCCGGATCCGACTGCTCTGGCGGAGCCGGTATCCAGGCCGATCTGAAGACCTTCCAGCACTTTGGAGTGCATGGCTTGAGTGCTGTCACCAGCATCGTGGCAGAGACCCCGCTCGAGGTCAGGCAGATCGAGCCTGTGGAGATCGCTCTCCTCCAAGGCCAAATCAATATCCTCAAGGAAAGCTATCCGATTAACGCCATTAAAACAGGGCTACTACCTTCGCGTATGAGCATTATCGCCATCGCTGAAATTTTTAAAGATAAGACCATCCCCATCGTGGTCGACCCCGTTATGATTGCCTCCACGGGAGCCTCATTACTGGGAGAAAATACATCTAGCATTCTCTGTGCCAGACTCCTACCAATAGCCACCCTGGTCACACCTAACATACCCGAAGCCTGCGCTCTGTTAAACCGCGAGATCAGCTCCGCGGCCGAGCTTGAAAATGCCGCTCGAGACATCGCAGAAAAACATCAAGTTTCCTGCCTCGTCAAAGGTGGACACCTACCTGGAAACGATGAACGAGTAGACGTCTTGTGGCACCAAGGCCACGCCCACCAGTTCACACATGCTTACATCGATCTCCCCGATGGTATTCATGGCACTGGTTGCACACTCTCCTCAGCCATTACCGCAGGCCTTGCTCTTGGACAAGACCTCGAAACGGCTGTCCCAGACGCCATCGATTACGTCCAAGGTCTCATTAAAAATGCGCAGACTTGGGAGTATAACGCTAAGACTATTCGCTGTCTGGGATGGTGATTTGAGAGTCCAGAGCCCGATGACAATCAATCCTCAGCTGAGCTTCCCGCGCATGAACCTCGGCCATATGATTGATGACCATGATTTTCTGCCAGAGTTTTCGGGATAGTCCATTACCCAGGCTTTCAATTTCATTGACCGCTTCCAGCACGGCTCGGTCACGGTAGTATTGCAGGTGATATGCACCCAGTTTACCAACCGCAGAAAGCATATCGCTTGAGAAGTCCAGATAGATGGCGAGTTCACTATCAGTCTTGACCGTTTCCTCATCATCCACCTTTGTATTTTCATCTCCCACTCTGGGTTCAAAACCAGGATCTTTGGTAATCTGGTGCATATCGATGATGTGGGCTATTGATCGAAGAGTAGACAGTGAATCCAGTGCCTTATTACGTTTAATTCTGTTTTCAAGGCTCACCAAAAAAATGACGCCCGCACCTATCACAAGGATCATGTGAAGACCGGCATCGGTCGCCTCAAGAAACTCAGCCAGGCCGGTAAACGTTTCTTTAAAATCTAAAAATGGAGCCAACAAAAAAGGTCACACCAAAGCTAACAGAATCAAGATTCCGGCAACAATCCTTACCCACCACATAGGCTTACTTATTTCATCGACCAGCTCGATGGTATCTCGAGTCACAGAGCTCATATCCATAGCCAAACCTTCGAGGCCTGAACCGGGGAATGCCATACCTACCTGCTCCGCCATTTTGTCGATACTACCTGTCAATTTAATGGGATCCAGCGCTCGATATCCTGTCTTTTGCTTCACTACAATGAGATACTAGGTGGGTGTTTACCCGTTAGCAGCAAAAATCCACATATCTAACGAGAAACCACAGGGCTGAACCTCCGCATTTTAATTAGGGACTCTTAAATATCTGGAGCGCCAGACAACAATCTCAATTCCCTTTGAACATGAGGCTTACGAATCTGTCATACATTAAAGCGTGCCCATTGGGTGCCTAAACTGATATTACACATTTATGAGAGCCTCCAATATTCCTAAATCCTTTACCACTTTCTCCCAAAGGATTACCCCGATGAGCCTCACCCTTATTTCCTGCTCGCTGTTTGTATCCTGTGGCAATTTCAA
>TARA_B110000908_G_scaffold156941_1_pt1 | contig 12240 bp, 12 predicted proteins | sample TARA_B110000908 | Tara Oceans TARA_B110000908 (sample SAMEA4398067) | marine metagenome | biome: Polar Biome; feature: [DCM] deep chlorophyll maximum layer (ENVO:01000326); material: water (ENVO:00002006), including particulate matter (ENVO:01000060) such as... | depth 36 m
GAGTCGGGAGAACTGACATCCAGCTCCTCTTTTCCTGGTGAGTGGACATGGACACCAGCCATTTCAAGTGATGACTGAATTACCTTCGCCAAGTCTCCTGCACCGCCGGTGATGAGGGCTTGGCTAGGGTGCATGGCAGGTGGGCTTGGATTGCTAGTGGACGAGGGCGTCCACACTCCTTAGACCAGCATTAGAGCAGGATTCTCAATGAGCTTTTTCACTTCATTGAGGAACTTGGCACCGACTGCGCCATCGACCACGCGGTGGTCACAGCTGAGTCCGATGTTCATACGCATGCCGGGAACAATCTGACCGTCTTTAACAACAGGTTTTTCAACGATCGCGCCAACACTGAGAATAGCCGCCTGTGGTGGGTTGATGATAGCATCGAAGCTTTCGATCCCCCACGCACCGAGATTGGAAACGGTGACGGTGCCACCATCGAATTCGTTAGGGTGAAGTTTTTTATCGCGTGCGCGTGCTGCGAGATCCTTCACTTCCTGAGAAATCTGAAGCATCGACTTGTTAGCCGCGTCCTTGATGACGGGAGTGACTAGGCCATCATCGACAGCTACGGCGATGGAAACACCGATTTTGGCAAACTGGACAACGCTGTCGCCATTGAATGAGGCGTTCACTTCAGGCACAAATTGTGCGGCATTAATCACGGCCTTAAGCACAAAGTCGTTAATGCTGTATTTGTTTCCGTGGGTTTGCTCGGCTTGTGCGTTAATTTGTTTGCGCAGCGTCATGAGAGAAGCGGTGTCCGCCTCCACATGAAGATAGAAATGAGGGATGGTTGTCTTGGATATAAGTAATCGATCTGCAATAATGCGGCGCATTGAGCTGAGCGCGACCGTTTGGTCTTCGGCGGCAACTACGGGGTTGATCGCTACAGGAGCTGGAGTTGGTGCGGGAGCGGGTGTAGAGACTGTCTGAGCAACCTGTGCCTTGACTGATGCCGCCAATGCTGTAGCAGCGGTTGCGAGAGGTGATGCGGCAGGAGTTGGGGTGGCGACAGCTACAGGTGTAGCGGGCTGGCCTTCGACATCAGATTTCACAATCCGTCCGCCAGGGCCTGAGCCTTGGATGGTGTTGAGATCAACTCCATTGGCTGCAGCGATCTTGCGTGCCAGTGGGGAAACGCTAACGCGTTCACCAGGAGCTCTAGCTAGTGTGGTGGGTGCGGCGGCTTCGGGAGCTGTGGCAGCGACAGCGGGGGGAACTGCTGCTACAGGTGTAGCAATCGGTGCGGCGGCAGGAATAGTAACAGCAACATCGGAGGCAGGTGCAGGAGCGCCGGCCTCTTCGCCATCTTCAAGAAGAATGCCAAGTGCAGCGCCAACATCTGCTTTTCCACCTTCCTGAACAAGGATCGTAGTGAGGACGCCCTCATCGAATGCCTCCATTTCCATTGTGGCCTTATCGGTCTCAATTTCTGCAACGACATCACCAATTTCGATGGTATCGCCTACTTGTTTGTTCCACTTCACGAGCGTTCCTTCCGTCATTGTGTCGGAAAGCTTTGGCATTTCAATATTGATAGGCATAGGAAAGTCTGGGTATCTGCGACGAATTCATCGTTGAAAGCAAGCTCTTGGGCAAGCTGATTATGCCAAAATCCGCGACTGCAACCGTTAAAAACAAGTGGATAATCCGGTTTACCCGCTAGTTAACAACGAAAAGGCCGAGACACGATTGCCTCGACCTACGTGAATAGAAACAGTATTTGGAACGCTTAGTCCCCCGATGTCAGGTCAGTGAAGGACAATTTGTATCCTTGATAGATGGCGATTCCGTAGAAAAGAAGGTCAATTGGGGAGAAATTTCTGATCACGAGCTCTTTGATCACATCGAAAGGCACGGTAGTAAACGTCTCTATATATCCCAGGTCAGTTGCATTCGCCCACAAAGCAACCATCGTTAGGTATTTCCCAACGACAACACCAAGCAGAGCCAGGCCAGCACCCATGTAACCGAAGATCGGAGTGATCCCTTTCCCTATGTAACTGACGGCATAGCCTACTAAAAATCCAATCCCCACAGCGACGAGACCTAATTGCCAACCTGTAGCAACGGTAATTGCAGCCCACAATACACCTCCAATAATCGCTGCAGCAACCCCACCAACGAGTCCCATGGGTAGATTTTGCTCTCCATGAAGTTGGGTTGCCAGCTGTTCAAAGCGATTTATGTCTTCCTCTGAAAATTCGTTCTGTTGTTTGTCTTGTAAACTCATAAGTGATTATTGTTAGACTTTTTAAAGAGAAAAGGTGCGAAAAACAGGGCTATTTTTAAGCAATGGTCAGAACCTGCTCGATAATACGGCGTGGGTTCGGGAGTTGTTCGTCCTCGATGTGGGGCGAATAGATCGCTGGGGCATCGAGTGCGCAGACACGTTTTACAGGGGCATCGAGGTGATCGAATGCGTGTTCCTGGATGAGTGTGGTGATCTGGGCGGAGACGCCGCAGAAGGGTTTACTCTCGTCGACAAGAACGGCGCGGTTGGTTTTCATGACCGTGTCGATGATTGCTTGTTGGTCGAGCGGGCGGATCGAACGAAGGTCGAGAACCTCACAGTCGATACCGTGTTCGGCTTGCAGAGTTTCAGCAGCTTCGAGGGCACGCAACACACTACGACCGTGGGCAATCAGAGAAATGTCAGAGCCAACGCGTTTGATATCTGCTTTTCCAAGAGGAATCAGGTGATCTCCATCGGCGGGATCAGGCACGTGACCTTTGGTTCCATAAAGCAGGGTGTTCTCCATGAAGTAAACGGGATCGTTGTCACGGATGGCCGTTTTCAGCAGGCCTTTGGCATCGGACGGAGTCGCGGGGACACAAACTTTAAGACCAGGGAAAGCGGCAAAAAGGCCCTCAGGACAATGCGAGTGAGTGGCTCCAACAGATGTTCCACCGTTGGCAGGTCCACGTACCACGATAGGGCAGTTGATTTGACCACCGGACATGTAGCGAACACAGGCGGCGTTGTTGACGAGCTGATCGAATGCCACGGAGTGGAACGACCAAAACATTAGCTCCATCACGGGACGGACACCTAACATAGATGCACCAATACCCATACCGATAAAGCCGGCTTCGGAAATGGGGGTATCAACAATGCGTTTATCACCCCACTTGTCCCAAAGTCCTTCGGTGACCTTGTAGGCACCGTTGTATTGGGCGACTTCCTCACCCATAACTACGACATTCTTGTCGCGGGCAAGTTCTTCGTCGAGGGCTTCGCGGATAGCGTGGCGGTAGAGGAGTTCTCTCATGATTAAAAAGTGTAAAGTTAGCAGTGATCGGTGATCAGTGCGAAAAATTGTTAGTCGTTAAAAAAGTGGCGTCCGGTGTTTCCGGCTTCGGTGTTATTGTCCGTCTCCCAGTAAACATCGTCGAAGATGGACTCGACGGTAGGTATGGGTGATTGCTCGGCGAACACGGCAGATTGGTCGGCCTCGGCCTTGGCTTCCTTGTCGATAGCATCGGCTTCAACATCGGTGAAAACAGCCTCTTCAATCAGGCGACGACGCCACAGACGAACTGGATCGTGGAAAGTCTTGTATTTTTCGATCTCCTCAGGCGTCCGGTATTTCTTAGCATTCGCATCGGCGACGGAGTGTCCGTAGTAACGGTAGGTTGCGATCTCAAGCACAGTGGGCTTGCTCTCTTTACGAGCACGCTGCATGGCGATGTGAGTCTTAGCGCGGACTTCGTAGAGGTCCTCTCCGTTGACCAGATCCCAATCCATATCGTAGGCTTCGGCACGTTGGGCGAGGCAATGTTTATAAGAACTGGAACGATCCTGGCTGGTTCCCATCGAGTATCCGTTGTTTTCGATGATATAAATAACCGGCAGTTGGAATAGAGCGGCGATGTTCAGACACTCGTGCAATACTCCCTGGTTGGTCGCACCGTCACCGAGGTAGCATAAGCAGCAACCCTCGAGTTCCTGGAATTTCACACCATAGGCGAGTCCCAGTCCGAGCGGAGTCTGGCCAGCAACAATGCCGTGGCCACCCCAGAAGTTTTTGGAAGGATCAAAGAGGTGCATTGAACCACCCTTGCCCTTGGCTGAGCCTGTCGCCTTACCAAACATCTCGGCCATACATGAATTCATGTCCATGCCGACAGAGAGAGCGTGACCGTGGCAACGGTAGGCGGTGATTACGTGGTCGTTATCTCCACAAAGTGAAATCGTGCCAGCGGCAACGGATTCTTGACCGATATAGAGGTGAAGGAATCCGCCCATCACGCCTTTGTTATAGTATTTAAGTGACGTCTGCTCGAAGCGACGGATACGTGCCATATCACGGAAGAGCTGGATCTTCTGGTCAGGTGTCAGGTCTTTGTTAACCTTGGATTGGGAAAAATCGAGCATTGAGGGTGTAGATTCCATCATAAAAGTATCGGGAGTGTTCTGTGGAGGCTGTAGGACCGTGCCTGTTTAGTTTCAAGCTCAAATCGATTCATCCTACGTAATGCAGGTGTCTCAAGCTGAGGCGGGCAAAACTAGCCAGTTACTACGGAATTGGCGAGTAAAATTCAAGTCACCGTCAAAGACCCCTATGAATTCAGCATCCTCAGTGAGTCACGCAGAAGGTCTTCTGCCGAAGCCTCGGGTTTCAATTTCGAAATTGCGGCCACAGCCTTGCGAGCTTCCGCCTGTTTGTAGCCTAGACCAATCAACGCTGATTCTGCGTCAATTGCGGCACTAGGCACAGCATCACCCGATGCCGCTTGCCATGCTTCGGCCACGCCCACCTTGTCCTTCAGCTCAAGAATGATGCGCTCGGCCGTTTTTTTACCAAGCCCCTTGATCTGGGAAAGAGCCGCCGCATCGCCAGCGACCACACAGCTTTTAAAATGATCCACCGGCATGCCGCTGAGGATGGACATCCCTATCGAAGGACCAATACCGCTCACTCTCTCGATCAACAGCAAAAACAAATTCCGCTCCGCATCCGAGGAAAACCCATACAAGGTATGCGCCGTCTCACGGATGTGTAGGTGCGTACGCAGATCCACTTCCTTGCCTTCTACCGGGTTGATCGCATCATACGTGCTCAGCGATACAGTAAGCATATAGCCCACGCCGTTTACATCCACCACCAGTCTACCTGGCAGAGCCTCTAACACCTTTCCTCGAAGTCGCGCTATCATCGCCGCCATTAGACTCGGCTCACGCCCCCCGCGTCAACTGGAATTCCTCCACCGCTCGACAAACCGCCAGTTTATGGCACGCAATCCGCTTTTTCAGATCCATTGAACTCGGCGTTTCCAGTGTATATGATACGGTTGTCCCCCGATCTGCCATGTAGATGGCTTCTGGCCAATCCTTAGGAAAATCAGCGCGAGGTTCATGGAAAATCCATCCCGGCTCCCGCACTTTGTGATCATCAATCAGGGGGCTAGGTTCAGGCTTAATCTCTTTGGAAGCGGCCTCAAGTATCGAGTGCGCTACGCTAGCACAGGCGCATTTCTGAATTTCATAGAGGTAAAAACCCGTGCTCTCCCAGTCTTCGTGAAGCGATAGAAACACATCGGGGACCGGTTGTTGATCCAACCAATCGACGTGACCAGCCACCTCAGCTGTCGACTTGCGCCAATAATCACGATTTAAATCAATGCCCTGCGCGTTCTCCCTTGTGCCTACCGATAACCCTGTAGGGTTGATCACCGGACACACACACCACTCAATCGATCGACTAAAACGGTCTTCAGCCATCATTTCCATCAGCGCCCACGGGCCGGCAGGCTCATCACCATGCATGCCAGAGGAAATATAAATTTTAGGCCCATTGTTCTTAACTCGAGTATAAGCCGGAATCTCAAACCCAGCCACTTCAGCAATCACTACCCGCACAAATCCACACTCCCCCGCCACGCGATCGAAAGTTTTTAAATATTGCTCTACATCAAAGCTCACGCAAAAACCATTAACCACTGGATCGCTGACACGCAATACATAAGCAAGTCTTGACTCTGGATTCTGGATTCTCGACTCTACACGCATGAACGTTCTCGTCGTCGGAGGCGCAGGCTACATCGGTAGCCACTGCGTGAGACAACTCCAAGCTGCTGGCCACACCCCTTTTGTCCTCGATAACTTGGTTTACGGGCACCGTGCTGCCGTCGCAGACGACATTCCCTTCTTCGATGAAGATCTTGGAAATCGCTGTGCCGTAAAAACTATCCTCGAGGAGAACAAGATCGAAGTCGTCATGCACTTCGCCGCCTACATCAACGTCGGCGAATCCGTTAATGTGCCACTGAAATACTACGAGAACAACGTCGGTAATACGATCCAACTTCTGCTCGCCATGACCGATGCTGGAGTCAAAAAATTCGTCTTCTCATCCACTTGCGCCACCTACGGTGAACCGGAAACCTTACCTCTCGTCGAAGACCTTCCACAGTTTCCTATCAACCCCTACGGGCAGACCAAACTTCAGGTTGAGGAAATCCTCAAGGACCTCGCTCGTTCAGGAGAAATTTCCTCTGCCGTCTTCCGCTACTTCAATGCCTCGGGAGCAGCCAACGATGGAACCATCGGTGAAGACCACTTCCCCGAAAGCCACCTTATTCCTCTCGCCATCTTTGCCGCGACGGGTCAACGCGGGGCTCTGAAAATCTTCGGCACCGACTACCCAACCCCCGATGGCACTTGCCTACGCGACTACATCCACGTCGACGACCTATCCCGCGCCCACATCGCCGTGTTTGACCAGCTGAAAGAAGCTAACACCTTCGTCCACTACAACCTCGGCACAGGAAGACCTACCTCTGTCCGCGAGATTCTCGACGCCGTTGAAAAAGTCACCGGACTGCCCGTGCCTGCCGAAGAAGATGTCCGACGCCCCGGCGACCCGCCATCGCTCTATGCCGATAATACCAAAGCTCGCGAAGGTCTCGGCTGGGAGCCCGAGCACATGGATATCGAGTCCACCATCGCCTCCGCCTGGAAATGGCACCAAAGCCACCCCGATGGCTACGGCGACCCGAAGGGGTAGCCTTTCATGTTTAGCGCTTAGCATTAACAAATCTTGACTCTCCCCTCTTGAGTCTTGAGTCTATCCACATGCACGCCGACCTCCATTACTGTCAGGATTACTTCGCCTACTCGCGCCGGACAACTCGCGAAATCATGGTGGGCAACGTCGGCATTGGCGGTGATAACCCGATCCGTTTGCAATCGATGATCACCTCCGACACCCGTGATACAGAGGCTTGCGTCAAAGAGATTCTCGGACTCGCCGAGGCAGGTTGTGAAATCGCTCGCGTCACTGCACAAACCAAAAAGTATGCGCAAAATCTGGAGAACATCCGCGATGGTGTCCGCGCTGCCGGATGTGACATCCCGCTCGTCGCCGATATCCATTTCAAACCCGACGCCGCATTCGAAGCCGCCAAGTGGGTGGAAAAAATCCGCGTCAATCCAGGTAACTTTACCGATTCGAAAAAATTCGCCATCCGCGAGTATTCTGATGAGCAATACGCCGAAGAGCTCCACCGCATCCGCGAGGACTTCACCCCGCTGGTAGAACTCTGCAAGGAACTCGGCCGAGCCATGCGCATCGGCACCAATCACGGGTCACTGTCTGATCGAATCATGAACCGCTACGGCGACACCCCGCTCGGTATGTGTGAGAGCGCTCTCGAATTTGCCCGTATCGCCCGTGACAACGACTACCATAATTTTTGTTTCTCGATGAAGGCTTCCAACCCGAAGGTCATGGTCGAAGCCTACCGCCTGTTAGTCGCCCGATTGGAAACAGAAGGCCCTGACTGGAATTACCCGATTCACCTCGGTGTCACCGAAGCTGGTGATGGTGAAGACGGCCGCATCAAGTCCTCCATCGGCATTGGTTCATTGTTAGCTGACGGAGTAGGCGATACCATCCGCGTCTCACTCACGGAAGATGCCGTGCACGAGATCCCGGTTGCCCAAGCCATCGTTGCCAGCATTAAAAACAGCCACCTGCCCACTGATCCCACCGGCAGCGCACGTGGCACGCTGAGCTATGACCCCTTTTCCTACGAACGCCGCCGTAGCCACGAGATCGAGATCAACGGCCACAAGCTCGGTGGGGCTAATACCATCCGCGTGTTTACCAGTCGGGAAAAATGGGATGCACTCGCACACAAGATTGATAAACTCGGCGACTTCACTCCAGAGATCGTTGTTGAAGACTCTAACGTCATCGAGGTCGACCCCTACGACTACGCCGCCATTATGGAAGTCAACGCCATGGTAGAACCTCGCCTTGTCACGGTCAAAGACGGTGCCCACGACGCCGCCGTCATCCATACCTATCGACTGTTAGCTTCTAAACTCGCTGCTCATCACCCGATTCTTCTTAAAGACACACTAACGCCCGCTACTGATTTCGAGGCCGACTTTCTTGACACCCTGATCACCGCTTCACGGAACATTGGTTCACTGCTCTGCGATGGTATTGGCGATGCTATCCTGATCCAAGGCGAACAAGCCCCTGGCCAATCTCTGCGCCTCGCCTACAACGTATTGCAAGCCGCCGGCTCCCGCATTTTTAAAACCGACTACGTCGCATGCCCGTCCTGTGGACGGACATTATTCAACCTTCAGGATACAACTCAAAAAATCCGAGCAGCCACAGGCCACCTCAAAGGTGTTAGGATCGCCATCATGGGATGCATCGTCAATGGCCCAGGAGAAATGGCCGATGCCGATTTCGGCTACGTCGGTGGAGCCCCGGGAAAAATCAATCTCTACGTCGGCAAACAAGCGGTGAAATTCAACATTCCCGAGGCAGAAGCCGTAGAACGTCTTATCGACCTCATCACCGAACACGATAAGTGGATTGATGCTCCAGTCTAAGGAGGGTGGACATTCCTGTCCACCGGCAACTATAGCCACAACTATGCGGACAAAAATGTCCGCACTCCTTATTCCAACGCCTCAATCTGCTTCCAAACATCGGCAGCCACCCCCTCATCCGTCCGGATAAACAGCTCCTGCAAACCTTTCGAAGTCTGAGTTACCGCTTTCAACCCACCTGACACCTCACGCTGCACACGAACCGAACCAGTTCTCCCATTCTTCCCGAGTGATTTCCCTCCATAGGAGAGCCCAATGATCACGCCCACCACACCGGGTAACGATTCGATTTTACGAATCGCCCGCAGGCATTCTTTTGAGGAACTTTGATGTCGACCACGGGATGGCATAAGCGAACTTTACACCTTTGTTAGGAGCTGTCGCCGAAGAAATCGATGATTCGTTGTTTGGGTCGACCAATGATCGCCTTTTTACCACGCAAAAGGACTGGGCGCTGAAGCAACTGCTTATACTTCAGTAAAATTTCAACAACCGCCTCTGCGTTACCAACATAGTCGTCCGGGTTGAGTTCCAGTTTCTTAAATTTTGAGTCCTTGCGAACCAAATCCTCGACAGGATCTTCTAGGGCGTTGACGATTTTTTCCAATTCCTCCCGACCCGGTGGGGTCTTGATGTAGAGAATCACTTCATGATCAGCTCCCATTTCCTCGGCGACCGCTAAGGCATTTTCAGAGGAACCTCAGTGTCGATAGTGATAAATGATGGTTTTAGGCATGCCCTGTTTCTAAATGCTAAACCCCAAGTTTCAAACTCCAAAAACCAAGTCTGTAAATTCTTTCAAAATTGCGCTTTTTCTAAACGCATCATCACCTAGTTTCCCCAAAGTGAACACCAAAGCCGTCATCGCCCTCGTTCTCTGCTGTGCATTCTGGGGTATCTCATTCCCCATGATCAAAGCGATGATGATCGAGCTGAGCGATCACAGCCCGGACGGCTCTACTTTGTTCTTTTCCAGCTGGATTCAATTCATGCGGTTCCTACTTGCTGGCATCATCATGTTTTTCCTAACGATGCGCCTCAGTAAACCGACTCGACTCGAGATCCGACAAGGACTCACACTCGCACTCTGGGGAGGTATTGGAATGTGGCTTCAGGCTGACGCTCTTGCCTACACCGAAGCATCAACCTCTGCCTTTCTTACTCAGAGTTATTGTGTCTTCCTCCCTGTTTGGGCCGCACTCAGACATCGCAAATTTCCGGGAAAAACAACAATCCTTGCAGTGCTCCTCGTTCTCGGTGGTGGTGCGATACTCGCTGGCGTCAGCACCAACAATTTGAAAATTGGCCGAGGAGAGCTCGAAACCATGGCGAGCGCTATTTTCTTTACCTTCCAGATTCTCGCTTTGGAGAAAAAACAATTTGCCAACAACCGTGGTCGTAGCGTCACCCTGATCATGTGCGTTGGTATCACCCTGATTTTCCTCCCTATCACCTTCGCCACCGCACCGGACATTTCCACCGTCCTGAGTATCGGATCGTCAGGGAGCGTTATTCTACTCTGCTTCGTTCTCGCCCTCGTCTGTACCGTCGGATCCTTCAGCCTGATGAATACCTTCCAGCGACACGTCACCTCCACCGAAGCAGGACTCATTTACACGACCGAACCCGTCTTCACCGCCTTCTATGCTCTCTTTTTACCCGGACTACTCGCCAGCCTGATGGGTCACCCATACGCCAATGAATCACTCACCACTAAATTGCTGATTGGTGGTTCGCTGATCCTTGCTGCGAATCTGATCGTCATCTATGCGATGAAAAAACGTGATCCTGCGCACAAGAACCCGATTACTTGAGTCGGGACCACCTTGCCGAGATCATGCGGTTAACAGGCGGTGCTAAATTTTACGAACCACTTCGATCACAGCCTCGAGAGATTTGTCGTCCGAAATTTTGACACCTACCTTGTATTTTTTCTGGGCAACTTTTGGCGGAACCTTAATGGAAAGATAGGTTTTTCCATCCTTGCCGGAAAACCCCTTGGAGTCTCCCACCACTTTCCAATCATCTGGCAGACTTGCATCGAGAGCCTTGCCCTTAGGAACTCCAGTGATCCGGAGTTGCACGATTTCTCCCGCGCTCAGGAAAGGATTAAGCACGGTGATATCATCTTTTACAAACTGATCAGCAGTTGCGGAGGCGCAACGATTCTCATGGAGAGTTTTGAGGAGCTTAGCCTCACTCGTCTTTTCCGGATCATAATAAACGTATATCCATTCTTTGAATGGCTTCATCCTGACGAGCATGACCACGTCGTGGACCCCAGTAGCGCTGCCGACCGCAGCTTTACCGATGGAATATCATCCAACAATGAAACTTATGCAGTGTAATTTTTTTGCTTCCAACTTGGATAGATTCACAGGACCGCTCAAGGCCATCGAGGAAAGCGAAAATGTTGAGATCAGGAAAAAACTCAGCGACTTGAAAAAGTTCATGCCAGACAACGTAACAAAAGTGGCAGGCTCAAGCAATCGCGATCTATAATCACGCGTGACGTATTTTCTTTCCCCCAGTCTATCACCTCCCTACTCTACCGCCACCATGTTACGCATTCTACTTATTAGTTTTCTTGCCACCTCACTCCACGCAGCACCACCCAATGTGCTTCTCATCCTGTCTGACGACCAGACGTGGAATGACTATAGTTTCATGGGGCATCAACAAATCAAGACCCCCGTGCTGGACAAACTTGCTGCCGAGTCGCTTACTTACACCCGCGGTTACGTCCCAGCACCTTTGTGCCGCCCCTCTCTCGCATCCTTATTTACAGGACTCTATCCCTATCAAACTGGCATCACCGGCAATGATCTCAAAGGACCTGATGGGAAAAAAGCCTCACGAAGAAGCCCCGAGGGAGCCAAACTCCATCAACAGCTATACGATAAGTTCAGACAATGCAGCGGACTTGCTTCCGAACTTGGAAAACAAGGCTACCTCTCACTGCAAACCGGTAAGTGGTGGGAGTCCGATCCCAAAGGCTCTGGCTTCACACACGCCATGACCCACGCCGACCCCAAGCGAGGTGGACGACACGGCGATGCCGGACTCAAGGTGTCACGCGATGGCATTAAAGATGTCCGCGAGTTTCTCGACACTGCCAAGGCTGACAAAAAACCGTTCTTCATCTGGCACGCACCATTCCTTCCTCACACTCCCCACAACCCACCCAAAGAGCTTTTTGAAAAATACAAAGCCATGGTCGATTCGCCGCACGTGGCACGATACTACGCCATGGTAGAATGGTTTGACCAAACCTGCGGAGAACTCCTCGGAGAACTGGATAAACGCGGATTAAGCGAGAATACCGTCGTCATCTACGTCGTCGACAACGGCTGGATCCAGAACCCTAAGAGCGGCGG
>TARA_B110000908_G_scaffold172319_1_pt1 | contig 12211 bp, 9 predicted proteins | sample TARA_B110000908 | Tara Oceans TARA_B110000908 (sample SAMEA4398067) | marine metagenome | biome: Polar Biome; feature: [DCM] deep chlorophyll maximum layer (ENVO:01000326); material: water (ENVO:00002006), including particulate matter (ENVO:01000060) such as... | depth 36 m
AATTGATGTATCTCCCTTTACAATAGGTGTTAATATGTTATAACCAATCTTACTTGCCGCATCACCACGAATAGATGTAACCATTTTAGAAATATTTGTACCCATATCGGTATGTGGTTCATTTCGATATAGATTCCTTGTTATTCTAAACCTTTTTAATATTTTTTGAAATTCAGTTTTATGGCCATCCATGAGATGTTCCAGTATCCAGAAAGGATTAACTCCATTAGCATGAACATGTCGTAGGTCGAATGGATTTTGTCCTGTAATATTTGTAGCCATAAATTGAAGACCGTTCTTCCATTTTTCTGTATTTTTATATTTTCTTAAATCGTCATAAGAAAATCCATCATCTGTCTTTGCTAAAGGTACTTGCATATGAATATGAGACCATGTTCTTCCATACATATGTTCTTCACTATTAGAAACATGGAAGTATGGATATATGGTACCCTTGTTCTGTTTTCTATTAAGTGAATATTCATCATAATATTTTCCATCCCCACTTATCTCTCCAAACACTATAGTACTATCGGGTAACTGTTTCTTTGCCCATGCCACTGCATTAGTCAGCATACTAATTACATATTTAGCTACTATCATTTTTAATTTTGTGTCTGGATTGTATAACATACCGTGTGTACCTGTTTTCTCTAACCACTCATCATCCCATTGATAAGCAATATGTAGTCTTGGATAAAATAAGGCAAAATTATTCTCAGGTGTACATTTTATTCCTATCTTTGGATAAGCACAATCATAATCATTATCGGGTTCATATATACTATTATCACAAGGTAACTCTTGGGAACGTAGTGGTGTATTGTTAATTTGTGTACAATAACTACATGTACGATCTTCCTTCCCATGGTCAGTGCTCTGCTGTGGTTCACTATAAGGATATGCACAGAAATGTATATAAGATTCTCCATTTTTGTTCTCCATATCAACTAAATATTTCTTATCCTCATCAGTTAATATATCCAAATTCCCACCAGTATGTTTATCACCATCGAAATATAAACCAGATATTACCACAACCGCAATAAGTACGACGACAACAATAACAATAACAAAAGCAATAATCATTATATATATAATTTATAAAAAGAACTAAGTCATCACCTAATTTGATGATACAAAAATATTAAAAAGTTATAGAATAAAATGTATTTTTTGTATCATCAAATTAGGTGATGACTCCCATTAAATTGTCAAGATATCCGAAATAAATTTGTGAACCGTTCCAATCACCCAAATAACTAACTATCATTAATTGTAAGTCTCGTGGAAGTTTTTTAGAAAAGTTTTCTAAATATTTTTCGCGTTTTATTTCATAGATTCCTCTATGAAATTCACGAAGTAGCATGTATCGTTCTTGTAGCATGTTCGTATAGTATTGCTTGTAGTTTGTAGCTAATCTTACGACTTCTGGCGTTTCATAGAATTGTTTAGCATCTACATATGTATATATGGAGTCATTCATTTCATTTGAATATGCATAAGAATATGGTACATGACTTAGATATATATTTAATTGAGGGATGTCTGGTACATTCCATTCCCTATAAGTGTTGTTGATTGCCAATGGAAGGTTACAAATATCTACTCTTTCAGGAGATAAGTTCTCGAATGTCATAAGAATAACATCTCTCATAGCGGATAGTTCTTCAATATTTAGATAAAATTGATATTTTTGTGATATTTCTATACTAAATTTGATAAAATTTGTCTCCATTTGAATAGCATTATTGATACTAATATCTAGTGATGAGTTTTTGCGTTGCTGAAAATGTGCTAGCATATTGTGTATTAGCATATAATAGATTCAAATTTATTAGTGATACATCTTAGTACAGGGTGCAGCAGGCTTGCCCCAATTCCCTTTGTCCCTTCTAGCCATCTTATTGCCATACCAAGTAAAACGGTTATCAGTGTCACATGGTTTAAGATCATTGGGTGGACAACCGCCGTTCATGTAGCCACCTTCTGGTGAATCGGCCCATGGAATCCCTCCGAAGTTTGTACTACCTTCTCCGCATGTATTATAGAATTCTTCGTTCAATCCATTGTTTATTTCTTCTGCGAAAAATGTACTCTCACCATAAGCACCATATGTTGTCTCTGTACAAGGGTAGAAATCACTATCTTGTAAGAAGAGTCTATTCATATGTCTCACTATAGCCCACATTTCTTGTGTACTTGATACATATGCTTTATAGTTATTAGCAAAAGAGTTTACCATAGATTGTAGGTCTTCGGGAGTGAGATCCTTATTAGGTATCATAGTCATAAGATATTCAGCGTTTTCTTTACATGTAAAAATATCAATCGCATCTGATTTTGTTGCTGACATGTTGTAAAATATATAAATAGTAACAAACAATGTAGTGACAAACTAAAGAAGCCTCACTTATTAATCCAAATAACTAGTAACTTTAATATTGCTTCCTTTATCTTGCGGGGGTATGTTAATAATTTTTATATCAGCTATTTTGTATGTAAATATCTCATGTCGATTACGTTCCTTAATCAAAACTCCTCTATTAACCATGTTATGGCATATGATAGAGATCTCATTATATTCATAAATATTTGGTAGTAATTTATTCATTATTTCTCTAATACTAAGACCATTGCTGTAATGTCTAAGTATATCAAATATCCTAGAATCTATCATATATATTGTTTTATAAAATTAATATCAAATTACTGTTGTCTACAGTTAACTTTTATAGCCTGTTGTAGCGTATTGGAAGCTTCTTCGATAGTAGAATAATGCCCACTAATAGTATTACTATCTGATAATCCATATATAATAATAGCAAGAAAGTTAACCATACCACTTTGTTTGTCTACACTTATTCTAGCATTATGAATTTTATCAAAAATAGGTGGTCTATATGACAGTAAATATTTATATGTATGAGTATGATTTATATCTATTCTACCAACTAATGTAGATAGTTCTACAAAGCAATTATCTGGAGAAATATTAACATCAATAGAAGTATTTAATTTACTATTAGTCATACTAGTACCATGTAAGTCTTCTAATATGTCTACCAATCTAGGTTTACGTAAAAACTCAGAATCAATATTCGGTAGAATTGGTAGATTAATATTAATAGGAACTATATTAGAAAATGTATTAATTGATGCAACAAGTGTTTGTACTACTATAATGACACCATCCAATAACCTTTCTAGACTATCTATCTTAATATGATTAATTGGTATATCAATATCATTATAAATCATATTATCCGATTCCATATACAATGAACCAATACCAATATTTGTCGGAGGGTTATTAGCATCAAGTAAAAGTTTTAATATGTTAGTCTGTACATTAACTACATTAGGTAACCATATACCCATCTTGATTGTAATTTTAATTCTTTTTTCTATGTATCTAATAAGAAATTCCATTCCACCTCTGTATAATTGTACGCTCATATTATCTGATACATTGCCCAATTTTGATAAGATGAGATATGCTTTACTTATATAACCTAAATTAATTCTATGGTTAATAATATCACTGCTATAATTATTTCTGATCTTATCAGCTTTTTTATTATTAATTCTAATTGTATCCCTAGTTATATCACAATTGCATCTAAATGGACAAAGAAGTTCATCTTTCGTAGTATCTATATTTGCTAATAGAAAGCATGACATACAGTACTGATGTTTACATTTAAGATGTACAGGATCTATCATCAGGTAATCACAGATATTACATCTATCATCTATATCAATTTGATCATCTCTAATATATGTAGATATTTTATGTTTTTCCATTAGTGCAGCAATCTGGCTACTGGGTACAATTGTTGCAACATCTGCTGGTGTTAGTTTTTCCTTATGTAATTGATTAAATTTATAACCTGTATTAAGTAATAACTCTACTATTCTATGATTTTGTATTTTAATTGCTACAAATAGTACGTTGTCTCCGTTATTATTAGTAACTCCCAAATTGGGTTTGTATTTAAGTAAGGTTTCAATGATACTTACATTTCCAACTTTTACTGCTGTAATAAGTGGAGTATTATTATCACCATCTCTCAATGTCAAAAGTTTTTTTGGATCATCGACCATATTTAATACATGTTCTAGCTCAAACTTATCATAAGTAATACACATTACATGAAAGGGTGTAACTGCTGCTTTATTTTGTATGTCTATTCTAACACCAATACGAATCAATTCTGCCGTAATACTAGCATCAACTAAAACTGATAAATGTAATAAGTTATTACCATTATCATTAACAATATTTACTACTTCCTTTCCATATATGACTGATAGTTCATGAATTAAATCAATTCGATTACTATTATAAATGGTGTGAAGAAAGTCATTTTTCTTCATTATTTCAAACACTTTCTTACCATCTAAAACACCCTTTGTAATGAAACGGTTCAATTCGTTAATTGTGGTTTTTTTTGTTATTTTTATCATTATCTATATATATTTATCGTATGACATCAATTTATGATTTAAATAGGAGCTGTAAAAGTGATGAAAAAGATTGCTGCCCTCCAATGCCCCATTACACTATGCCTATCACTGATCAGGATTTTGTACAACGCAATATCCAACTTTCAAATGAAAATGGTGGTATAGATATGATGGATACATTACATCAGTATGTCTATCCTGGCTCCTTACAAGAGGATGAGGTTAGATCTATGAAAAAGTGTGAATATGATGAGTGGGTAAGACAAGAAGACCAAGCACGAAGAAATGTTTTCCCGACAAAATTTTGGCAAGATTTAAATGCAGGAAGACGGGGATATGCACGGGGACTAAGTGACAACTTAGATGAGACTGTTTTGGAGAGAAACAATGTACCCCGAGGTTGGATTAATGGCGTTGCTGGTGGGGTACCAGGTAATGCCCCCTATTACCAAGCATACGAAGAAAATCATACACCGGTAGACCCTATGAATTATAGGAAGCCATTAGTTAATATGACAGCTATGGGTAATCGTCATTACTTCTATAGCACATATGATTTAGATGACCAGAATCCTTCCTTCTGCAAATGTCAGCGGTCGAGAGAGACTGATGCTCGCATGCATTCTATGAACTGGGAAAGAGGACAGACTTGCCCCAACTGTAACAAGAAGCAAGAGAAAACGTATCCAGAGAGATATAATTAGGCGTATAATAGAGACTTTTAGAATCTTAGAATAAAGTAGGGTATCAATACTATTTTTTATATATATGACAAAATAATAGAAGAGGGGTTACTCCCATAGATGACTAAATTGGTTTTTATGACTACAGGACTCACTCAATTATCGTTGAATGTGACGAAGATTAGCATAGTCGGTTACTCAACTCTATCAATAAAAAATTATCTTATTATAAAGTGATCATATTTAATATAGCATCTCTATTTTTGTCTGAATAATCATCAATACTGCAATCATTAATAGTTCGTAACGATCCATAACTATTCACACATATGAATTTGGGTTTACTTGAGCTAACTGCTCTTTCTCCGTATCCGGAGAGCTTAGATAGATTATATAACTCGTAGCATTTATTGTCTGATATAGTATATGTTGGTCGTTCTATCATAAATATACAATCAGCACATCCATTAGGATGATAGTCATGTCGCTTATACATATATGATGATACTACTCTGATCAGATCGAGTGGTAAGATACTTTGTAAAGCCCATACAGTAGTCTCTTTGGGTGCTTTTAGCTTTGGCTTATGAGAAGGTAATTTACATTTGATACATTTAGAGTTATAAGCTATATTAAGCTTCTCTAGTGTATCTTTATATGATTTATGGAGTTTAAGTAAGTCATCAAAAACTGTCTCATTATATTCTGATTTAACACTCAAATTAAATACCATAGCAATCAAAAAGTCTATTGCCTTACCTTTTGATTTATTATATACTCTTGAGTTTAGTATATTTTTATCATAGTTATTCCAGCTTATATGTAACTTACCACAATTATAACAATCCGGTAAAAGTTTACTTTTTTCTTGCTTGTTAAGAGAAGTATTGTAGAAATATACAGGACAAATATATTTCGGTTTATAAAAATGGTTATGCTTACAATGTTCATGATATTTATCTGATATACAACTATCCTCAGACGTTTCAGACGTACGCCAGTTTGTTAGTATATGCTCAGTTTTTTTGTCTACAGCCTTACAGCCGGATTCTTTTAATAAGAAACGACAAGGTATCCTGGATATATTATTATCCTCTACATCAATATAATCAGTAGTGTTATGTCCTTTATGATATTTACAATATGATTGGCATTTACCGGTATGTAGTATATTATAACACACGATATTATTAGTATTTAAGTCGCTTATTAAATTATTGATATTCATATATTATATAAGTGATTAATACTTAATATATATACATACAAATATGAGTCTGTATTCTAATTCCTTTAGCAACGGTGATATAAATAGGTGTTGAGAAAAACTTTAATAGTAAGACAAAAAATATATGATATACATTCAAGTATTATCTTCGCTATTTGGAGGATCCTCTTCAGTTTCTAGCTCAGGTGGACCATGATCTCTATCATAGATTATAGTTCCTATGATACGATCCAATTTTAAAACATCTTCTGAATTATTCTCTTCATTACTTGCTAAAGTAAGTAATAAATCGTTTAACATATTAATAACCTCATTGTACTCTTCTTGTGTGGAGTTAATGGGAATAGTGTTTCTATTGATTAGTTCAATGATGTTTTTACTATCCTTTCCTTGTTTAGCCATTTCAATAGCACATCTATAAGATGTAATTGCTTGCGCAACCATATTACTTTTAGTAGACAATACTTCTGTTGTGCTCTGGTATGCTCCCATCTATATCTATAATAAAAATAAGAATAAATAAATTAATAGTAATAACATCTTTATATGATTATTTATGATTATTCTCGGCACATTGAGTGCAAAAGAACTTATTACATGACCAAGAATTACATGACCATTCAGATCTCCCCTTACAAATATAACAACTATTAAGTGATGCAATAACAATTAGTGTGGTTGAGTCTTGACATGTTGGACATATAGCAGGCATCTCCTTTATTTTATATTTTAGTATTCATTTTTTTCATTATATTGGACAAAAAGAAAGGGACTTCAGCTGAATAGTATGCTGAGCACGCGCAATCTCTTTTCCTCTAGCTAACGAGAAGGTGTCATACCATTACTCGAAGAAGAGAATTATACCACTTAGCAACATAATCACACAGTTGGAGAAAGGTTTCTATTATGTAATGAATATACTTGACTTCTCGGAAGAGGTGGTGGATACACTTCAGAACAATAATAATGATGAACATAGTAGCCGGTAAACTATAGCTTTTAGGTCGTTGGATACAATGGTAAAACCAAATTCATTTTTTTTTACATTAACGAATATTTGGCTCGTTGTACAATATTATACAAAAAATATTAGATAATAATATATAATGTCCTCTGTCAATTCATGTATTAAATCATACACTTGTCACCGTCGCAGAACGTAACAGCATCAGGCATCTCCTCATATATAGGACGTTTTCGTTTGACTCCAGCTACTTGAACTGAGGATACTTCTTTTTGTGCTTTAATCATACGTTCATAGGATTCCTTACTGATCTTCTCATATGGCATTTGTGGATAAGCAGTACTTCCTACAAATCGTGGAAGAAAGCTAATACCTTTGAGTCTATATTGGTAGGTATTGAGGGCAGCAGCTATATGCTGCCCCTCTGTTTTTGGATCAAATGTTACTGTACAGCTAACTTGATTGTCGGCATAGTAATGTTGTAGGAAGGCAGCTAATTCAACTTGTTCCCACATAGTAACATCATCAAGTGTCTTGACATCACCTATGTCAACTGGGATTTCTACTACAGATGTAGTATCTTCCGAACCTACACATGGCTCAACTATAAATCCTTTTTCTTTAAGACCAGATATTAAGTGAGATCCGTTAGCAACTCTTACTCTTCTGATATAATATCTTGACTCAGGATAATGACAACCAGGGGTCGTTCCAGCAAGCAAGCTTAATGAACCAGAAGGTTTGATAGCAGTTACTTTGATGGAACGTGGAATGCAGAACCAATCTGAGTAAATTTCATCATATTTTCTTATCTCTTTGTAAGAGCTGTCTAACCAAATGCGTAGGGTTTCCATATTATGTTTACCTAAGAATTGAGCAATACCAGTAACAGACGTACCTATACGTCTGTTACGTAGCACGACTCTACTAGATTCCGCCCAATGAAGAGATCTAAGAGTTACGGTCTTAGCAAATAGGTAGGCATATTTCATTGTTTTTAGGAAATCTTCGAGTGAATCATGCTTAATAGGAACAGTCTCTACTAAATTACAGAGTTCCGCTGATTCAAGCGAAATCTCCAAACATTGACGAGCTTTCATATTATTCACTGATATGCGATGGAGATTGGGAATAGTACAGCAGTATACATCTTCAACCGCATCTTTCGTGATAGATTTAACTTTCGAGATGAACTTACCTTTATTGGGAGTTCTTTTAAATGAACCGACTATAGATTCGAGAGTTTCTCTTTTCTTATTGTCTCGCAGTTCAATAATATTATGAAATGTGACCAGAGATTGACCACTTATACATAATTGATGAACATTATTACAGTAATACTCTTTCTCTCCACCATTACCATCCAGCATCATTCGCATACCTTCTTTTTGTCTATTTTTATAAATAGTGGATGTGATACCCATAGCATACAGAAGCCTCTGAACTGCTTCAAGTCTGTCTAAATGTACTTGACTTAGGTGTAGAGTACTTTCTTTACCCGTAGCAAAGTTATTGGCTACAGTACCGTCAGTATCAAAGAAGGCTTGTATTAATCCTCTAGTAAATTCATAGCTACCTTTTTCGTATACTTTCTTTTCATGTAGGAAAATACCGTATTCAGCACCCATTTTATTGACATCTACAATGGATGCTCTAACTTTCCAATAGTTATCAGTTTCTTTGGACATATAGAAACCTTGAAAGTTTTTATTGTTTCTATGAGTAAGCTTATTTACAAGTATATCTTGTATGAATTTATATGGCTCATAATCATCAATACTCTCATATTTGCTCTTATCTATCCACATGTCGAGGAATGCTTGATAGATAGAGTCAGAACCTTTTTGTAAGTCACCAAAATTGCCGTCTCCTAGAAGATGTCCCATCAAGTAACCTTCATCAAATGTTCCTTTACCACCTGTCCATTTGTAGTTTGTGTTGTTTGAAAGACAGATGTTTGCTTTGTTTGATAAATCTTTCAATTCAACCAGACCGTCAGGTGTAACAAACTTATGGTTCTCAGTAGCTCTAATAGTAGAACCATTTGCTAATTCCATCTTGTATAGCTGTTTGTCATCTCCAGTTTTAAAGATACCATCTTCAGTTGATGGATATTCTTTACCATCAACTACAGCAACGAATTGTTTACCGACAAGATCTTTGAACGAACGAATCCCTTCGTTGGTCATAATCATAGTATCGATAGAGAAGCAAGGATTTCCACCTAAAACCTTCTTGTCTCGCCCATCGGGGGGGTCCCCCATACGTCCATAATTCCTCATATTTTCGAGGTAGCAAACCCCAGGTTCACCGTTAAGAGCTATCTTTTTGGCTATATTAGTATAGTCCATTCCAAGTTCAGCTAAGATAGAGTTGTTACTACTCCAACCCCAAGCCATTCTGTCTGGATTAACTTCATAATTTTTTAAGTTTAAGAATTCTTTGTCGTCATGCTCACCGAACATTATTTCTGCAGTGTTAGATACATAAAGTCCATCATTAATAATAAACTCATGTACGTCTTTAACTGCTAAATCATATGTTTCAGCTTGTTTGCCTTCGAATTCAATAGAAGTCACTTCGATGGGCATACACCCATCATATTGACCTCCACATTCAATATATTTGTCAATAGTCATTTGTGTAGAGGTTTTGCACCATTTACCGTTATACTTAAGATCACTATCTTGTATCCATTGACTGGGAAATCCGTAATCATGTTGAGGACGTCCATTAGTAACTGGATTCTGTTGACATTTAACAGAATATTCAGATACTCTATCTATGAAATTCTTGAGCGGTAGTTTTCCAACTATATTCAAGTTGTACAATGTCTTCCAATTACCAACAGATTCTCTACGTAATTTCATACGAGTCGCGATACCAAGTGTGGCATACAATGCTTGTAATTGTTTAACAAACTCAGGATAGACTGAACTAATTGCTTGCAGAGGTCTACCTTTAGTAGTACCATCAGCATCAAGAGTACCAGCTAAATAAGCAGCTCGTACATTGGGTTTAGCCGTAAGAATTTCTTGAGGAATATTAATAGACTCATTAGCTACCTTGAATTTACTCAAGTACCAAGCCAATTGCTTAGATTGGGCATTAATTTTGATGCTACGATCTCTATCGGATGCTTTAATTATGCTAGTATTCACACCAAATCTTTCCATTTGTGTTCTACATCTTTTAATGATTTCTGTTTCTTCAGGGAGAACCGCAAATCTAACATATGCATTAAATCCATTCTTTTCAAAGTTAGGATATGTATAACCATCACCATGAAAATATCCAATAAACCAGGCAATGTCTGAATCGAGTTCAGGTATTACCAAATCCTTACAGGTTGTAGAGCTTGGTGGTTTCTCATAATGCCAGCTAGGTAATTTTGTTTCATTACCCTTAATTAAATGCTCGCTAAAGATTAATCTATCTCCAGGATTTACATCCTGAGCCATTTTAAACTCAGACTCTGTGGGTGACTTGAATACTTTCATATTATGTCTTAATGATACTTCGGTGGAACCAAGTTGATGATGAATGGTCACCAGTTCTTGTTCTCCTTGTTCTTCGAGACCAATTACTGGATGAGTACCTTTAGAAGTAATAACTTCATCACCATCTCTAACATCTTCAATTTTTACTAGACCTCTAGTAAGATGTACTAAAGTGCCAGCAGGGATACACCTTCGCACGTTTCCTGCTACGACGCAGACACCAATTAGATTAAATATATCAACAATACCAGTACTTGTTAATTTACCAGTCTTTTTCATATCTCTATGAAGAACTGTTCGTATTTTTCCATGTAATTCTTCTAATGGTTTTGATCCAGAAGATACTCCTCCGAAGGTTTTTAATCTTACACCTTCAGGTCTGATATCTGAATAGTTAAAGATTATATTGACTTGATCAGGTAAGAGATAACTATTTAGTAGTTGTCTGACACTATCAACCCAACCTTCACGTGTATCATCTATTGTATAATAATTAAGTGCTAATTGATTAGGAGGTATAATTGGTTGATGAATTGTAACCTTATCTTTACCTTTAGTATCTGCCCCACAACCAGTGCCAAGCATTGATACATCCATCAAAAAGCAAAAGGGTTTAGATGGATCCTTTTCAAGATCAATCGTAGAAATGAAGGCACAGTTGTAGAGCGCCATATCTAATTGTCTCTGATGTACGACATCAGTTCCTAAGCACCATAAGGCACGTCCGCTGGCTAAGAATTTTTGATGGTATAATCTCTCATACATTTCTTGTGCTGAGCGTTGACCATGGTCTTTATCCCAACCTAAGTCATGCTTCTCAATATGTTCCTGTTGTAGTGTATAGCACCCCTCAACAACCCTTTGGCAGGTATCAGCCCAGTTCTCTAATGTACCATCAGCTTTATATCTAGAATAGGTACGATCATAAACAAACTTACCTAAAGGGTTACCCTCGTAAGGATCAGACCAGGATTTAACCTTAGTCATAAATGAAGAGTCGAGTTTGAATGTCAGTGCTGTAGATGCCATTTATGCGGTTATATTAGATATTAGTAAGATTCAATTAATTTTGTATACATATATACAATCAATATACATATATAATATGTATATTGATTGTATATTCTTATTGATACTTATGTTGGCAGTAATTGTATTTCATATACAAGCCCGCAATACTAAAGGAAATAAAATAAACTACAACAAAAGAAAAGTAGGTTTAAATTATATAGAAGCTGTTCAATTACCAATGATAGGTTCTAATACTACTAGACAACATTTCAGTTAATCTAACGTCTTTTAGTAGGCGATCGACAACTAATGTCTAGAAATTTTTGTATATCACAGACATTATTAAAATTACCTT
>TARA_B110000908_G_C10267775_1_pt1 | contig 12180 bp, 11 predicted proteins | sample TARA_B110000908 | Tara Oceans TARA_B110000908 (sample SAMEA4398067) | marine metagenome | biome: Polar Biome; feature: [DCM] deep chlorophyll maximum layer (ENVO:01000326); material: water (ENVO:00002006), including particulate matter (ENVO:01000060) such as... | depth 36 m
ACAGAAAAAACAATGAATGATACTTTTTGGGTTGGTGTGCAACCAGCTCTAGATGAGGTTCATTTTGATTTTGTAGCTGAAAAACTTGAAGAGTTATTTGGTTTAAACTTCTAATTTCATTAAAAATAACCCCATATGAATTTGAGTTTGTAAGAAGCTAATGGCATGATTGTATTTTGGTGACAAAATTGTAATACTGAGAAACATATAAATGAAATAATTTTACAATTTATTTCGAAAATTGTTTAAATAATTATAAATAATGAAAATATCAATAATTGGTACAAACGGATTACTTTCTAATAGTATCGGAAGGTATTGTAATGAAAATGGTATTAAAATAGAAATGTACGGGCGCTCTAAACCTAAAAGACATGACTTTAATGCTTTTTTTGAGATAGATCTATTAAATGAGGAACTTTCATATGAGCAAATTAAAAGCTCAGATATTATTATTTATGCAGTAGGTGCAGGTATTCAATCAAATCTTCAAGAAAGTGCTGATATAATTTATAGTCTTAACGTATCAGTACCTGTTAAAATAATTAATGAGTTGAAAATTATTGGATTTTCAGGTTCGTTTGTTACTTTTGGTTCTTATTTTGAGATAGGTGAAAACACTGAAAATCAATTTTTTACAGAGAATGAATTACTCCAGTCACAAAACAGGGTTGTTAATGATTATTCAATTTCAAAAAGAATGTTTTCAAGATTCATTTCTTCTGTTGAACAGCCATTTAAAACTTGGCATTTTATTTTACCAACTATTTATGGAGAACAGGAATCTGCGCACAGGCTAATCCCTTATACTATAAATGCACTTAAAACAAATGCTGATATAGAATTTACATCTGGAGAACAGGTTCGACAGTATATTTATATTGCTGAAATTGCAGAAATCATTATGCATTCTCTAAATAAAAACATTTCAAGCGGAGTTTATAATGTTGCTGGAACAGAGTCATTAACTGTAAAAGAACTAGTTACAAGTTTATTTAATTTATTTAATAAAGAAGTTCCGGAGTCCGTGTTTGGTAAAGCTAAAAGAACTGATACTGGAATGAAGATACTCCAACTGGGTGGAAGTAAACTTTACAATGCGATTGATTATAATCCACACATTAAAATTTCAGATGTATATGATAAATATTAAACCCCTTTTAGAACGGATAGAGATTATACCAAGAAAAAAGATAGTAGACAGCAGGGGATGGTTTTTAAAAGCAATTACTGGCCTTGAGCAAGGACTGCCAGCAATTACTGGTGAAATTTACACAGTTTATTCTGAAAATGGGGCTTCACGAGGAGGTCATTACCATAAAGCAGCAACCGAATGGTTTACTTTATTAAACGGAAGTACTAGATTACAGTTGAAAGATACTCAGACAAATGAATTGTTGACCATTGAGATTGATTCAGAAAAGCCTGTAACAATAGTTGTTCCGCCTTATATTGCCCATAGATTCGATACAAATGACAATAACTCTTTTTTATTACTGGCTTATACGGATGTAATTTATCACCCAACAGATACTATTGAACTGATTTTCTAATGGGAAAGTACTCTGCTTCGATTTATAATTACAGTTTTAATTCTATGAATGCTATCGTTATGATAGTGAATGGAATTATTATGGTGCCCTTGTATTTCAAGTTTATGGAAGTTTCTACCTATGGAGCCTGGTTGGCAACGGGAAACGTTGTTGCAATGCTTGGATTGGTTGAATCGGGATTTTCAGGTGTGATTACTCAAAAAATGGCGGCAGCTTTAAGTAAAAAAGACAAAAAGCATTTTTTCCAGTTAGCTGGAGCCAATGTTTATACTGCTTTTTTAATGGCAATTACGCTTTTTTTACTAGGATTATCTATTGCTCCCTTTGTGGCAAAATGGGTGAATGCAGAAGAAACGATACAATACTCAATAACTATAGCCTATATTATAAGCCTTGCATCGGCAACGATTTCATTAATAGTCTCTCTTTTGGGTGCATTCCCGCAGGTATGGCAGGATACTAAAACAATAGGATTGATTACAACGGTTGTAAATATACTTGGCATTATTTCTTTAATTCTATATTTGTATATGGGCTATGGGGTTGTTTCACTAGCGTTAGGATACTTCACAAGGTCAATTTTAAATTTATTTGGTCAGGGAATCTGGATTTTAATGAAATGGAAAAAGCTAAATCTTTCAATGCCAAGATTCGATTTAATTGTAATCAAAACCTTGTTAAAAGATTGTATTTATCCTTTTCTTTCCAAAATTTCTGGTGTAATTATGGGAAACTCACAAAGTTTTATTATTGCCATGTTTATTAATCCAGGGCTAGCAGCTGTATATGATATTACAAGTAAAATTTCAAGTGTATCTTGTAACTTTGTAGGGATGATAAATGGCTCATTTTTTGGCTTATTTTCACTTTCATTTGCAACTAAAGATAGGGGAGAGATAAATAAACTTATTAAAAGAGTCTCTACGTTTTTTATGACATTGTTGTTCTCAGTATTATTATATTCGTTGGTTTTCACAAAGGCTTTCGTATATTTTTGGGTTGGGTTAGATAAATATGGAGGCGACCTATTATTGTTGTTTATTGTTGCTTCAATATTAATAACACAGTTAAAACAGTATTTTAATAATTTATTGTATACAGGAGGTTTGATTAACAAATCGGCTAAATTAGATGTTATTAGTATGATACTGTATGTGTTGTTGTTGCTTGCTATAGTCAAACCTGCTCAGATATATGCCATACCTATTGCAACCTTTGTTACGGGAGTGCTATTTGTTGGAACGTATTTAAGATTGCTGAAGAAATATTTGAAGGTGGATATTCATTTTCTGCTTAAACTTAGTTTGAATTTATTATTGATTGTATTACCATTTGCACTCATACATTTTCTATTAAAAATAGATTTAACAAATATTTTCAATATAATTATTTATTGGATTGTATTTTCAATAATATATATGACCGTAATTGGTTTAACTAATAAGGAGCTTGTAATAACGCTATTTTTAAAATTGAGGAATGGAAAAAAGAAATAAAGTATTATTAATTCCTGATGCTTATTTGGGAAATCAGTCAGGAGCAACTGTTGCTAAGATTGCTAAAAAACTTTTATTGGAGAATGGAAATGAAGTTTTTATTTTTTCTCCGGATATAGTTGTAGAAAGCTCGGAAAATGACGGAACAAAATTATTCCCTAGAACGCCATATCGTGGGATTGCAAATTGGAAAGAAAAAAAATATTCCATTGAATATGAAGATGTGTTGAAAAAAACTGAAGCAGATGTTGTATTCACATTGGGTTCTATTACAAACAAAAATTTATGTTATTTAGAAATTGCAAAAAAAAGAAACTTAAAAGTTATTTCTAAAATTTTTATGCAAGATTTTTTTTGTACAAAATTTTATGCAAATAATATAGAAGGACCTTGTACAAAATGTTTAGACAGTTCTTATTTAGAGGCGTTTAAAAATAAATGTATCATTCATAAGCCTATTGATTATGTTAAAACCGCAAATGCTATCCTGATACGTAAAAGGTTAGAGAAAATTTTACCTAAAATTGATTATGTAATTACTTCAACAGATGAACAAATTGGTTATTATCAGAAGTTTGGAGTTTCACAAGAAAAATGTGTAAAGATTCCTTTGTTTTTTGATGATAACAGGTTGAAAGGAATTAAACCGGTAATGGGTGATTATTTTGTTTGCATTGCTCAAAATCGTGTTGAAAAAGGATTTCAATACTTAAAAGATATTTTATTGTATTGCGATAATTCTATAAAATTGATAGTTGCATACAACAGCAATGAACAAGCGAATATAGCTATTGAAAAGTATGGTTTTCGGGAATTCATTGAAAATGGAATGATGGAAATTAAATATGATTTGAAATGGGAAACAGGGTTGGCCGAATTGGTGGCGAATTCTAAAGGAGTTATTATCCCTTCTATTTGGCCAACAACTACTGAATTTGGACTTTTAGAGGCGTTAGGGTATAAAAAACCTGTTTTTTGTTTTGATTTGGGTGTTCATCATGAAAAAATTGAAAGTAATGTGAATGGCTTTGTAGCTGATTTGGGTGATACCCGATCAATGGCTAAACAATTGGTGCAATTAAATGCGGATGATGTATTATTGGCAAAAGTTTCAAATGGAGCAGAATTATTATATCAAGAAATGACAGACTGGGATAATTGGAAAAATGAATTAAAATTAATTGGATTGTAATGCAAAGTAAAATTTCTTTTTTACATTTAAAATCATATTCTGCGTGGGAATATATTTTGAGACTGTCCGCAATTATTGCTTTTTCATTTTTTTGTTTTTTTTCACTTAATTTTGATTCAACACCTCTTTCAGGCTTTATTTCGTCTTCTATTGCATTTTTAATTATTACAATTGTATCCGCTATAGTTTTGTTAAGAGATAAAGAATGGGTTTGGTTTTTTGCATTGGCATATTTGATACATCTTGGTATTGGCCTTTTGCATTATTTAATATTTCTTGATGTTAATTATTTTGACACGAGTGGTCTTGTATTGCCATTGCCCCCTGATTTTACTATACCTTTGGATGCGGTAAACGAGATTATAGCTTCAAAGAAAATTAATGGGTTATTTTATTATGAAAACTACTATCTGAGCCATATAGAGATTTGGAATCTGATTAGTTATCCTTTTTATTTTTTTGGTGGTTATGTTCTAAACATTGCTCCTTTAAATAGTTTTATGAGTGTGTTTACTTCTATAAATGTATTTTTAATATCTAAATTTTATTTAAAATATAAATCTACTGAGCTAAAGAAAATTCTGATACTGACGGCCTATTTTCCTTTAACTCTAATTTCTTCTCTATTTTTTAGAGATGTAGTAGGTTTAGGTCTTATTTCGTTAGGACTTGTCATAGTTTGTCTATCGAAAGAGAAAATGTATTATTATTTGATGTTAGCCATTGCATTTTATTTGTTTTATATGCAACGAACTATCTATCCTTTGGTGTTACTTTTAGCGGTTATATTTGACTTTTTAAACACTAAAAAAACCGGACAATCATTAGGGAGGCGTATCATTTCTTTTATTGTTTTTGTTTCGATTTTTGGTATAATGCTAAGATTGAGTTATATGCTTGGTCTTGCTGATGGAAACAATTCTAGATATATAGATGGGGCAGCAACTGTTAATTATTTGTTCTTTCCAGTAAAACTGGTTATGGGACTGGTTGGTCCATTTCCTTGGACTCAATATTTTACTACTGAAAGAATGGTTTATAGTTATCAGTTTGCAGATTATTTACAAGGGGCGTTAAATATTACAATCGTTTTTTTGATGATAAAATTTAAATCTTCATTTTTTAAAAAATCACAAATCAATTTACTAAACCTAACGGGTTTGTTTTTAATGATGAGCGGTTTGGCAACTACCTTTATGCATAGTGCTTATGTGTCAATAGGGATCTTGTTTCTTGTTCCGTGGATCGTTAATTCATCTTCTTGGGGTAAACTAAAAAGATATTATTTGGGTACATTTATATTTATGCTGGTATTTAGTATTATTATTATGGTATTTTTTGGAAGTTTAGGTACTAGTAAGTTATGGAAATAATAATATATATATGATAGTTACAACATTATTTGGGGGGTTAGGGAATCAAATGTTTATATACGCAATGGCAAGGGCTTTGGCATTGAGAAATAATACTCAACTAGTGCTTGATACTAAGAGTGGTTTTAAAAGAGACTTTGTATTTAAAAGAAAATATGCTTTATCTAATTTCCCTATTAATCATGTCAATAATAGCTTACTGTCTTTTGACTTTTTAGGCGGGTATATTTTAAAAAAAATAAGTAAAATGATGGGAAGACATCTCTTTGCGCCAAACTATTTAATACAAAATGAGGTTTCAAATTTTAAGTTTGAAGATAAGTGGGTTGATAATTCATTTGATAATATAATTGTGAATGGATATTGGGCAAATGAAAAGTATTTTAAGGATTTTGAAGATCAGATAAGGGAAGATTTCACTTTTAAAAATATTGAGTTTTCTAACGAAGTAAAAAAGCAAGAGAATTTAATTAAAAACAGCAATGGGACTCCCATTGCTGTTGGTGTTAGAACTTACAATGAAATTGCTGATAATGCAATAAGAAGTAAAGGTTTTTTTACAGTAAAGGAAGATTTTTATAAGCGATCAATGGCGCTAATTAAGCAAAAAATTCCGGATGCTGTATTCTATGTGTTTACACAAGATTTTGAATGGGTGAAAAATAATCTAGATTTTAATCTTTTTAATATTATCCTCATTGACGCTAAAGAATCCGAAGATAGAGATATAGGAGATATTTACTTGATGACCTGCTGCAAGCACTACATCATTTCTAACAGCACATTTTATTGGTGGGGGGCTTGGTTGAATAATAGTTCTAAAAAATTAGTGGTAGTGTCAAAAGAATGGACTAATTGCGCAAAAGATAGTTGGATAAAATTATAATTAACTGTAAATATTTAATATGCATCTTTCAATAATTATCCCTACATATAATAGAAGTGAACTTCTTGGTGTTACAATAAAAAAACTATTAAAACAATTCGATATATTTAAAGAATTTGAGTTTGAAATTATAGTTTCTGACAATGCAAGCTTAAAAAGCCCATCTTATATTATTAACGATATTAATGATAAAAGAATTAAATACTTTGAAAATGAAGTGAATTTAGGAATGAGTAAAAACATCTTAAATTCATTAAATTTTGCAAAGGGAAAATATCTATGGTTATTTGGTGATGACGATTTTATTGATGATAAAGCTATTGACTACGTAGTTAGCAGGTTGATTAATAAAAATGATTTTGATTTTTTACAAATATCAAAAGTGTCTTTCATAGATGAAAATGAAATTAACTGGAGTAATACAAATGATCATTTAGAAGTAATTCTTTTAGATTTAAATAAGAATATGAAAGAAATAGATTCTTTTTTTGGCTTTATTAGTAATCATGTAACATTAAAAGAGAAGTTTATAACTGCTGTCAATAAAGTATCATCTAGGGATACTAAAATATTAAATAATAACTATTTATTTAAATTGATTAATTACGAGGTCTATAAAATATCGAATATTAAGTTAAAGATAAGCAATCAACTAGTCTATCAAAGAATTACAAGCGGTAGTAGTTTCTATAGAACCCCAGAATTAATATTTAAAACTTTCTTTAAAGACGTTAATGAAATAGTTGAGTACCAAAAAAAATATAATCCCGAATTTTTAAGAGCAAGAAGGTTTTATTTTAAATCAAAAATAGATATTCTTATTATCAAATTATTTCATCCTTCAAGTTTTGACAGGATATTAACCATTTATAGATATAAAAATTATAGAGATTTATATTTACTATTTATTCTCCTAGTTCCCAAAAAAGTGCTAAAGAAAATATACTTATTTTACAAAAAATATAAAGGGACAAAGTTACCTAATGGGTTTGAATTATATGAAAATAATGCATAGATATATAAAGAGATTGTATAAGATAATTGATTTAAACTTTAAAAAAAATGACAATAAATAGAATAGTAAAAATAATTAAAGAACCTTATACTGTTCTGTTTTTTATAATAAAAATAATAGATTATTTGTTTTTGATACCAGACAAAATGTATTTAGAATTATTATTTCGAAGAGTAAAAGGTAAAAAGCTGAATTTAAATAATGCCAAATCTTTTAATGAGAAAATCCAATGGTTAAAATTGTATGATAGGAAGCCAGAATATACAAGGATGGTGGATAAATATGAGGTAAAGAAATTTGTATCAAATATAATTGGGGAAAAACATATAATCCCAACATTAGGTATTTGGGATGAATTTGATGAAATAGATTTCAAAAAATTACCTAAACAATTTGTATTGAAATGTACACATGACAGCGGTGGTTTGATTATTTGTAAAAACAAACTCGAATTGAACATGAAATCATCAAAAAAATTAATAGATAAGTCATTAAAAATAAATTACTATTTTAAGGGGAGAGAATGGGTATATAAAAATGTTAAACCACGTATTATTGCGGAAAAATATATTGTTGATAATGACGTAGAAGATTTAAGAGACTATAAATTCTTTTGCTTTAATGGTAAGGCTAAATTTATACAAGTTGACTTTAACAGGTTTACTAATCATAAAAGGAATATTTATAATACAGAGTGGCAATTCCAAAATTTCAAAATTGAATATCCAAACGATCCTAATTATTTAATATCAAAGCCTGATAAGCTTGGTGAAATGATTTTATTAGCTAATAAGTTATCTGAAAATATTAGTAGTCTAAGAGTTGATCTTTATGTAGTTAAGGACTATATCTATTTTGGTGAATTAACTTTTTATCCTGGAGGGGGCTTTGAAGAGATAACTCCAAATGAATGGGATTACAAACTAGGGAGGTTGATAGAATTACCTGAAAATATAATGAATGATAGTATTTTTTAATACACAGATTTAAATGAAAATAATTATAGTAGGTAGTTTTTTGCACCCAATGTATGCTAAATCAGTTTATGATGCTTTTGTAAAGCAAGGTTACGATACAGCTGCTTTCGATTGGGATCAATATAAAATTAAAGGGAATGTATTGTTTAATTTTATATCTAGGATACAAGAGCGATTACTTGTTGGCCCTTTTATAAACCGTACAAATAAAGAGTTATTAAAACTAGTTAAGAAAGTAAACCCAGATCTTGTATTTATATATAGGGGTACACATATAAAAGCTAAAACTGTAAGTACTATAAAAGAATCTGGCAGAGTTGTGTTTTCCTATCATAATGATGATCCATTTTGTGGAGTACCCTCAAAAAGATATATGCGTAATTATATAAAATCGGCATATTTCTGCGATTACAACTTTGTTTATAGACATAAGAACATTGTGGACTTTGCGAAAATTAGTATTACAAATGTTGAAGTTTTACGCTCCTATTTTATTAAAGAGAATAATTACCCCATTAATTGCGAAAAGAAATATGATATTGTATTTGCTGGGCATTATGAGAACGATGGAAGAGATGAAAAGATAAAAGCACTTAAAGATGCTGGGGTAAATGTATTAGTTTTTGGTGATGATGCGTGGAGAAAATCACCACTATACCAAAAATTAAAGCATGTTATCAAAAAAGCTAAACGAGGCGAAGATTATAATAAACTTCTTAATCAAACTAAAATAGCGTTGGTATTTCTCTCAAAAATTAACAGCGATACATATACAAGACGTTGTTTTGAAATTCCTGCAACAAAGACATTGATGCTTTGCGAATATACAGCGGATATGGCCACAATGTTTGAACCTCATAAAGAAGCTGTTTATTTTTCGACAACAAACGAGTTGGTAGAAAAAAGCAAAAACCTCTTGAATAATCTTAATATGATTAAAGAAATTGGAGATAATGGTCATAAAAGCTTAATAGAAAAGGGTCATAGTATTGATGATAGAATAAATACGATAATAGAAAAATTTAATAAAATAACTAAAAAATAATATTACTAATGGATGTAAACTTTATGTTTTCAATATGTATTCCAAGTTATAACAGACCAGTAGAATTAAAAAGATTATTGCTAAGTATTGACTCTAAACAAGCTAAAAAAATACAAATTTTAATTTGTGAAGATAAATCCCCTAAGAGAAAAGAGGTTAGTGAGGTTGTAAATGAGTTCAAAAAACTTACACAATTTACAGTAAAGTATATAGAGAACAAAGAAAATCTTGGATATGATAGGAATCTAAAAGAGTTAATCAAGAATGCAGATGGAGAATACATCTTGTTTATGGGAGATGATGATATGTTTATACCAGGTGGATTAGATAAATATATAGAATTTGTGAACTCACATTCTGAATGCGGTTATATTTTGAGGTCATATAGGAATATTTATAAAGACGGTTCGATAGAATATTTTAGATATTACAATGATCATAAAAAGTTTAAAGCAGGGGTTAACACTTATATTGATTTGTTCGATAAAAGTGTATTTATATCTGGTTTTTGTATTAAAAAAGAGTATGTCTTACCATTTATGATAGATGAGTTAGACGGTTCTCTTTTATTTCAACTTTATTTGCTGGCTGAAATATGTATTAGATATCCGTCTGCATACTGTAATATACCATTAACACAGGCTTTAGTGGGGGATTCTATTCCGATGTTTGGTAGCAGTGAGAGTGAAAAAGGTTTATATACTCCAGGCACAATTACCATTGAAAATTCTGTTAATTTTTTAAAAAAATATTTTGAAGTAATTAAATATATTGATAAAAATAATGGAATAAGCTCTTTTGATGTTATACAAAAGAATATGTCAAAATATTCATACCCTACTATTTCTATTCAATGGGGAAAAGGAAGAAAAGAATATAAAAGATATGTAAGGGAATTAAGGGGGATAGGCCTAGATAAAACTTTTTATTTTGATATATATAATATAAGTCTCCTTCTTTTGGGTAAAAAAAGATGTGATAATATTATAAAACTAATTAAGAAAATATTAGGTAGAAGACCTAATTTATAACTTAAGCCTATAATAAATGAAAATGAAATGATTTTAGGAATAGATGCAACAAATATTAGAGGGGGAGGAGGATTAACGCATTTAAAAGAAATTTTGTTAAACGCAGATCCCAAGCAATACCATTTTGAAAAAGTAATTGTTTGGTCAAATAAAGAAACTTTAGGAAAACTTCCTGATTATCTTTGGCTTCGTAAAGAGACTCATAAATGGTTGAATAAATCTGGTGTATTTTCTTTTTTATTTCAAATATTATTATTATCTAAAATAGCAGAATCAGAAAAATGCAATTTAATTTTTGTTCCAGGTGGTACGTTCTTTGGTAACTTTCAAAAGATTGTTTCAATGAGCCAAAATATGTTGCCATTTGAAAAAGAAGAGAGTAATCGTTTTCCAGGTTGGAAATCAAGATTGCGTTTTAGAATGTTACACTTTACACAAGGAAGAACTTTTAAAAAATCAAAAGGAGTTATTTTTTTGACCAATTATGCAAAGAATTATATTTTAAAGGATATTAATTTGAAAAAGAATTCTGTAATTATTCCTCATGGGATTAATTTGTCTTTTTTGAATGCGCCTAAAGTTCAAAAAGAAATAAATAATTATACTATAGAAAACCCTTTTAAGTTATTGTATGTGTCAATTGTAACTGTATATAAACACCAGTGGAATGTTGCAAAAGCAGTATTAAGACTGCGTAAAGAAGGTTATCCTATTGCTTTAGAATTAGTTGGTGGGAATACTTCAGAGTCTTTAGAAAAATTAATGGAGGTATTAAAAAAGGACAATGACGGTTGTATTAAATATAAAGGATTAATACCGTATGAAGATTTAGAAACTATATATAAAAGAGCAGATAGTTTCGTCTTTGCATCTTCCTGTGAAAACATGCCAATTATTTTAATTGAAGCCATGACATCGGGTCTACCTATTGCATCTTCAAATATGGGTCCAATGACCGAAGTTTTAGGTAATGCTGGCTTTTATTTTAACCCTTTAGACACTGATAATATATATATAGTATTAAAAAATATGATTACCTCAGCCGAATTAAGAACAATAAAATCATTGGAATCTTATAATAAATCAATAAATTATACTTGGAAAGAATGTTCAAACAATACATTTGCATACCTTTCTGAAATTTCGAAACAATTATAATCATGGAAATTAAAAATAAAACACTTTTAATTACAGGAGGAACAGGTTCTTTCGGTAATGCGGTATTAAATCGTTTTTTAAATACGGATCATTTTAAGGAAATACGTATTTTTTCTCGTGACGAGAAAAAACAAGACGATATGCGAAATCATTTAAAAAATGATAAATTAAAATTTTATATTGGTGATGTGCGCGACTATAGTTCGGTCGAAAAGGCTATGCGTGGTGTGGATTATGTATTTCATGCGGCGGCTTTAAAGCAAGTGCCGTCTTGTGAGTTTTTTCCTTTAGAAGCAACTAAAACAAATGTTTTTGGTACTCAAAATGTAATTGATGCAGCTGAATATAATCAAGTAGAAAAAGTTATTTGTTTGAGTACAGATAAAGCCGCTTATCCAATTAATGCTATGGGAATCTCAAAAGCTTTAATGGAGAAGGTTGCAATTGCAGCTTC
>TARA_B110000908_G_scaffold47054_1_pt1 | contig 12180 bp, 6 predicted proteins | sample TARA_B110000908 | Tara Oceans TARA_B110000908 (sample SAMEA4398067) | marine metagenome | biome: Polar Biome; feature: [DCM] deep chlorophyll maximum layer (ENVO:01000326); material: water (ENVO:00002006), including particulate matter (ENVO:01000060) such as... | depth 36 m
GCTTCGTCAAAAATCGCAAAATCGTTAGGGAACAAATAGCCGTTATCATCATCGCCGAGTTCCCCGAGCGCAAAGAGGGAGAAGAACAAGGTGTGGTTAAGCACCACTACATCAGCCTCCTCCATCAGCTTTCTTGCCTTTTGATAGAAGCAGTTGCCATTTTTTCCACAGGTTCTGATCGTGCAGACACTGCCATCGCTACAAATCTGCGACCAAACTTTACCTGACACCTGAAAATCTAGATCACTCCGCGTGCCGTCGTGAGTGCCTTCTGCCCAGTCCCAGATCTTTTTTAACTCCTCTGCCTCGCCGGTGCTAAAGAGATCACCAGTTTGCTGCATGGCCCGCTTCAGGCGTAGCGGGCAGATGTAGTTGCCGCGCCCCTTCAATAGGGCGTATTTCAGCCCGCCACCGAGGATCTTATTCGCCAGCGGCAGATCCTTACTGATCAACTGCTCTTGCAGGTTGATCGTGTGGGTGGAAATAATCGCCTTTCTTCCAGTTTCCAAGGCAAACTTTGCGGCGGGGATGAGGTAGGCAAGCGACTTACCCACTCCGGTGCCAGCCTCGGCACAGAGCACATGCTGGTCTTCAAGGGCCTCAGCTACAGCCATTGCCATCTCCTGTTGCTGAGGTCGGAACTCGAAGTCGGGTGAAGCAGAGAGCCCACCTTCAGCTGAGAACATGAGTTCCATGTCCAACATAAGTTTACCTGGCCCCCTTGGTGTGGCTCCTTCTTCTGCAATTCCGATCATCGTTTGAACAGCTCTACATCATGATCACCTGACCGACAACTCTCAAGGCTGCAAAGTCTCAGATGACGCGAACTTCACCCAATCGTCCTCGACACCGTTCCCTCTCAGAACTAGAACGCCTACTGCCACATCCCTCCTCCCAACCACTATTTAGTTTCAATGACCTCAAATTCTCAGAATGCCGATCAGCCACAGGACCTAGCTCTTTCCAATCAAATGTATCGCAAGGAGGGCTTTACTGAGTTGAAGCAACGACTGCGCACGTTGATGGATATGCTGGCCGAAGTACTTGGTGAAGAAACAGATTTAGCTGAAAGCATTCCTTGGCGAGAAAATCAGATTATCAACCAGCCCCAGGGCACGGCGGAGATTGCGTCGATGGCGCAGCTCCAGGCAATTTGTTTTGAGGTTCTCAATCTGGTGGAGGAACGTGTCGCTTTGTTGGTAAGGCACCGCCGCCGTAAGGACTTTGGCTTAGCGGCGGAGCGGGGTATGTGGGGAAGTGTCATTTTTCGACTGAAGAGCGAGGGGTTTAGCCAGCAAGAGGTGTTGGAAGGCCTGAGCGAAATCAAGGTGACACCTGTTCTAACGGCTCACCCTACCGAATCGAAGCGACCCACCGTCCGCGAGCGCCATCTGGCACTCTACAAGGACCTCGTCCGTTGGGATAGAAACCTAAACGATCCTGTTAACCTACCCTCTATCATGGAGTCGATCAAGGTAGGCCTTGAAACCCTCTGGCATACGGGTGAAATCCATGCCTCACGACCCAGTATCCTCGGTGAGTTGCGTCATACCATTTACTATCTACGTGAAGTGTTTCCACGGGTTGTTCAGAAACTCGACACCTCTTTGGAAGCGGCATGGGCAGCTGTTGGTTGGGATGTATCGGCTTTACGACAAGCCTCCGCTTATCCTAAACTTCAGTTTGGCACATGGGTAGGTGGCGATCGCGACGGTCACCCTCTGGTAACTTCTGAGGTGACTGCGGACACCTTGCGTCGACTCCGAAAGCATGCCCTGCGCATTCACTCCAAAGCTGTTCGGGATGCGGCGGATATCCTAACACTCTCACCATCCGCGAAGGATGTCCCCGAGGCTCTGACCCGGCGTGTCCTAGAGCTACGTAAAGAACAGGGACCCCAAGGTCGCGAAATCGGGGCTATCCATGCACGTGAGCCATGGCGATGCCTCTGCTACCTGATGCGTGAGAAACTGACTGACCAGAATACACACTCATACCAACGTGCAGAAGATTACCTAGCGGACCTCAAATTGATGGAGAATTCACTGGCTGAGATTGGTGCTGCCACTACTTCGAAAAATGTGATTCATCCGCTTTGTAGGCTGGTGGAAGTATTTGGTTTCCATCTAGCTACATTAGATATCCGTCAGAATTCGCCATTCCATGATCAAGCAGCCTCTCAGATGCTTACCGCCGTCGGAGTAGCTGATGGTGAGAATTACACCGATTGGAGTGAGCAGCAACGCGTCGATTTTCTTTTAGAGGAATTGAAAAATGAGCGTCCATGGCGTCCATGGAAGGCTGATTCTGATACGGAAATTGGCAAAGTCATGGACTGCTTTAAAGTCATGCGCAGACACGCCCAAAAATACGGAGCCGCATGCTTTGGCCTCTATGTGGTGAGCATGACGCGAAATGTTTCAGATCTTCTGTTAGTTCACCTGCTGGCACGCGAAGGCCACATGGCTGATTGGAATCAGGGTATGTGGGTGAGCCGCGTTCCCGCCTGTCCACTATTTGAAACCGGAGATGATCTGGATCGTGGTGGTGATATTATTCGGGGGTATTTCGAGTGCGCACCTGAGGGTCAATTTCTTCCTGTATCTGACGGGCCCACTACCATGTCAGTGATGGTGGGGTATAGTGATAGTAACAAGGACAGCGGCCTACTCTCTGGGCAATGGTCACTTCAAAAGGCACAGGCTAACATCACCGATGCATGTCAGGATGTTGGTGCACGCTGTGAGTTCTTCCATGGTCGAGGCGGAACTATCAGCCGAGGTGGTGGTCCCTTGAAGTGGTTCCTGAGATCACTGCCACAAGGGAGCCTCAACGGAGCCATGCGAGTGACTGAACAAGGGGAGGTGATTCCCCGGAAATACTCCCATCGATCCAATGCCGCATATAATCTTGAATTGCTTCTCGCAGGCGTGACCGGAGTCACATTTGCCAACCGAAAAAAAACCGCTTCTACGCCCCTAGGAAATACAGACTACCAACAGATCATGGACTGGCTTTCAGTCGAAAGCAGGGCCAGCTACCGACGACTGATCGAAGCCCCCAGCTTTATGGAGTTCTACCGTCAGGCCACTCCTATTGATGCCCTAGAATACGGGTGTTTTGGATCGCGTCCATCGCGCCGCACAGGTGGTGCTAGCCTGGACGATCTGCGTGCCATCCCGTGGGTCTTCAGTTGGACACAGGCACGTTATTACCTGCCCGGTTGGTATGGTGTCGGCTCAGCCCTTCAAAAGCTACAGTTGGAGAATGAGGAGCAATTTAAAGCCGTCTCTGAGCTGATCCAGACCGAACCCTTCCTGCGTTATCTACTCACCAATGTGGAAACAAACCTTGTCAGTGGCGATTTGAAGCTGATGAACGCCTACGCGGCCTTGGTTAAGGACGAGGAAATTCGAACCCGCTTTCAGGCTCAAATTGTTGATGAATTTGAACTGACCGGAAAAATGATCGACTTAGTCTTTGGCTCTACATTTGCCGATCGGCGTCCTCGGATGCTACGCACTTTGAAGATGCGTGAGCTCTCACTTCACCAGCTTCACCAGCAACAAATTGGCCTACTTGCCGATTGGCGTGAAGCTGTGCAAAACAAAGACGACAGCGAGCAGGAGGAGCTTCTCAATGCCCTTCAATACTCCGTCAATGCCATCGCCAGCGGCTTGAGAACTACCGGGTAAACGGGCATCAGACGTGTCATCTGAAAAATAGAGTGAATATTTTAGGTGCCGATGGGATCTCATAGGTAACAACAATTTGTTACTTATGAAGACCCTCCCCATCTATCTCTCAACAGTCGGCCTTTCAGCCACCTTGCTTTTCAGCTCTTGTGATCAGAAAAACCCCACAGCTAGTGAGGGAAACAAAGAAAACGAACCTTCGGAAAGTCAGCTCACCACCAGCTCAGATGTACTCGCTGAACAGGAATCACGTATCAGGGAGCTCGAGATTAAGGAGAGAGAGATCCAAGGTCGCATTGCCCTGCAGAAGCTGGAGGCCGAAGAACTAGCTCTTGAAAAGGATCGGATGGCACTGTGCGAAGCCAAACAGAACCAAGTGCTTGAGCAACGTAAGTTGGAGGAGCTGGAACGTCAGGCGCAAGAAGTTGCCGCACGTGAAGCTGCGGAAAGACATCCACGCGCTATCGAGATCAATGAGCGAGAAGAAGATGGGCGCCGTCGCGCCGAAGCGATGGCTCACGCCGAAGCTCAGCGACGTGCTTCAGAAATCGAGGAGCACCGCAGGGTTCGGTCGATTCAAGAAAGAAATATGAGAGTTGCAGCAGCCCGCCTGCATGCTGAGCACGAACGCCTAGCTCACGAGAGAGCGGAGCTGGAAGCCGCCGAGATGGCTGCCCGTTGTGAGGCAGAACTCCGCGAGCGTGAGTTGCGTGAACGCCAGGCCCGTGCCTCCCGTGTTGCCCGTGCCGAATATGAGCGCAGGATGCGTGAAAAAGCACAACAGGCAGAGCATGAACACCGCAAGCAGATGGCTGCCCGTGTAGAGAAAGCAGCCCGATTAGAGCGTGAGAAACGAGCTCATGCCGAACGTCGCAGGCAAGGTATGAATAAGGGTAGGGGAGAAAAAGATCACGGTGCGGATCGAGGTTCCCGTCGTGGTAAGGCTGAATCGGGCCAAGATAAACGAAACAAGATTTTGGAACTGCTCAGAGCCCGCCAAGAGGCGAAGCAAAAAGCCGAACAAGAAGCTAAGAGAAAGGCACACGAACTGGAACTCCGTCGCGATGAGGAAAAGCGTGCCCAAGCAGAGCGTGAAAGGTTAGCTCGAGAAGAGGCTACACGTAACGGTAAAATGCGCGAAAAGGCAGCCCGAGACAAGGCCCTCCAAGAAAAGGCCATGCGCGACAAAGCAGAAACCGAACGTCGCCAGAAGGTCGATCAAGAAGCCAAGGCGGCCCAAGACGCCAAGCGACATGCTGCCGAGAAGGCCATGAGAGATGCAAAAAACAAATTTAAAGAAGCGGAGAAAAGTATTAGGAAAGGAAAATTCTTGGAACATCTCAAAGCTCAGCAGGAAGCAAAAAAGAAGGTCCAGAGAGAGGCTGCAGAAAAAGCTCAAGCTCAAGTCGAGCGCGAACTTGCTGACCGTGAGAAAGCCGCCAAAGAACGAGCCTCCCGTGAACGCGCCGAGCGAGAGAAAGCGGCTAAGCAACGTGCTGAAAGAGAAAAAGCCATGAGGGGAAAAGCCGCACGCGAAGAACGCAAACGTGCCGAGGAAGCTGCTCAGCAAAAGAAAGAAGAGCAGATACGACGTGAGCGCAAACAACGTGAAGAACAGGAACGTGCCCGCAAAGAAGCTGCGCGCCTTGATCAAGAACGTAAAAAATCCGCTGATGCCGAGCGCCGACGTAAGGCAGAGAAATCCGAAAAAGAAGCTCGCAAAGAGCGCGAGGAACAACGCGAAAAAGCTAAACGTGAACGTAAAAAGAGTAAGGAAGAGCGCAAAAAATAATCAGAGCTCTAACCTAACGAAGTCACCACCCACTCAGCTTTGCTGAAATCTAATACGCTTGTTAAGCGGTTGGGAACAGCTAGCACTTTCATACCTGCTTGATGAGCCGAAATGAGTCCGTTCATCGAATCTTCAATCACCAGGCAATGTTCTGGTTTGATATCTAATTGCCTAGCGGCCTCCAGAAAAAGATCCGGTGCTGGTTTGATCTTTGGAGCGTCACCACGGCAGACGGTGGTATTAAAATAAGGCATCAACTCGAGTTTCTCCACCCATCCATCCACCCAGTTGTGGGATGAACTGGAAACAACGGCTGTGGGTTTGTCGGCAAGGGCTTTGATTAACTCCGCAGCACCAGGCATGGGTATCGCATTTTTCAAATCACGCGTAATCTCTACCTGACGCACCGAATTTTCTGTATCCCAGTCGAAGGTCTTACCTGTGAGTTCTTCCAAGTAACTCGGCGGTGACCAGGTGTCAAAGTCGCTGCCGATGCACTTGACGTAGATGTCCTGCGCCAAGTCCTGGCCTTCACGCTCGAAGAGCCGTTTCCACGATTGGTAAATAGGCCACTCGCTGTCAAGGATGACACCATCGAAGTCAAAGAGAACGGCATGGGCATCGTTCAATGCCTCGGAAATAGTTGGATTCATGATTCGGTTGAAATTTTGAGATGGAGAATGTGGTTTTCACCAGGAGCTAGAGTGATGCTTTGGTCTCGCACGTTGGCCGACTCTGCGCAAACGAAACGAGGGATTTCTTCGCCGAGTAGGTCGCTCATCGAAGAGCCCTTTTCTTGTCCGGGATTCCAAACGACCGTGCTGTCGCTTCCTGCTTTACTGACTCTTATTTTGCGTTGGTTCGCAAGATCCTCGATGATGACGGCAGATGAACTCTGATAAATGCGGTCGATCTCGTCTGGAAATGTTACAGGCCCGACTTGCACATGCAGAGATTCTTCCCCGACGGTATCAATGTAGTTGTCGCCTTCAAGTCCGTGGACATGAGTTTGCTTGGCATCTTTAACCATAAAATAACTGTGTAGCGCCTCGCTGAATGTCTCACTCTTTTTACCTCCATTCATTGTGTGCAGCGATAGTTGAAGATCTTTGCCAATGTGAAACTCAACCATGGCAATCAAACCTGAATCACCTTGTGGCGGTAGGGAGAATATAAGTCTTGTGCCCTCCTCGCTGCTCTCCGTTCTTTCAAGATTCCAGAAACTTGTGCGAGCATACCCATGGGCTGTTTGTTTGTTCGGATGAGCTCCGAACCATGGCCAACATATCGGAATGCCACCACGGATTGCTTTGCCTTCGAGGAATACAGCAGCATTACTGGTGAAAATGATCGGTTGGCCATCACTCAAACAATAGTCCGTCAGGTGCGCGCCGTGTAATGCAATGGTCGCCTTGGCATGTGCATTGCGGATTCTCACCACTGGATAGCTGTCTGCTACATCCTCGTAGCGCACCTCGTCTTTAATTCCAAAGCGTTTTGATAATTCATCATGCGTCTGCATGGGCAGAGACTCATGACTCATGAGCGAAGAATCAAGCCCCTACTTCCGTGTCTTCTGTGTTTTCCGTGGTTCAGTAAAAGTAAACAACCCGCGGATTCACACATTTCGCACTTTTCGTGGTCGATAAACCACCCCAGCATGCCGCGGTGTCCGAGCTGCCTCAAATTAAGTACCCAGACCTCCCCGTGGCGCAACGCCGTGAGGAGATCATGGAGGCAATGCGATCTCACCAGGTCATCATCGTTGTAGGCGAAACCGGAAGTGGTAAAACCACTCAACTTCCGAAGATGGCGTATGAGCTGGCTTGCGAGGAGGGAAAGAGCGGTCGGGTAGGCTGCACCCAGCCGCGTCGACTCGCCGCTGCGACCGTTGCACGCAGGGTGGCCGAGGAAATGGGAACCGGACTTGGCGAACGCGTCGGTTATCAGGTGCGCTTTGTTGAAAAGGTGCAAGACGATACATCGATCAAGTTTATGACCGATGGAATCCTGCTCGCTGAGACCCAGCGTGATCGAGATCTTCGGCAATACGACACTCTGATCATTGATGAGGCACACGAGCGAAGCCTGAATATTGATTTTATCCTCGGTTATCTCAAAAACCTGCTGATCCGGCGGAAGGACATCCGCATCGTGGTAAGTTCTGCAACTTTGGATGCTGGGATGTTTTCCGAATACTTTGATGGGGCCCCCGTGGTGAACGTCGAGGGACGGACCTTCCCCGTGGAGGATTTCTTTTTGCCACCAGTAAGCGATGGCGAAGATCTCTCACGCCATGTCGCACGTGGCGTTGAATGGGTGACCGATTTTGATGAAGAGGGAGACGTGCTTATTTTTCTCCCAGGAGAAAGAGAGATCCGGGAATGCGCGGATACGCTCGAAGGAAAGAATTTCCCCGGCACAGACATCTTGCCACTCTTTGCTCGGTTAGGACTCGACGAGCAGGAAAGGGTATTTAAAACAGGAGGTTCTAACCGGCGTGTAGTGCTGGCCACCAACGTAGCTGAAACTTCGGTGACGATCCCCGGTATTGTTTATGTCATCGATAGTGGTCTCGCACGGGTCAGCCGATGGAATCCGTCTCGGCAAATTCAACGTCTTCAGATCGAGCAAATCAGTCAGGCCAGCGCACGCCAGCGGCGTGGTCGGTGTGGTCGGATCAGCGATGGTGTCTGTCTTCGGCTCTATGACGAAGAGACACTCGATACGGCTGATGAATACACCGATCCCGAGATCAGGCGCAGTTCGCTGGCCGGCGTTATCCTACGGATGAAGTCGCTCAAGCTTCCAGACGTAAGAGAGTTTCCTTTTCTCAGCCCACCATCGGCAAAGGCGATCAGCGAGGGTCACCGGACTTTGGAAGAGGTCGGCGCGATGGAAAAAGACGGACATCTCACTGACACTGGTTACAAGTTGGCCAGGCTTCCGTTAGATCCGCGACTAGGTAGAATGCTCATTGAGGCGTCTAGACGCAAAGTCCTCGATGCCGTGTTGATCATGGTCGGTGGCATGAGTGTGATGGACGTGCGTGAGCGACCGCAGGAGAAACAAACCGAGGCGGATAACGCCCACAAAAAATTCAACGATGAATCATCTGATTTTCTCACACTTTTGCACATCTGGTCAGCGCTGAGTGCGTTCCGCGAGAAGAGGCACTTCAAACGCAATCAACTGCGCAAGTACTGCAAACAGAACTTCCTAAGCTTCCGACGCGTGATGGAGTGGGACCAGATTGTGTCCGAACTTGGTCGACTTGTTCGTGATACGCTCAAGGTGAAAATTGGGCCGCTTCCCTCTGAGCGTAAGCAATGGGGCGATGAGGATGAGATGCATAAATCCCTGATGGCGGGTATCCCGATGCAGTTTGGATTCTGGGATAAAGAGAAACGCGCCTACCGTGGCACCGGAGGTCGTGAGTTTGCTATCTTCCCTGGCTCAGGTCTGTTTGGTAAAAAGAAACCTGAATGGATATTAGGATATGAACTGGTGGAAACCTCACGCGTCTGGGCACGTAAGGTCTCTCTGATCGATGTGAAGTGGGTTGAGGAGCTCGTTCCTCACATGTGCCGCCATCGATATCACACACCACACTGGGATGAACATCAAGGGGCTGTCTATGGAAAAGAAACCGTGCTCTGCGGTGGTTTGACACTGGTCGATGGACGCAAGGTTTTCTACGGAAGGGTAAGGCCAGAGGAAGCACATGAAGTCTTTATTCGAGAGGCTATTCTCGGTAGTGGCCTGCGGACTAAGGGGCCGTTTTTAGATCGTCTAACTGAGGTTCGCGAAGAAATTGAAAGTGCGGAGCATAAGTTGCGTCGTGCGGGCGGGTTGTGGTCGGAGGAAGCCGTGTATGATTTTTTCCACGCGCGTATCCCCGCTGAGATATGCACTGCCAAGGCATTTCAGAAATGGCGCACCACAGGTGACAACGAAGAGCAACTCATGCTCAAGGTGGAAGATTGCATCTGGGGCGAGATTGAAGATCTCTCCGATTTTCCTGATTGTGTCTGGTGTGGTGAAAAGAGCTATGATGTTAGTTACTCAGAAACACCGGGTGAACGATCAGATGGAGTTGTTTTTGAAATTGGCATGGATCAAATAGTGGATTTCCCTGATCATCTAACGGGATGGGGGGTCCCCGGGATCTTAGAAGAACGCGTCTTTTTACTTATCCGATCGTTACCAAAGAGCCAGAGGCAGGTGTGCTCACCTGGGCGCGAGGCGGCACAGGCCTTTATCGAAGAATGGCACGGCTGGGAGCCATCGAGACCGCTAAAAGTAGAACTGGCTGATTTTCTAGCACGTCGTACTAACCGCGTGATCGACACGGGTATGTTTGATGAGACGCGTTTGCCCGACAGCCTTCGGCCTAAGCTCCGCGTCTGGAGTGATGAGGAGGAAGAGCTGGGCTTTAGTGAAAATGCCGATGAAATTAGGCAGAGACTCACAGGCTTGATGCGGGAGCGTCGGGAAATACTTGTTAATGAAGAGTGGGAGATGACCGGTGGCGAAGGTTGGGACTTTGGGGATATTCCTGAAGTCGCGGACGACGGAGTTTTTCCTGCACTCGTTGACGAAGGTGAAACAGTAGGCATGCGCGCCTACCTAGATCGTGCCGAAGCGGATGAAAGCCATCGAGCCGGATGCGTGCGCCTTTTCCAAATTGATCAAGCAAGTCAGGTCGATTACGTTCGCCGCCAGTTTCCAATGGGCATGACGGGAAAGATGATGCTGCCGATGATGGAGCGGAGTAAAGGTGAGGGGATGGAACAAATGCTTCGTATCGCCTGTGAAGGAGCGATGGGAAATCAGTTGCCCCGTAACGCCGATGATTTTCAAACAGCATCTGCCCGTGGAAAAGGGGAGTTGTTCAATTGTGCTGAGAAAGTGGCCAAGGGTTTTGAAGCCATACTCGAAAGCCATCGTGCTGTCGCGGAATGGATCGAGACGAATCGTAACGACCGCCACCTACACGCTGTGGCTGTAGATTTGAGTGAGGAACTTGATTGGTTACTCGGCACCGACTTCGTATGGCGCGCAGGTTACGAGCGTTTCCGCGGGTATGGTCGATATTTTCAAGCCATGGAGGAACGCCTAAAACGACTACAAAGCCTGCCCCAAATCAAAGACGATGAAAAACGCGAACGCGTCCAACGTCAGTGGGACAAGTGGTTTCCACTCTGGGAAAAAGATCCATCTGACGCGCGGCTATGGGCCTGTGGGTGGTTGATGATGGAGTGGCGCGTGGCCGAGTTTGCACCTAGTTTCCCCCGAAAAGTGAAGGTCTCAGAGAAACGTGTCCAGGAGCTGCTTGAAGGCTGTTTATAACGAAATGTTGGTTTGGTTGGTGTATTGTTAGGTCTCCTTTTCACAGACCCAGTCCGTGGCTTCGGAAAGCTCGGCGATGGGGAAGATTCTGACCTCGCAGGGCATTAGAAATCCCACGGCGCGCACACCGGTGCGGATCCATGGGACATCGGAGACGATAGCTAGTCGGTGCCAGGAGGTGAGGTGCTTGAGCCCCATTTTGGTGTCATCCCAGGCGGCCGCCATATCGAAGCCGGTGAAGTCTTCGCGGATGTGGTAGATGAGGTTGATTTTGTCATGTAGTTGCAGGCGGCTTCAACAGCGGGGATGATATGTTGCTCGTAGTCGGAGCCTGTGACTTTTCCAGATGCCGTGAAGCCGAGCGTGTGGTCGGGAAGTTGCGGGATGGGTTCGATCATTGTGACTGGATGGGTTCATCTAAATATTTACCTGAAAAAGCGAAATGCAAGGGGTGATTTTAAGCTTAGGGGCGTTCTGGACAAGTTAATCTGCGCATGTATGCTCCAGTCATGCGTCACATAACCCTGCGGGAAATGAAACAGGAGGTGCTGATCATTGCAGTCTGGTTTGGATTACTGGCGTGGCGCCATGCCTCTCTAGGGTGCCCGTATAAAACGAAGTGAAAATAGATAGGAACATAGCGAAGAAAAGCATCCAGCGTATTGCGCTGGAGTTAGGTTTTGACGATTGCCGAGTATCGCGGGCGAAGGAGGCTTCCCATGCCGAACAATACCGTAAGTGGATCGATGACGGTTGCGCGGGTGATATGAAATGGCTTGAGCGCAATGTAGAGCGCCGAGTTGATCCGTCCGTTGTGGTCGATGGTGCTTTTTCCGTAGTGAGTCTGGCGCTTAATTATTTTCCAGGGAAAGAGGATCCTGATGTTGATTATCGAATTGCCCGTTACGCCTGGAATCAGGATTACCATGAGATCATTGAGACGAAGTTGAAGGACTTGAATCATGCGATGGAGGAGCTTGGTGGGAAACAAAGATTCTACACGGATACCGGTCCATTGTTAGAGCGGGATTTTGCAACGGATTCGGGCTTGGGTTGGAACGGTAAATCTTGCGTTCAGATCCACAAGGGGATGGGCACATGGTTTTTCCTCGCTGAGTTGATCACCACGTTGGACCTGCCACCCGATCTTCCTTTTGGCGATCACTGTGGAAAGTGTACACGATGTATCACGGCTTGCCCTACGGATGCCATCACGGAGCCTCATCGGGTGGATGCTAGACGGTGCATTTCCTACCTCACCATCGAGCACATGGGGCCGATTCCCTTGGAGTTTAGGAAACAAATAGGAGATAGGATTTACGGTTGTGATACCTGCCTGGA
>TARA_B110000908_G_scaffold162690_1_pt1 | contig 12176 bp, 7 predicted proteins | sample TARA_B110000908 | Tara Oceans TARA_B110000908 (sample SAMEA4398067) | marine metagenome | biome: Polar Biome; feature: [DCM] deep chlorophyll maximum layer (ENVO:01000326); material: water (ENVO:00002006), including particulate matter (ENVO:01000060) such as... | depth 36 m
GTTGGGGAGGCCCCCGCTGAGATCGGCCCAATCCAGTCCCAAATGGATGCGATCAACACGCATTTCCACGGTGTCAGCTTGTCAGACGTGTTGACCACGTTGGAAAACGACGACAGTGAATTCGCCCAACAAACCTTGAAACAACTGCGCAGAAATTGCCCGCTGTCGATGGCCTGTACCATTGAAATGCTGCACCGTTTGCGCGGACCAAGCCTGACAATGGCCAAGGCGCTGGACCTTGAATATCGTTTCACATCACGCAGCATGGAGCATGGCGATTTCATCGAAGGCATCCGCGCTGCGATTATCGACAAAGACCGCAAGCCAAAATGGCAATTCTGCGATGGTGCAGTGCCCACCGCCGCGCTGTCGAAAATGTTGAAGCCGTTGGGCAAGAACGCATTAGACCTACAGTTGGACACATCGGAAGGAAACGGCATGAACATCGGCTTTATCGGACTTGGAAATATGGGCGCGCCAATGGCGGCGAACTTAGCGGCTGCCGGGCACAATGTAACTGGATTTGACCCTGCGGGAACCACGGCCGTAGGTGTCGCCGTTGTATCCACTGGTCTGGACGCAGTCAAAGATGCAGATGTAGTGATCACGATGCTGCCGAACGGGGCTATTTTGCGCAGTGTTGCTGCTGAACTCATCCCAGCCATGAAGGCTGGGGCCACATTGCTTGATTGTTCAACCGTAGACGTCGACAGCGCCCGCGCAGTTGCACAAGACGCTGAAACCGCAGGTCTTTTGTCTGTTGATGCGCCTGTATCTGGTGGCACTGGCGGCGCATCTGGTGGCACGCTGACCTTCATGGCTGGTGGTTCAGAGGCAGGCTTTAAAGCCGTCACACCCCTGTTCGACATCATGGGCCAAAAGGCTGTGCATTGCGGTGACGCAGGTGCCGGCCAAGCCGCAAAAATCTGCAATAACATGGTGCTGGGCGCGACGATGATCGCCACCTGTGAAGCCTTTGCATTGGCAGATAAACTGGGCCTTGATCGTCAAAAGATGTTTGACGTGGTCAGCACGTCTTCTGGCTATTCGTGGTCAATGAACGCCTACTGCCCTGCCCCCGGCGTTGGTCCAACCAGCCCCGCCGACAATGATTATGCCCCAGGGTTTGCAGCCGAATTGATGCTCAAAGATCTAGGGTTAAGCCAGCAGGCAGCCGAAGCGGCAGACGCCGACACACCGATGGGTGCATTGGCGCTGGCGCTGTACAAACAGTTCGTCGAGGATGAAGGCGGATTGGGCAAAGATTTTAGCGCAATGCTGCCACGGTTCGAAAAACGCGGGCGCGGCTAATACCAAAAAATGGTGGCGGGTTACTCCGCCGCCACCTTCTTGGGTTTTAGCATCTCTTTCAGGTAATGACCTGTATAGCTGCCTTCAGCCTCGGCCACCTGTTCAGGTGTACCAGTTGCCACAACCATACCACCGCGATCGCCGCCTTCAGGGCCGATATCAATGATGTGGTCAGCCGTTTTGATCACATCCAGGTTGTGTTCAATAACGATTACAGAATTCCCCTGATCAACCAATTCATGAAGTACTTCCAACAGTTTACGCACGTCTTCAAAGTGCAACCCTGTGGTGGGTTCATCCAATATATACAACGTACGACCAGTCGATCGCTTGCTAAGCTCCTTGGACAGTTTCACGCGCTGTGCTTCACCGCCCGACAGTGTTGTCGCCTGCTGTCCAACCTTGATATAGCCAAGCCCAACACGCACAAGCGCATCCATCTTTTCGCGAATAGATGGCACCGCTTGGAAGAAGGTTTGGGCGTCTTCAACGTTCATATCCAAGACATCCGCGATGCTTTTGCCCTTGAACCGGATTTCCAGCGTTTCGCGGTTGTAACGTGCGCCCTTACACGTCTCACATTCCACATAGACGTCCGGCAGGAAGTGCATCTCGATCTTGATCACACCGTCGCCCTGACAGGCCTCGCAACGCCCGCCTTTGACGTTAAAGCTGAAGCGACCCGCCTTGTATCCACGTGCTTTGGATTCAGGCAGCCCTGTAAACCAATCGCGGATCGGGGTGAACGCGCCTGTGTAGGTCGCGGGGTTGGATCGTGGCGTGCGGCCAATAGCGCGTTGGTCGATGTCGATGACCTTGTCCAGATGTTCCAAACCCTTGATCGTTTCACATGGGGCTGGTGTTTGGCGCGCGCCGTTCAGGCGCATCGATGCTGTTTTGAACAACGTCTCGATTGTCAGTGTGGATTTGCCCCCACCCGACACACCCGTGACGCAGACAAATTGGCCCAATGGAAATTCGACAGTGATGTTCTTGAGGTTATTGCCAGTGGCTTTGACCACCTTCACCACCTTTTTCTTACCCTTGCGCCGTGTTGCAGGCACAGCGATTGAGCGTTTGCCTGTCAGATACTGACCCGTCAATGAATTGGGGTCATTGGCCACAAATTCGGGGGTCCCGTGTGAGACAACTTCGCCGCCATGCACACCCGCGCCCGGTCCTATATCAAAGACATAATCAGCCTCGCGAATGGCTTCTTCATCGTGTTCAACAACGATCACAGTGTTGCCTTGGTCACGTAGGTTTTTAAGGGTCAGAAGAAGACGGTCATTGTCGCGTTGGTGCAGACCGATTGAGGGCTCATCAAGGACGTAAAGAACCCCCGTCAAACCCGATCCGATCTGGCTGGCCAACCGAATGCGTTGGCTTTCACCACCACTTAATGTTCCACTTGCACGTGACAGCGTAAGATACTCTAATCCAACGTTATTCAAGAACCCAAGACGCTCACGGATTTCTTTCAAAATTGCCTTTGCAATCTCGTTCTTCTGTTTGGTTAGCTTCGCTGGAACTTCTTCGCACCACGCATATGCCTCGCTGATAGACATCTGAACCACTTGGCCCGCGTGCAAGTCAGCGATTTTTACGGCCAAGGCTTCGGCCCGCAAACGGTAGCCGTCACAGGTGCCGCATGGGCGGTTGTTCTGGTAGCGTTCGAACTCTTCACGTATCCAATTGCTATCGGTTTCGCGATAGCGGCGTTCCATGTTCGGGATCACCCCTTCGAACACACGCGTCACGTTATAAACACGCCCGCCTTCGTCATAGCGAAACTCTAGCTCTTCCTCGCCAGAGCCACGTAAAAAGACCTGTTTCACATTGTCTGGAAGGTCTTTCCACTTGGTCTGCGGATCGAATTTAAAGTGCTTGGCTATCGATTCAATTGTCTGCAAGAAGTATGGCGATTTGCCTTTACGCCACGGGGCCAAGGCACCGTCATAGACCCGAAGATCGGCGTCTGGCACAACAAGACGTTCATCAAAGAACAGCTCTTTCCCCAGCCCGTCACATTCGGGACAGGCCCCAAACGGGGCGTTGAACGAGAACAAGCGCGGCTCGATCTCGGGGATTGTGAAACCACTTACAGGACAGGCGAATTTTTCGGAAAACGTTGTACGGACAGGATCGCCTTCAGCCGGTGCCGTTTCGATCACAGCAATGCCGTCCGCCAAATCAAGCGCGGTGCGTAGACTGTCTGCAAGACGGGTTTCAAGCCCTTCACGCACAACGATCCGGTCCACAACAACGTCGATGTCGTGGCGGTATTTCTTGTCCAATGTTGGCGGTTCATCCAAGTCGTGGAATGCGCCGTCTACTTTTACACGTTGAAAGCCCTGCTTGCGCAGTTCGATAAACTCTTTGCGGTACTCACCTTTGCGGTCCCGAACGATTGGGGCCAGCAAATAGGCGCGCATCCCCTCTTCCATCTTCATGACACGGTCAACCATGTCTTGGACCTGCTGGGCCTCAATTGGCTTACCAGTTGTTGGTGAGTACGGCGTGCCGACACGGGCAAACAGCAGGCGCATATAATCGTAAATTTCGGTGACAGTGCCAACGGTAGAACGTGGGTTTTTGGACGTTGTTTTTTGTTCAATCGAAATTGCAGGGCTAAGGCCGCTGATGTGGTCAACATCAGGTTTCTGCATAATATCAAGGAATTGGCGGGCATATGCGCTGAGGGATTCAACGTAACGACGCTGTCCTTCCGCATAGATCGTATCAAACGCCAACGAGGATTTACCAGACCCGGACAGGCCCGTGATCACCACCAATTTGTCGCGTGGAATATCCACATCGATGGATTTCAGATTGTTCTCACGCGCACCACGTACTTCGATATTTTTCAGCTCAGCCATCTTATGCCCCTATTAACACTTTAGACATAGTTTGCTGCGTAAGATTCTCCAACAGATAAATGAGAACAAGACGCGAACATTAAGCCCTATTGCGCAGCATGCGTAAAATCAGATGTATCAACAAGCCCATCAACAGCGCGATGCTGACAAAAACTGGCAATGCGATGTACCCAAACCCTGCCAAGGCGGCGACCATGATGGGTGTGCCGATTGTATTGCCGACATTGCCCATCTGCGCCATCGCGCCGTTTGCCTGAGCCTGCGTTTCGGCGGTGTCATTCAACTGTGGGACTGCAGCAAAGCTGGCACCCTGTACCAACCCAAGTGAGGCTGCGAGGGCAATACAACCATACGCATTTGCTGGATCGAAGCCTAGCCACACCATGCTGATGATGCTGCATCCAAACCCCCAGATCACGACGCCCACGGCGGAGATATAGCGCAATGCCCAGACACCAATGGTCATGGAACTAATGATCGACGCCAATGGCATCGCGCCTGTTACAAACGCACGTTCAGACGGATCAAGGAACGGTGGCATCACGGTAAGGACGGACACAAAACAGAAGGTATAAAATAGCCATCCTAGCCCCGCAGCAGATATGTGTGGTGAGCGGTAGATTGCGATGTGGTCGCGTAAGATGTTCGAAACCGACAGTTTTGGAAAAGTTTCAGTTGATGGCAAGGCGTGCAATGAGAATGTCAAAATCACTGCAAAAACAGCCATATAGATAGCATGTGCTGCAAAAAGTGCCGACACACCGTAGGCCGCAACCAGCGGCAGGCCACCCCATGCCAGAACGGCAAAAGCAACGCCAAAGAAGGTGCCCCATAGCGTTAAGGTCAGGCCACGATGCTGCGGCGCACTGAGTTGTGCAATCAGGGTCGGCGCAGCAACAACCATTGCCAGATGCGACAGCCCTTCAATGCCGCGCAGGACCAAAAACCACTCAAAAGACGGAAGGAAAGACTGTATAGCCGAAACAGCGGCACCTAGCCACAGCGCCCATAATAACGCACGCCGATAGCGGATACGCGCGACCAAAAGGCCCGCGACAACGCCAAACACGATTCCAATGAAACCGACCAAGGACACGGCAAACCCAAGAGCGGCACCTGCTTCGGGATATACATCTGGCAACTGATCAAAGATCACGCTGACCTTGGCATATTGCGCCGCAGCGCCCAGCCCAGCCCCCCAAAGCAATAGGATCAAACCGACTGGTGTTTTAGTCATGTTTTTTGGGCCAAAGCCCATGCGCAGATCGGCATTTCAGGATCATTATCTAGGGAATCGGTTTCTTCATCATATTCTGGAGGCCAGACTGCTTCCATGTTGCGCAACGCGGCGTTCCGATTACCCCATTGTTTGGCGACAATTGCGCCCTCTTCAAACCCCGCTTCGATCAATAGGTTCTTGAGGCCACGCGCAGACCAACGGGAATTGTCCATTGGGGCCGCATGAAACGGGATATAGAATGGAACGGCCACCCAGAAATATGCGCCTTTTTTCAACATCTTACGGACGTTTTTTGTCGCCGCATAAGGACGGTCCAGATGTTCCCACACTTGATTGGCCATGATCAGGTCAAATTTGCGCGGCTTGCCTTCGTCATTCATGTAGGGCCCCGCGCAAATATCATATTTGGGATAGCGGAATTGGGAATAAGATTTGAATTTGAACCCCTTGCCCCATTTGCCCGACACTTCGGCGACGTCCAGTAAACTGGGATCAAGCTGCTGGATCATCCGGCGGCTGGATTTGTGCATGACTATACGGTTGAGACTGGGCATTGGGGCACCTTTGTAAATGGGTGCCCCAAGCTGATCACATGTGAATCACACGATCGTACGCATCCAGAACACTTTCGTGCATCATTTCAGAAAGTGTTGGATGCGGGAAGACCGTGTTCATCAGATCTTCTTCTGTTGTTTCGAGCTGACGGCCGATTACATAGCCTTGGATCATCTCTGTCACCTCGGCCCCTATCATGTGTGCGCCAAGAAGTTCGCCAGTTTTGGCATCAAAGATAGTTTTAACCAAACCTTCGGCCTCGCCCAATGCGATGGCTTTACCGTTGCCGATAAAGGGGAAGCGACCCACTTTGATTTCGTAACCCAATTCCTTGGCTTTGGCTTCGGTGTAGCCAACTGACGCCACTTGCGGGTTGCAGTATGTACAGCCTGCAATGGTTTCAGGTTTGACTGGATGTGCGTGTTTGCCAGCGATCAAATCAGCAACCATAACGCCTTCATGGCTGGCTTTGTGCGCAAGCCACGGGGCACCCGCGATGTCACCAATTGCGTAAAGGCCATCGATGCCTGTACGGCAGTATTCATCGGTCACAACATGGGTGCGATCGATCTTTACACCCAGCTTTTCAAGACCAAGGTCTTCTACATTTCCAACAATTCCAACGGCTGAAATGACTGTATCGAACTCATGTGTTTCAGTTTTACCATCTTTTTCAATATGAGCCGTGACTTTTCCTTTGGCGCGATCAAGTTTTTTGACCATCGCCTTTTGCATGATTTTCATGCCTTGATTTTCAAAGGATTTCTTCGCGAATGCGCTGATTTCTTCGTCCTCAACTGGCAACACACGGTCCATCACTTCGACCACAGTCGTGTCAGCCCCAAGCGTGTTGTAGAAGCTGGCAAACTCGATGCCGATGGCACCTGATCCGATGACTAGCAGTTTTTTTGGCATGTGTGGTGGCGTCAACGCCGTCTTGTAGGTCCAGACCAAATCGCCATCCGCCTCAAGGCCCGGCAATTCGCGGGCACGTGCGCCTGTGGCCAAAACGATGTTCTTGGCTGTCAGGTCTTGTACGCCTTTGTCAGTTTTCACGGATACGCGGCCTTGGGCTGGCAATGTCGCCACGCCCATAAATACGGTGACTTTGTTTTTCTTCATCAGATGACCGATGCCGCCCGACAATTGCGCCGCGATACCGCGTGAACGTTTCACAACAGCGTCTAAATCATAACCAATGTTGTCTGCTGTCAGGCCAAATTCCTTGGCGCGGTGCATAAGGTGGAACACTTCAGATGTACGCAACATCGCCTTTGTTGGAATGCAGCCCCAGTTCAGGCAGATACCGCCCAAATGCTCACGTTCCACAATGGCAACTTTCATCCCCAATTGCGCACCACGAATGGCTGCAACGTAGCCACCAGGGCCAGCCCCAATCACAATCAGATCAAAGGAAGTGTCAGCCATGTCATGCCCTCGCATTGCGTCGTTTTAAAGGTATAGTTTACCATTAAACTATATTTCAACAGGAAGCAATTCACGTAAAGTACGAGTGATCATAGACAATTACACGGTTTGAAATTATGGGTATGTTAAACGCAGGCCTACGTTACCCATTGAATTCACTTAGGCTGCAATGTCAGCTTGCAAACTTCGAAGGGTGCTGGCGTAGCCACCATCCGCAAGATACGCAGCCTCTTGAACAGAGCTTTTACGTCCCAAAACTTCGTTTCGATAGGGGAAACGGCCAAATTGGCGGATCACTTGGCGGTGCGCACGCGCATGCAACAGGTTGCTAGGGCCATGTTCAGGCATACGTTCGCACATCAGACGCACACAACGATCCTGATCACACAGATTTTCCGAATGCATCAGCGGCATGTAAAAGAATTGGCGGGCTGGTTCGTCAACCCGCATATCCCAACCCTTGTTGGTGGCCGATTTGGCCGCAGCCAATCCTGCCTTATCAGAGGCAAATGACTTGTTTGACCCACGGAACATATTGCGCGGAAACTGATCCATTAGAATGATGTAGGCCAAAGCACCGTTAGGATAGGTAAGCCACATAGAATGGCGGCCCGCACAGGCCCCTTCCCAGGTTTCTAGAAACTGATCGCGGATTTTTTGATCCAGCGCATCGTCCTGAACATACCACTGCGCCGGACTACATTCATCCAACCAAAACCGTAAAACATCATCAGGCCCAACCATGGTTAACTCTCCCAAATTCCATAGTTTCATTAACTTAACGTTAGCTTAGCTGCCGAATTTTGGAAGTCACGATTTGCGACAGTTGCGTCACATTATTCGGCAGGAATTTCATTTCCTTCTTCTAAATCAACCTCAATTGCGTATTCCTGTGCGATTTCCATCGCTACAGGTGTGGTAGAGGATGGGAACATCGGCACGAAACTACCCATATCATCCACTGCAATTGTGGCACGCTGTGTGGCACGATACCCCGCGTAAAGGGCAAGCCCCGCGAATAGAACGACAAGGATCATGTAAAACCCGGACGGGCCAAAGACCCCCATCATCCACCCCGTGAGCAACGGTCCACCAACCGCGCCGAGGCCGTTGATAAAGATCAAACCACCTGACGCCGCGGCCATGTCTTCGTGTTCAAGAAAGTCATTGGTGTGGGCCAAAAGCAGTGAATACAGTGGGTTTGATGTACCCCCCATCATAAACGCTGCGACAAGGATCAGAGTGAAATCGTTCTCTGCCATAATACCGACAATCGCACCCATCCCACCAATAACAGCAGTGATCCCAATCAAGGCACGTCGGTCCATACGATCAGACAGCCAGCCAATTGGATATTGCGTGACCATTGCCCCAATGAAGATCGTCGCCACGAAGGTCGATATTTGCGCAACAGACAAGCCCACTTCGGCCCCATAAACAGCGGACATACCAAATTGCGCAGAGAACACACCGCCTAACAAAAACATGCCCACGCAGCCCAGCGGGGAATAGCCCATCAGCTCGCGTAAGCTCATGGCTTTGGTGGTTTCAAACGTGGGTGTTGGGCTAATCGACAGAAGGATCGGCGTGATTGCAATGCTCACAAGGATCGATGGGATCACAAACAATACGTAGCCAGATGGGTCTGCCACAAGCATCAGCCCCTGCGCCCCGACAATCCCTGCCGTTTGCACGATCATATATAGGGACAGCGCTTGCCCCCTGTTTTCATTACTTGCAGCATCATTAAGCCAGCTTTCTGCTGTCACATAAACCGCAGAGAAACAAAACCCGATCAGCACCCGTCCAAGCGCCCAAACCCAAGGATTTGCAAGCGTTGGATACAAAATCATCACAGCAGAAATAAGCGAAGCAAGGGCCGCGAAAACGCGCACGTGCCCTACCCTGCGGATCATGTTGGGGGCCATACGTGATCCACCTAAGAACCCAACGAAATAGGCCGACATCACCACAGACATCTCGAAAGTGCCAAAATTCTCGATCTGGCCGCGCACGCCCAACAGGGTAGTTTGCATGCCGTTGCCGACCATCAGTAGACCCATACCAAGAAAAAGCGCCCATGCGCTGGATAAGACTTGTAAAATAACGACGCTCCGATAAAGAAAACTGTGTTATTTCCCCTGTGACAGGTCGCAAAGCGCCCGTCCATATCAGGGACGACAACCCATAGGTCGTATTTGTCACTTCGGCGTTAAGTCGCCTGATCAGGAATCAAAAGTGAGGAATCGCCGTAAGAAAAGAAACGATATTTTTCGGCGATTGCGTGATCGTAGATTTCGCGCAATCTATCTTGGCCCATCAATGCTGAAACCAGCATCATCAATGTCGATTTCGGCAAGTGAAAGTTCGTCATCAAAGCGTCAGCCACGTTGAACTTGAAACCCGGGTAGATGAAGATGTCAGTGTCCCCCTCCCATGCCGTGATTTTCCCACCCCGTGACGCCGTCTCGATCAAACGAAGTGCGGTTGTGCCTACCGGAATCACCCGTCCGCCTGCTGCTTTGGTCGTTGATATCTCTTGTGCCGCTTGGGCGCTGACCCGTCCCCATTCCGCATGCATCTTATGGGTCAACACGTCTTCGACCTTGACGGGCAAGAACGTGCCAGCCCCCACATGCAACGTCACACGGCTGAACTGGACACCCTTTGCCGCCAATTCATCAAGCAGTCCTTGGTCAAAATGCAAGGATGCTGTCGGTGCGGCTACCGCCCCCGAATGGGTTGCGAAGACCGTTTGGTAATCGTGATGGTCCTGCGCATCTGCTGGGCGTTTTGCAGCGATATAGGGGGGTAAAGGCATGGCACCCGCTTGGGCCAATGCCACCTCGAATGCGTCCCCTTCAAGGTTAAAGCGCAGATGGCCCTGACCATCGGCCACACTATCCAGTGTTGCCGATAGGGTGGCGTCAAATATGATGGTTTCGCCCAACTTCACCTTTTTCAATGGCTTGAGAAGGGCTGCCCATGTCCCGTTTGCTTGCGGTTCAAGCAAGGTCACCTCAATACGCGCCTCGGTCAACCCTTGGGCAGATGTGCGGGCACGGGTGCCTGACAAACGCGCAGGGATCACTTTTGTGTCGTTCAAAACCAAACGATCACCCGCCTGTAGCCAATGACCAAGATCATGCACCTGTGCGTCGGTGATCTGTGCACCCTGCGCCACCAACATGCGCGCAGAGGTGCGCGGCACCGCAGGACGGGTCGCAATAAGGTCTTCGGGAAGGTCAAAATCAAAATCTGAAAGCTGCATGGCTTGCGCCATACAACCGTGCAGAAAGATCATCAAGCGTTAGCGATCGCCGTTTGAAAGGTTGTTTTCCAAATCACGTTTGCGTTGCGCATCGCGTTTTGCAGCCTCATCCACAACTGGGGCTTCGTTCGTCGTGGCCGCTGGTGCCTGGGGTGTAGGTGCAAACGCGTTAGCAGTCGGCGCTGTGGGTGTCACTGCCCCGTCAACTTTCGGCAGCTTTGGCGCGGGCGATCGGAAAATTTCGCGGAACATACCTGGTGTAAAGGCCGACAACGGGTTTACGCTGACCTTGGGTGATTTTGCAGGGCCTTTTAGCGCATAGTTAAAGCCAATCAACCCTTCCCCTTTGCGCGTCAAGATGCTGCCGATCCCGTTAAGGATAAACAAAGGCGATATGACCCCCTGCATGTCTAAGGTGCCGTTTGCGACCGAATATATACCGTCCATTGAAATACCCATAGAGGGGCCAACAGCACTGGCCTTCGTCAATGTCATGGTTGCCGGGGTCAGACGAAACGCAGCTTCAATTTCCTGAAAGTGAATACCCGAACCGCCCAGTTGCTCTAAGAGGCCAACAATACTTAATGCGTTCAAAAGTGCAGCAATCGCAGGCGCGTCTTTGATCCGAGTGTTTTCGACCCGCAAATGACCATCGAACGCACCGCCTTTGCCAACGGGCACTAAGGTCAGGGTCAAATCCCCATACCGTGCCTGCTTCAACACTCCAGCAGCGGCGAAAACCCCACCCGCGTTATCCGAAGTAATCTTTACAGCAGATCGCCCGTTTTGCGGTACGATCTGGCCTTGGATCTTAGTGCCCCCGTTTATGCCCGCTGTAAACTTGCCATCAAGCCCCGCTTTGGTGGTGAAAGTGCCGCGCATATCGGTCAGGGCAAGGCTGTCTGTTATCTGTAGTTTGTCCAAACGTAGGTTCATTGGGCCACCGTCACCGCCGCCCTTACCGCCACCTTGGCCAAATTCAGCTTTCCGTAAATCCAAGCTGCCACCAGACACGTCAATCTTAAGTGGCGCACCCTTGCCTTGTCCCGTCAAAACAACAGGTGCACGCAGCCAATTTCCAACTGTGACACGGCTGAAGCTGGCTTTGTCCAAACCACCGTCTGCATTGGTCGTGATCGTCCCGCGTGCTGTAAACCCAGGGGCATCAAGGATAATATCATCTATCACGGGTTGATTGCCCAAGCGGCCAGTCAGCGACAGTTTTCCCGTTGCATTCGCGGCTTTGCGCCAGCCCAACGCCGGAACACGCATCTGCAAGCCGCGTAAATTTGAGGTCAGGGAAATTGCTGGTGCTGCGCCTTTTGAAAGTTGCAAGGTGATCGCACCCTGCCCCGCGCCGCTTAACGTCCCACTGGGCAAGCCGATGTTAAATTCATCAATCAAACGCTCAGACAGTTCAATTGTGCCTTTGACTTGGCTATTTCCCGCCTGCCCCGACCCGATGGCTTGGGACCACTCTGCGTCAAACGGA
>TARA_B110000908_G_scaffold154664_1_pt1 | contig 12162 bp, 8 predicted proteins | sample TARA_B110000908 | Tara Oceans TARA_B110000908 (sample SAMEA4398067) | marine metagenome | biome: Polar Biome; feature: [DCM] deep chlorophyll maximum layer (ENVO:01000326); material: water (ENVO:00002006), including particulate matter (ENVO:01000060) such as... | depth 36 m
CGATCAACATTGTCGTTGAACACAAATATTTTTCTATTAATCGACTCCAATGGATCGGGATTTTCCTTATCATAAGCCATCAAATCGCTAACGTATCGGTTCCACTCATCCCAGACCTCTGGCTCAGTACCGGTCATATTAGAGGCGGATACAGTTATCGATAGGAACATCCCTATCCATATGCACATCCATTTTTTCGCCTTAGGTCGATTCACAAATTACTCTCAGCGTTCTTCCGTTTGTCACAGTATTTTTATCCAGAGGGTGCAAAAGCCGAACAATAGTCGAAACTTACTGCAGATTCTAGTCTTGATCGCAGTGAAGTGGCTATATATTTTGTAAGAAAAGTTAGGATTTAGGGAGTTATACCGAGAATAATACCCATCCCACGCAGCTGCAGCATAATTTCAAGCCCACCGGCGACAACTTGACGGGGATCCGCATGATTCAGCTCAACAGCAATCTGGGTCAATACTTGACGACCAGTCAGCGACTGATCCTGTAGCAGTATTTCGAGCATCCGGGCGGTTACAGTATTTATTTCCATGAATCCCACCTCTTCGTCGAGATTCCGATAAACGATGAGGTAGGTAGCTTAGCCGCTTGTTGCGGTCGAAATTTTTCGCCAATAAGGTGTACCGGATACTGATAGGCCAAGGACCAGGCCAGCGGTGATACTCGTGGAACCCCCTCTAATAACTCCTCATCAGCGATTACAGAAACAGCGTCCAAGTCCTCGTCAGAGAGATCCAAAGCCAGTTCAACCTACTCATAATGGGCAAGTTCCTGCATAAAAGCAGGAACCTCCGCTCTTCGCACACGGCTATTTTGTAAATAGAGTAAAAATTCCTGACTAATTTCCAGAAAATAAGGCGTATGACACCGGTGCTGTATCATGAAGTCTCGTACAATATCACGCCAAACATCGTCCCCAAATAATGAGCGCAATACGGGAAAACTACTGCTGATAAAGCCCTCAATATTTTTGTAAAATAAGTCTCTGTAGATGTTTAACCGTCGCGCCTCAAACCCTTCAGGGAGACCAACCGACTCTGGATCACGAATATATGATGTTAACTGACGCGTAACCTGCTCAAGTGTCATAAGCTCAGTACTTTAGAACGACCAGCTACCATTGTTATTAAAGTGCCTATACCTCTCACCCGTGGCGCCCACTCAATAAGAACACTGGGTCGCTCGAGATAACTGACGGCAACCATTGTGGTACCCACCATTAAAAGATTAACTTCGAACATCACTTAATGAGTCTTTTACCAATTTCCACTGGCTTCGCAGCCGCTTCTCAGAGACCGCGTGCCGAGTGCCCAATTGCTGGGCAAACAAAGATACACGGTATTCTTCAAGATCCCACCGAAATTCCGTCAGCTGACTACTTCGAACCAGAGCATCGGCACTATTAATCCATTCTGCATATAATGGCTCACTTAACATGTCTAAACCCGTTGATAGCTGCTTATCGCGTTGATAATGACCCCGAAGCTTTTCCAAACGTTGAATAATAGCCATTAAGTAACGTGGATACTGCTGCAAATAAAAATATGGCGTATCAATGATAAAACCAGCAAACACCAGTCCCGACAATTGCCGCTGTATATCTGCAACAGCAAACGCCCAGGCTAACTCATTCGTCTTTTTCAGTAATTTCCGAATCGTATTGTAATGACCCGCAATGTCTTCTAACAGCGCTGCCATTTCGGAGGCAACTGGAACCAGGTTTTGCTTGCTACTGACTAACCGCTGTTGAAATTCATCGCTGCCACGGGGCACATTTTTGTCTTCAACAAATACTCGATAGAAAACGGCGAACAGCAAATCACTCAACCACTGATCACGTTGCTGGTCCATCCCCACCAACTGCAAACTAATAGTATTGCCTTGCAACAGTTCCTTTCGCAAATATTTTACTTGTTGCGGTATCTGCAGCATATAAAGTCGCACCAAACCAAGGCGACTCTGTTGCTCTGCCTGACGGGGGTAATCCATCAATTCTATCGCGACACTATCTTTACAGTCGACCAATGCTGGATAACTAGTTACAGTGACTCCCGCCTGTTGAAACTCATATTGTTGAGGTAGGTCTCCAAAACTCCATTGCTTTATATTCGTTGTGTGAAATCGTTCCCGAGTTTTCTGTTGTAGTGTTTCATTGACATGGCTTCTAAAATTTTCCAATAACTTTTCAAGATTCCTTCCTTGTCCCAACTGTTTTCCATCTCCATCTATGACCCGAAAGTTCATTCGATAAAAATCGTCCATCAACTCTGGCTGCCAACTATCAGTGGGGATTTTAACATTGATCATCTGCTGTAGCTGGCGCGTCAGCACTTCAATTAGTGCAACATCATCAACACGCACCCTTTCGAGAAACTTATCGACGAATTCGGGTACTGGAACAATTTTTTTACGGAAATTTTTAGGTAACAATTTAATCAAAGCAATGCATTTATCGCGCAACATGCCTGGGACTAGCCACTCAAACCGATAGCGTGGCACGCGATTTAATAAACCAATTGGAATAGTGACTGTTACTCCGTCCGCTTGATGTCCCGGTTCGAAGCGGTAGCTTATCAAGAACTCTAAATCTCCTGATCTCAGTAGACTCGGGAATTGCACTTCATCAACATCAGATGCGCCATGAAGCATCAATTGATTTTTTTTAACAAACAAGAGCTGCGGCTGGTTAGCAACTGTATCGCGATGCCATTTTTCGAAATGTTTGAGCGTGGTGATATTTTCAGCAACCCGTTCATCGTAGAACTGAAATAACTGCTGGTCATCAACCAAGATATCGCGTCGCCGCGATTTATCTTCTAAAGCTTCTATTGCTTCGACGAGCTCTCTGTTATGTCTGAAAAAAGGCGACTTACTGGTCGGCGAATTACTCGACACTTCCCCTTCAACTAGCGCCCTTCGAATTAGAATTTCTCGAGATTCGCTAACGTTTATAGGTCCATAGTGGACACTCGTACGATCACTGATGACCAGACCATAAAGACTGAGTCGCTCATGCGCCATTACCCTGCCGCTTTTCTTCTGCCAATGGGGCTCGCTGTAACTGCGCTTAAACAAAGATTCATTAATACCCATTAACCAATCCGGTTCTATTCGGGCACAACAGCGAGCAAAGACTTGAGTGGTCTCAGCGATCTCAGCCGCAACAATCCATTTGGGAGACTTCTTGAACAATGATGAACCAGGAAATAGTCGCAACTTTCGGTTGCGGGCACCCAGATATTGCCTGTCGTCATCAACATTGGCGATATGGCTTAGCAATCCCGCTAATAGCGCTTTGTGCACGGCCGGATAACTGGCCTCATCGGTATTTTCCTGATATTTCATTTCTCGACAAACAAGCCGCAGTTGGCGGTGAATATCCCGCCATTCACGCATCCGCATAAATCCGAGAAACTCCCGATTACACAGTTTTCTCAATTGCCCCTGACTGAGTTCCTGCCTTTTTTCTTCATAATAATTCCACAGATTTACGAAAGACAAAAAGTCCGATTCCTTGTGCCAGAAACGTCTGTGTTTGTCATCACTGGCTTGTCGTTTATCGGCAGGTCTCTCTCTCGGGTCCTGAATGCTGAGGGCACTGACAATAACCAGTATTTCCCGCAAGCAATTATGTTGTTTGCCGGCAATAATCATTCGGGCCAACCGCGGATCAACTTGAAAGCGCGTTAAGATTCTACCGACGTCCGTTAATATCCGCTTACTATCAACAGCCCCCAATTCTTCGAGTAATTTAAATCCATCACTGATCATGCGCCGATCAGGAGGATCAACAAATGGGAAAGATTCTACGTCACCCATTTTCATACCCAACATCTGTAGAATGACCGACGCTAAATTCGTCCGCTGTATTTCTGGGTCAGTGAACTCTGGACGACTGTTGAAGTCTTCCTCATCATAAAGCCGAATACACACTCCCTCGGCGACTCGACCACAGCGACCCTGTCGTTGATTGGCACTTGCCTGGGATACCGGCTCTATTGGGAGTCGCTGTACTTTTGTTCGAAAGCTATAGCGGCTGATGCGCGCATAGCCCGGATCAACGACGTAACGAATGCCCGGAACCGTCAGCGATGTTTCAGCAACATTTGTTGCAAGAACAATTCGACGCCCCCGACGATGGCTAGTACTAAAGACTTTATTTTGCTCTGCATTACTAAGACGTGCGTAAAGGGGCAGTACTTCGCAATGCTGCCAGCGGATGTCATCCTGCTGAACTTCCCGCAAATGTCGGGCTACTTCACGAATTTCACCTTCTCCACTGAGAAAGACTAGGACGTCGCCCTTGGCACTGCTCTCCATCTCCATCAATTCAGTAATAGCGACTTCTATCGCGGCGCCAAGATCACCATCTTCATTGAGATCTTGGAGTGGCCTATAGAGCGTTTCAACAGGAAACGTTCGCCCTGAAACTTCTATCACTGGTGCGTTATCAAAATGTTCAGAAAACCGTTCCAAATCGATCGTTGCCGAAGTAATGATGATTTTTAAATCCGGGCGTTTCGGCAATAACTGTTTCAGATAACCTAGTAAAAAATCAATATTCAGGCTGCGCTCATGGGCTTCATCAATAATGAGTGTGTCGTAACGATTAAGGAATCGATCGCGCTGTATTTCCGCTAACAAAATGCCATCGGTCATCAATTTGATATGTGTTGTTTCGGACACATGATCGGTAAATCGAACTTGATACCCTACGCCTTCTCCCAGTGGCGTTTTTAGCTCATCAGCAATTCTTTGCGCTACACTGCGCGCTGCTAATCGACGGGGTTGGGTGTGACCAATTAAACCAGTGACACCCCGACCCAGCTGCAGACAAATTTTGGGAAGCTGTGTTGTTTTACCCGATCCGGTTTCGCCCGCAAGAATAATCACTTGGTTTGCAGAGATAGCGTCGGCAATTTGATCGCGCTTATCTGCAATCGGCAGATCAGGAAACTCAATTATCGGTATCTCGCGACGACGCTCAACAAGCTTTAGCGACTGTTCGATCCGAGCCTGCAGCTCTTGCAGTTGACGCTCACTGTCCTGCTTGTCTTGCAGGCGTCGCCGAATCGCTTGTAATTTTTTACGCAATGGAAAACGATCAGCCAGCATACAACTGTTGATATTCTCTGCGATGGTAGTAATTGAGTGTTCCACTGTGATGGCCAATACCTTTAAAATGCGACATTATAATGGCAAAAAATGTAATTTGCTCAGCACAAATACAAGCGGGCATCTCAGAGTTTTTGCCGTTACACCCTAAGCACCGTAAATGCAGTACACTTAACCCAACTAGACTATCAAAAAGGTACAATTGTGAGCAATCTCAACAACTTCACTTATGACGAAATCACCATCGGCCAAACTGCTAATTTTAGCAAGACACTCACGGAAGATGATTTAATCCTATTTGCCGCCGTATCAGGCGATGTCAACCCAGTCCATCTTGATCCCGACTTTGCAGCTACTACTATGTTTGGCGAACGCATTGGTCACGGAGCATGGACGGGAGCGGTAATATCAGCCGCTATAGCGCTAGAATTACCCGGACCAGGAACTATCTATCTGGGACAAAGCCTGTCTTTTCGTGCCCCCGTCAAGGTGGGCGACACCATTACGGTTACCTTGGAAGTCATAGAAAAAAAGGAGGCCAAAAAATTCATCACCCTCAGCACATTGGTTGTCAACCAGCATAACAAGACCGTTGCCAAAGGCACTTCTGAAGTGATGGCAGGTACTGAAAAACAATCACTACCGCGCCCAGTATTACCGGTGATTAGTATCGGTTAAACGTGTCAGCATTCGGATGGGGAGCCTAGCAATTTTTCAAAAGTTCGTAGCAACTCCCAGTCTGCCCAATACTTAAGCGACGAGTCAATCATCACGAAGAATTCAGTGTCAAAACGATTGCTGGAAGAAGCAAGCGCGGGTGAGTAAAAGCGAATACGCCGCCTTCATTAGGTCACAATATATATCAAGGCTCGGCATTATTGTATGGCGGTGATACCATGGTTGCTATTGGATCCGAAAGTTGGCGGCAAGTGGTCGCTATATTAGCACCAACAGAGGCCATCGCTACCTTCATTGACGACGGGCCTGAGCCTAAACGACCTCAGCTCACTTACCTTTTGAATTAACTGGCTGAGTAGAACCCCGCCAGCTGTATCAGACGGCCTATGACGGCCATAACCTGCAACTTATAACGCGATTGTTACTACCATGTCCGAAGTCAATCTAGGAGAACAATCACCCTACCGGCTCGATACCGCGAAACTTCAGTGGCTCGATGGCGATATCCCCACTGCCAGCCAGTTTGATGACATCTATTACTCCGGCCTTAGCGGTCTAGATGAATCGCGCTATGTCTTTTTACAGCACAATCAACTAGCGCAGCGTTGGCAACAGCTGGAAACCGCTAGCCATTTTACCATTGTGGAAACAGGTTTTGGTACCGGTCTCAATTTTCTCGCTGCCTGGCAACTATGGCAGCAGCAAGCGCCGGTCGGCGCCAAGCTACACTTCATCTCTGTAGAAAAACATCCTTTAAAACGAGAAGAATTATATCGCGCACTGTCCATCTGGCCCGAGCTGCAAGTAATGGCTGACCAGCTAATTGACCAATACCCGGTACTCATCCCCGGACAACATTATCTTAACTTTGAAAACGGCTCAGTCAATCTGACATTATTGCTGGGTGACGCCAAAACCAGCCTTGAACAATTACGCGACAGCGACCACCCTCAATGGCAACAACGCCAGTCCTTTCAAATAGACGCCTGGTTTTTGGATGGGTTTGCACCCTCAAAAAACCCTGATTTATGGAATGACTGTATATACGCATTACTCTCTGATTTAAGCTGTGAGCACACCACCCTCTCCACCTTTACCGCCGTCGGTTCAGTGCGCAGAGCGCTGACCGATTACGGCTTCAACATAGAAAAAGTCAAAGGGTTCGGAAAGAAACGAGAGATGATGAAAGGGGTCTTTACTCATCAAAAAAAAGTCCCTGAAAATGAACAACGACAGGCTATTGCCGGAATAAAAGCGCCCTGGTATGTCAATAGCAATCGTAGCAACCTGATATCTGTCGATAGACATATTGCGATTATCGGTGGCGGTCTTGCGGGAGTCACCAGTGCCTATGCAATGGCGCAACGAGGCTGGCAGGTAACACTCATCGAGCGTCAGCAAGCATTAGCCGAGGGTGCATCTGGTAACTCACAGGGTATGTTGTACACCAAATTATCACCAAAAACAGGCACATTGAATCAGTTTACGATGGCGAGTTATTTATATGCTCTGCGGTACTACCGGCGATGGCAACACAAAGAAGCCGTTCCCAATGACCAGCTCGCTTTTTGCGGATTATTGCAATTGGCCATTAGTGATAAAGAACGACAACTTATTTCGCAACTGCAACATGCTTTCGGCGGGCAACCCGATCTCGTCCAATGTTTATCGCAACACCAAGCCAGCGAAATTGCAGGCGTGGATGTAGGCAATCCTGGGTGGTTTTTCCCCGGAGCTGGTTGGTTATCTCCAGCCTACTTGTGTCAATCACTGGCAGCACATCCTAGCATTGCTATCGTCCGTCATACTGAAGTACTCGATATCGAATTTTCTGGCAGCAAATGGCAGCTCAGCGGAGCTGCAAATCAGTCCGTGGCCACAGCCGATGCCCTTATTATTGCCAATGGCCGAGATGCTGTTCAGTTCCAACAAACATCCCACCTCCCGGTCAAAACTATTCGTGGGCAAGTGACTCTGCTCAACTCAAGCTATACCCACAGCGATCTCAACACTATCATCTGTCATGAAGGTTATATCACCCCGGCAAGCAATGGCAGGCATAGCCTTGGAGCCACCTTTGACAATGGTGATACTGATCTTTCATTGCGAGCCTATGATCATCAACGCAATCTCACCAGTCTCGAAGGTGCAGTCCCGAAGTTATTCAAACAGCCAATCTCTAGTATTGATATGTCGAAACTAGAGGGACGCGCAGGATTACGTTGCACCAGCCCAGATTACCTGCCTCTGGTTGGACCCGCTCATAACTACTCCCAGTTCATCGATAACTACGGCGTACTCAGGAAAAACGCACATCAAAATATCGCTACTCCCGGCTGTTATCATCCCAACCTCTATCTGAATATCGCTCATGGTTCCCGTGGAATTACCTCTACCCCTCTGTGCAGCGAACTACTCGCATCGCTAGTTTGCGGCGAGCCTCACCCGCTGCCGAGACATCTAATCACCGCACTAAATCCTGCAAGGTTTACTATTCGCGATCTGATACGCAACAAAATTTAGATAAGCGCCCTATTTCACGGTACGATAGATCGAAAGTTGCTCCCCTAACCGATGAAAAATTGAGGAGGTTACCTTGTTGACATCACATAATGTCCCGATGGCATTCCCCAGTGAACTGGGCAGTATCCACAACTACTATGAAGGACTAGTTTTTGCCGCGATTAGAATAAAGCTACCCGCGAAGTATGGCAGCACGGCTTATATTGCAGATATTGCCTGTGTTGCACTCAACGAGCTGCCCTCTCGATATATCCGTCACGAAGTCGACATGTCATTCTATTTAACCTCACAGGAACGGCACATAATGTCCAAGAATGTCGAATGCGCAGTCAGCAAAGCCATCGTTTATATCGACAACAGCAACCAAAACTACGATTAATGCGGTACTTATTACTCATTATTCTGCTGAGTTGCCTGTCATCGGTTTCATTGGCCAATCCGCTGATCAAGAAAAGTTCGGTTATTGAATACCAGTATCACATCGTCGCAAGTTACCCGCACTCTACCGAAATCTTCACACAAGGCCTCGAATATCGTCGGGGTTTACTCTATGAAAGTGCTGGCCAGCGCAGCCAGTCACGAGTAACCAAACGTTCGCTCAACGCCGCAAAACCTATAAAAACAACGCCCCTTTTGCAGCGCTACTTTGGCGAAGGACTAAGTCTGTTGAACAACCAACTCTTTCAGCTGACATGGCAATCTGGGCGCGGTTTTATTTACCACCCCGACACACTGGAAAAAATCGGTGATTTTCCCATCGACGGAGAAGGCTGGGGGCTGACTAATAATGGACAACACCTCATCGTTAGCAATGGCAGCTCTCAAATCTCATTCGTCGACCCAGAAAACTTCTCCATTGTTCGCACATTAAATGTGACTTTCGACGGCATTCCAGTGCCTAAAATCAACGAACTGGAATGGGTGGATGGGGTTATCTATGCCAACATCTGGCAAAGCGACTGGATTGTCATGATAGACTCGCAGAGCGGCTATGTCGTCGGCAAAGTTTTTTTAAAAAACCTGCTCCCGGACGAACTAAGGTCTGCCAAAACAGATGTCTTAAATGGCATCGCTTTTGACCACCAAGAACAACGATTGCTAGTGACAGGTAAATACTGGCCGCGTATTTATCATATCGAGCTGACAGCTATTAAATAACCTACTGGCAATATTCCTTAAGGTTAACATCAGCGGGAACACTTCCGATCCATTGCTTGAAAGTCCCGCGGATCGAGCTATAGTTAAGCCGCAATTTACCAACAATAATTACTTTTTTTAGGAAACAACTATGCGTTTACCTGTCATTGTGGGCATGGGTGGAGTTAATGCTGCCGGTCGTACCTCCGGCTTTCAAAGCTTTCGCCGCATGATCATCGACGTATTACCCGACAACGAACGCACAGACACCCTGCTTGGTCTTGCCGTTATGATGGGGCTGGTTACAGCCGAAGGCGGGGATGCAGGCAAAAGTTACTACCGTGATGCGGCAGCCGGGGAAGCGGGCAAACTTCTGACGGCAAGCGAAGTCGCTGAGCAATATGGTCAACGCGTCATGGATGGCACGCTGGTGCGCCGCGTCGAATCCAGTTATTTTGATGTGGACGCCCTACATTGGCAGTCGAACGGCACTTTAAAACCAGATCCAAACCAGCATACTGGAGAGATACAGTTTGTCCTTGCAACAAATCAGCTGCCGAAAGAGCTACCCGACAATTGGACGTTTCAGCCTCAGGATGACAAACATGTGCTGGTAACGGTTGCCGGCGACCTCAACGTGAAGATCGACAATTCCCGCGATTTTCCATTTAAAGCCGCAGGACAGCTTCCTAGCGGATTTAATATGAGCGAACTGTACAACTCTAGGTTCCAGCCTCGGGGCCTGCAAATGGCCCTGTTTGGCGCCACTGATGCGTTGCGTTCGATGGGTATTGAATGGGATACCGTGCTGAAACATATTCAGCCGGATCAAGTTGGTGTTTATTCAAGCAGCGGCTTTGGGCAAATGGACGCCAACGCCTACGGCGGCATGCATCAGGCTCGGATGAAAGGCGAACGTGTCACGACGAAATCACTCGCGATGGGCATTAATTCTATGCCGACAGATTTTATCAATGCCTATGTGCTTGCCAATGTGGGTATAGCCAGCAGTTCAGTCGCTGCCTGCGCAACATTTTTATCAAATCTGCGTCATGCCATTTCAGATTTACAGGCAGGCAAAATCAGAGTGGCTATGGTGGGCAACAGTGAGGCACCTATAGGACCAGAACTGATGGACGGCTTTGGCACTATGGGTGCACTGGCTACTGATGACAATATGGTCAAAACCTATGGCGACGCTGTTGTAGACCATCGCCGCGCCAGCCGTCCCTTTGGCAACAACTGTGGCTTTACCATTGGCGAAGCCAGCCAGTATTTCATGTTGATGGACGACGAGCTCGCACTTGAATTGGGTGCCCCTTGCCTAGGCTCTATCACTGATGTTTTTATCGACGCTGACGGCGTTAAAAAATCGATTACGGCACCTGGCCCAGGCAATCACATTACTATGGCCAAGGCGGCCGCGGCAGCTACGGCAGTAGCCGGTGGTCAGGCGCTCCGTGAAAAAAGTTTTGTCCTCGCCCACGGCTCAAGTACGCCACAAAACCGCATCACTGAATCTCAAATTCTTGACCAGGTTGCTGAGGCATTTAATATTAGCGACTGGCCTGTTTTAGCGGTAAAAGCTTATGTGGGACATACCATCGCACCTGCCGGCGGCGATCAACTGGCCGCCGCTCTTGGCACCTTCCAGTATGGCATTCTACCCGGCATCCAGACCATTGATGCAGTTGCTGATGATGTTCACCAGCAGCGTCTGAAAATGGGGCCCGAACATCAGCAAATCAATCCAAACAATCTCGAGATTGCGATTTTAAACTCTAAAGGTTTTGGCGGTAACAACGCTTCAGCCGTCGTACTATCGCCAATGCGCACTGAAAGCATGCTGACAAAGCGGCATGGCGAACAGGCGATGAATGTTTATCGACAGAAACGCGAAAATAGTCTTGCCGCAGCAGATGACTATTTCCATCGAGCTGACAATGGCGACTACGCGCCTATTTATCGCTTTGGTGAAGGATTAATTGCCGACGAGGATATCTCTATGGATCAGCAAACTTTAACTATCAAAGGGCTCGCTAATTCCATCCAATTACCGCAAACAAATCACTATGCCGATATGACCGACAATTAGTCAAACCACTTTATCAGGATGCTTAGATTAGTTCAGGCGCAAAAAAGCCCCTGAAAAGACAACAGATATACAGCGGTAAGCGGTGGTATCGCCAACAACACTGCCTGCTGCTGGACTTAATCTTGCGGTTTTAACGCTTTCAACCGCCGAGTCTTTTCCTCGCGTTTTTCATACAGCTGTTCAACCACCTCAGAACCCATGTGAAACTCTCCTCGCCGGTCAGCCAACTGCATTTGTTTTTCTCGTTCAGCAAAACGCTGCTTTTGTTGCTGAGTTAGCTTTTCGTAACACCGCGGGCAACTGACCCCTTTTTCGTAGTTGTCACTGGCTTTGTCGTCGTCAGTGATGGGCAGTCGACAGGCATGACATTGATCATAGTGCCCTTTTTGTAATTGATGATCGACAGTGACGCGGTCATCAAACACAAAACACTCACCCTGCCACAGCGTCTCCTCTGCTGGCACGTCTTGCAGATACTTCAATACTCCACCTTTCAGATGATAGACCTCGTTAAATCCCTGCTCTTTCAGATACGCGGTCGACTTCTCACAACGTATCCCGCCGGTACAAAACATCGCTACCTTTTTATGTTGCTGTGG
>TARA_B110000908_G_scaffold172668_1_pt1 | contig 12144 bp, 9 predicted proteins | sample TARA_B110000908 | Tara Oceans TARA_B110000908 (sample SAMEA4398067) | marine metagenome | biome: Polar Biome; feature: [DCM] deep chlorophyll maximum layer (ENVO:01000326); material: water (ENVO:00002006), including particulate matter (ENVO:01000060) such as... | depth 36 m
TCTGCCATAATATAACCGTTGGAAAAGAGTCGTTCCATGGCTGGGCCCAAGGAGCATTAAACTCGGTGATCACCTACCTTGCCTATTGGGTGAGTTTGTCTGCCACTCTTTTCCGCCAAATAGACGTCAAAGGCCCCCACTATGAGGGCGCCAGGTGATAATAATGAATCAAGCTGATAGCAACGACTATATTGCCGTAGTTGTTAAAGAAAACTGCCCAACCTGCGTCCACATCGTTCCCGCACTGGAACAAATGATTGAGTCAGGCTTAACGGTGCGTGTCATTTCCCAGGATAATCCCGGTTTTCCCGCAACGGTTAAACACGTTGCCGACGATCGCGATCTCGGTCAGTCCTGGCAAATGGCTATTGAAATTGTCCCGACGGCTATTCGTTTTGCTGGTGGTAAGGAAGTCGATCGTGCGGTTGGCTGGAACCGCCCCGAATGGGAGGCCCTCAGCGGCCTTAACAACATCGCTCCTGATCTTGCCGAAAATCGCCCCGGATGTGGCTCGATGTCGCTGGAACCCGGGCGTTTCGAAGAACTCGAAGTTCGATTCAAAGGCGATGTAATGACCTCTCGCCGGATTGCGGTTGATGCCTACACCGACGAAATGGAAATAGGCTTCGACCGCGGCTGGAGTGACGGGCTCCCTGTTATACCGCCTTCAGAAATACGTGTTATGGCGATGCTCCGGGGCACAGACAGAGACCCATCGGAAATTATCGGCAACGTTCCGCCCAATCTGTCTCCATGTACGGTTGAAAAAGTAGCGATTAATGCGGTAATGGCCGGCTGCAAACCTGAATACCTTCCTGTTGTACTGGCGGCTGTCGAAACAGCATTGGTCGATCAGTTTTGTATGCATGGCCTACTGGCAACAACGTGGTTTTCCGGACCTGTTGCGATAGTCAGCGGCCCCATCACCAAAGCAATTGGTATGAATTGGGCAGAAAATGCCCTAGGTCAGGGCAACAGAGCGAACTCAACAATCGGCAGAGCACTTCAGTTAGTCATTCGTAATGTTGGCGGCGGCAAGCCGGGTGAACTTGACCGATCGACACTGGGCTCGCCTGGAAAATTAGGCTTCTCTTTTGCTGAAGACGAAACCGACGACTTTTGGCCAACGGTGGCGATGGACCAAGGTGCAGACCGACAGCGTTCTTCGATCACATTATTTGCCGGCGATGGCGTGCATGGCGTTTTCGATCAGAAATCTAGAAACCCCGAGTCACTGGCGAGAAGCTTCGCCGAACCACTAAAAACTGTGGGGCACGCCAAGTCTGTGATGGCCTCAGATGCACTGCTAGTGATTGGCCCTGAGCACTATCGCGTTTTTAAACAGGCTGGTTGGAGTAAAGATCGCCTGCGTGAAGAGCTGGAAAAACTCCTGGTGAGGCCCGGAACAGAATTGATTATAGGGGCTGGAGGCATCGATGAAGGCTTACCCACAACGCTTAAAGACAAAATGCTACCAAAATTTCGACCCGGTGGCCTGCTGATTGCGCGGGCGGGCGGCGAGGCCGGTATGTTTTCTGCTATTATCGGTGGATGGGGCGCCACAGGCAAGATGGGGTCTGTGCCGACAACGGGACAAATTTAGTCGACTAGTATTAATATTTTCTATTCACAACGGGAGAAAGAAGAATGACAACCATGTTATTAGACCCGACCGCAGAAGTTTCTGCGGCGACAAGGCCGAGACTACAACGCCCTGTCGATCTGGCGGGATTAACCGTTGGCTTAATGGACATATCCAAGCCGCGCGGAGATATTTTCCTCAATCGTATTGAGGCATTGCTGAAGGACCGGAACATACAGGTAAAACGGTTTACCAAGCCAACGTTTACTCGAGTAGCGCCGACGGAGCTCAAACAGCAAATCGCAGGCGAAGTTGACCTAGTTATTGAAGGATTGGCTGACTGAGGTTCTTGCACGTCGTGTTGTATACATGACCTGACAGATCTCGAAAGCCGAGGTATTCCTGGTGTTGGCGTTGCATCGTCGGCCTTTATAAAAGCCGCCGACGCTCAGAAACAAGCACTGGGCTCAGAGACAGATATGATTTTCGTCCCTCATCCTATTCAGGATCGAACTGATGAAGAGATAATGGCCTTAGCGGATCAGGCTATAGAGAAAATTGTTCAACGATTGACGACGTAAGGACAGTCGTCATTAACGGGGGTGAGTGTATCGGCAAATAACTGCCGTAAGCTCGCCGACCTTTACGACCACCACAATCATGCTCGGCAATATTGTCATCAGGTTGTTGCTATGGGTATCCCCTTCCAAGAGACTCCTGACCCGCACGAATAATTGGCTCAGCCGCACAAAAGTCGGGTTCACCAGCACTCCGGTGTGCACTGTCTCTTCCTTGCGCCTGCAATTCTTTTGCCCGGTTTAACGCCCCAACAACTCTGAAGGGTTCTATGTCTTCTACTCTGTCTGCAAATGGCCTAATCACAGTGATACCCTTTGAAATGACTTTGTTACTCAGCCCTATTCTAGCAGGCCACAGGATTTAGAAATCCGACTTACTGCATCTCTAATGAACGCCAAATCAACATTTAAGGATATAAGTAGCGTTAAAGTTATTAATCTGGTATGTTCGGCGGTTTCCAGTTGATTGCCATCCCAGAGGGTGGACGCGATACAATGAGAGGGTCGGTCAGGGAAGATTTGCGCACTATTGATCCGGGTCGAATAACTGCAAATGCTGGGAAACCAGTAACAAGTGAGAACGAGTAATGCCCAAGAAAAAACAGGCTCAGGCGAGCAACTTTAAGAACTTCACACCTTATAAGCTCAAAAAAGGTGAGGAGTACATGAATGAACAACAGCGAGAGCATTTTCGAGGTATTTTACTATCTTGGAAAGCGGAGTTAATGGAAGAAGTAGACCGAACCGTTTCTCATATGAAAGACGAAGCTGCTAATTTTCCGGACCCTGCAGATAGAGCAACTCAGGAAGAAGAATTTAGTCTTGAACTGCGTACTCGCGACAGAGAGCGAAAGCTCATCAAGAAAATAGACGGCACGATTGACCTGATTGACGCCGATGATTATGGCTACTGCGAAGCCTGTGGTGTGGAGATTGGCATTCAACGATTGGAAGCTCGCCCCACTGCTACGCAGTGTATCGATTGCAAAACGTTGGACGAAATCAAAGAGAAGCAACAGTTAGGTTAGCATCTATCATTTGCTGCTGCGGAATAACAAACGGGAGAGACATGATAATGCTCTCCCGTTTTTTTTATCATCACTCTTACGACGGCTGCAACAGTGGACATCATCGCTGATCATTCACACCAACAATCACCATGCGACAGCGTGAAGAACTATCGAGGACGGTTCGCACCATCGCCCACCGGCCCCCTGCATACGGGCTCATTAATTAGTGCTTTGGCAAGCTATCTGGACGCAAAATCAAACAACGGTCAGTGGTTACTGCGGATCGAAGATCTGGACCCTCCCCGAGAAATACCCGGCGCAGCAGCTGCCATTTTAGCGTCCCTCCGAGCCCACGGGCTGCAGTGGGATGAACAACCCATGTGGCAAAGTCATCGTCATGCGGCTTATCAGTGCATCATTGATCACCTGTTAAAGACCGACAATGCCTATTACTGTACTTGCTCCCGCAGCACGCTTCGCACTAGTGGCGGGATTTACCTTGGGCACTGCCGAGACCAACATCAGCAACCTGACGGGGAATCTTCCATTAGACTTTATGTGGCAGACAGCAGTATTCACATGGCCGATGCCATACAAGGCAGCTATTGCCAAAATCCAGCTACCGCTTTTGGGGACTTCGTGCTGCGCCGAAAGGATCTGCTTTACGCCTATCAGTTAGCCGTAGTGGCAGATGACGAGGCGCAGAATATTACTCATATCGTGCGCGGATCAGATTTATTAGAATCAACGCCCAGGCAAATTTACTTACAAAAACTGCTCGCTTATAAAACACCCCATTATGCACACATACCCATCATCACTGATGTGGAGGGTCAAAAGCTCAGCAAACAAACCTTCGCTGCCCCACTAGGCAACAATCGAGCGACTGATAACCTATTGACCGCGCTGATCTTCCTGCAGCAACCATTGCCGCCGAAGTCCATTCAAGGCTCCGTAACCGATATCCTCGAATGGGCCATCGAACACTGGTCACTAAGCTTTGTACCCGAGACACTGGCTATCATCGCGGGCAAATAATGATTATTCTGAACTCAGCACCGAAATATCGACCTCCCCCATGGAATAGACAGAAGCGCTCTGTTTTGCAACTGGACTCCAGCTTGCGTAGTATTCGTTCTTTCCATTGCCACTCAGTAAACAAACACCATGAATATTAGCTCTTCGCTATTACTGCTAATGCTGGTGCTCGTCGTATTCTCACCGCATATTCAGGACTGGGTCACTCAAGGCGGGACAAACTGGTATCGGCCGTATTTCGTCTGGCTTGTGACAATCCTGTTTGTAGGGTGGAGCATCCGCCGCAACCAGAGAAAATTATCAGCCAACAAGGATCGAGAACTGTAATTCAATGACCTTCGAGCTTTCGCATTTATTCCTGATTGGTTTTGGCTACCTACTGACGTTATTTGGGATTGCTCATGCTGCTGATCGAGGCTGGATTCCTGAGCGACTGATACGTCATCCTCTTACCTACGTTTTGTCACTTGGGGTCTTCGCCGGCGCTTGGGCGATTTACGGAGTGGTTGAACTCGCTCACCAGTATGGCTATGGCTTTTTATCATATTACCTCGGTGTAGCCGGCGCGTTTATTTTCCTACCTTTGCTCCTGCAACCCATCCTCAGAATTACCCGCACTTATTTACATAGCTCTCTCGCCGATGTGCTGACCTTCCGCTATCGCACTCAGTGGGCTGGATCGCTCGTCACCCTATTTATGTTACTCGCCGTCTGGCCACTGCTAGCACTACAGATACAGGCAGTGGCCGACAGCGTGTTGTTTCTAGTTGGCGAGAACGGCGACTCTATTACTAAAAAAAACCAGCACAATGAATTGGCTTTTATTTTTTGTGTTGCCCTTTGTGTATTCACAATCTCCTTTGGTTCCAAACACCTTACGGCTCATCAGCGTCATAACGGCCTAGTGGCCGCGATTGCCTTTGGATCAGTGATAAAGCTATTGGCAATTCTGATTGCTGGTGGCGTTGCAGTCTATGCTGTATTTGGTGGGCTGGGAGGTTTAGACCTATGGCTTCAGGCTAATCCGCAAACTGTTGCTCTTCTTAATGAGCCAATAAGGGATGATTCTTCTCGGGCACTCTTGCTCATATTTTTCTCGTCGGCTGTCGCTATGCCGCATCTCTTCCACATGATTTTCGCCGAAAACCCCAATACCGAAGCGCTGCAAGCGGCTAGTTGGGGAATGCCTCTTTTTCTCTTTTTAATGAGTCTACCCATCCTTCCTATACTCTGGGCTGGAATGAAATTGGATACGGCATTACCGACGGAATATTTCACCCTCGCACTAGGTATCGAGCTCGAATCCAAAGCGCTGGGCATTCTAATTTATCTGGGCGGGCTTTCAGCCGCCAGCGGCGCTGTTGTTGTCACTACGCTGGCACTAGCGTCCATGTGCCTCAAGCATTTGATCTTGCCGATTTATCGCCCGAGTACTGACCAAAATATCTACCGCTGGCTGCTATGGATTCGTCGTATTCTGATTATTTGTATCATTCTTAGCGGTTATCTATTTTATCGATTTATTGACGGCAACGAAGCCTTATCAGAACTTGGACTATCAGCTTTTATTGCAACAATGCAGTTCCTACCCGGTATCTTGGCCGCACTGTATTGGCAAAGTGCTAATCGACAAGGCTTTATCGCCGGACTAGCCTCTGGATTTTCTATTTGGTTGATCGTGCTGCTGCTACCTATCATCAGCAACTTTGATCCCAGCTATATCGGAAAAATCTATTTCAATCTCAGCCCCGACGAAATATGGAGCGCGGTTACCATCGTTTCAATCGGTATAAATGTATTGATATTCGGTCTGGTGTCACTGCTTACAACCACATCTGAAGATGAAAAAGACGCCGCGGAAGTTTGTTCAACCGATGATTTGAATCGTCCCGCCCGACGTATACTGAGCGTCCAGAACCCGCAACAAATGAAAGACCAGCTGGCGATTGCTCTCGGTCCCTATACAGCGCAAAGAGAGGTAACCAGAGCGCTTAAAGAAATGCAATTACACGACGGTGAAGATCGTCCATTTGCCTTACGCCGCCTACGCTATCGCCTGGAAGCGAACCTGTCAGGCTTGCTGGGACCATCCGTCGCTAATGACATGATTAACCAATTACTGCCTTACATAAAAAATAGCTCCAATAACAGCAGCGAAGACATCAACCTGATCGAAGTACAACTGGAGACGTACAAAACTCATTTAACAGGCCTTGCCGCAGACCTTGATAATTTAAGACGCTATCACCGAAAGACGCTCCTCGACCTGCCGGTAGGCGTATGCTCGCTCGGTCAAGACGGTGAAATCCTTATGTGGAACCACGCGATCGCTTCATTAACAGGAATTAACACCTTTGACGTTATTGGCTCTCGCTTGCTAAGCCTTCCCGCCCCCTGGGGGAGACTCCTCAATGATTTTCTCGATATGCAGCAGCCTCATTTATACAAACAGCATATCGTAATCGACAATAGCAACTACTGGTTCAATCTCCACAAAACTATCACTATTGCAGCGAGAGAACCTACTGACGGACGAGTCATCGTGCTGGAAGATATTACGGGTGTACAAATGCTGGAGGATGAACTCATACACAGCGAAAGACTTGCCTCTATCGGCAGGCTTGCTGCCGGCGTTGCTCATGAAATTGGAAACCCAATAACAGCAATAGCGTGTCTGGCTCAAAACTTGCGCTATGACACTGACAGCCCAGAGAGCCTCGAGACCGGCAAGGAAATTATCGTGCAAACGGGCCGAGTATCAAAAATAGTACAAACACTGGTCAACTTTTCCCACGCTGGCACTGAGAACAGCCATCATGAGCTAGAACCTGTGCACTTAAAACCCTGCGTAGATGAAGCTATTCATTTGCTGCATCTCAACAAAGACGCAAAAATAGTCAGCTTTGAAAACCACTGCCCCGACAACATTTACATTCTGGGTGATACCCAGCGGTTACTGCAGGTTTTCGTTAATTTACTCAGTAATGCCAGAGATGCCAGCCCTGCGTTAAGCTCTATCTCAATTGACAGTAAAGCGCTGAATGAGCGCGTTTCTATTACTGTTACCGATACCGGCAGCGGCATTGAAACCTCGCATCAAGAACAAATATTTGATCCATTTTTTACCACCAAAGAAGCTGGCGAGGGTACAGGCTTGGGACTAGCATTGGTCTATAGCATTGTCGATGATCTTGACGGCCATATAAGTGTTGAGAGCCCGGTAAACGGCACTGATCACGGCACTCGTTTTACCATAAGGCTAACCCAACACTTGCCAGATCGGGCAGCTGGCTAGGACTTTTCTCGGCTTGTCACTAGAAAAAAAACCATAGACGCGTTATGTTACTAAGATACACAGTGAAAAATTTGGTACTTACTGCCAACTGCTAAGGTCTGCTCCATGGAAAAAATTCTGATTGTCGAGGACGAAGCCGTCATTCGCAGTGCTTTACGCAAGCTACTGGAACGGCACCAATACCAAGTCAGCGAAGCAGGCTCGGTCAACGAAGCCCTCGACAACTTTGATCTTAGCCGCTTTAATCTAATTATTAGCGATTTGCGATTGCCCGGAGTTCCCGGCACTGATCTGATCAAAAAAGCGGGCGATATTCCCGTTCTTATCATGACAAGCTATGCTAGCTTGCGTTCAGCCGTCGACTCGATGAAAAGCGGCGCAGTCGACTATATTGCCAAGCCTTTCGATCATGAAGAAATGCTCGATGCCGTTGCTGCGATCATTGCCAATCATTCAGCCCAAAATACGCCTGCCGCGCAACGCCGAGCCATCACCAGCACCCGCGGCCAGCCAAATCTTGGCGGCATGATTGGCAACTGCCAGCCGATGGTACAATTGTATGAATATATTCACAAAGTAGCGCCCACCAGTTCAACAGTTCTCATTCATGGAGAAACCGGCACCGGTAAAGAATTGGTCGCTAAAGCTATTCATGCCTACAGCAATCGCACAGAACAAGCGTTCATTAGCGTTAACTGCGCGGCAATACCCGAAACATTGATCGAATCGGAACTGTTTGGCTACGAAAAAGGCGCCTTTACCGGAGCGAATACCAACAGAACGGGGCTCATAGAAGCGGCTGATGGCGGCACCTTATTTCTGGATGAAATTGGTGAATTACCCATTGAGGCACAAGCAAGACTGTTACGCTTTATTCAGGAAGACGAAATACGCAGGATCGGCTCGGTAGAGTCGCGCAAGGTTAATGTACGGCTGATCTGTGCAACCCATAGAGACCTGAAAACATTAGCCCAAACCAATCAGTTCCGACCAGACTTATATTATCGAATCAATGTTATGCAATTAGTACTGCCACCACTGCGTGAACGTGGCAAAGATATTTTAGAATTGGCTGAATGTATTCTAGAGCGTCGCTGCCAAGAGCTCGGTAAGCAGCCCGCTGTTTTTTCCCCTAAGGCAATCCAGGCAATCACCACCTATACCTGGCCAGGCAACGTTAGAGAACTTGAAAACGTTATCGAACGGGCCGTTATATTATCTGACGGCGGCAGCATCGACAACGACCTACTCAACATTGATCTTGAACTGGTCAACGTCACACAGATCCGCACCAAACGCCAGCCAACAACCCCCGCGCTCAACAACTCCAGCCCTCCTTCTGCTGAAGTCGATTCGCAAGATGATCTTTCACTGGAAGACTATTTCCAACGCTTTGTATTGGAACATCAAGATTCCATGAGCGAAACAGAGCTGGCCCGCAAACTAGGTGTAAGCCGCAAGTGCCTCTGGGAGCGAAGACAACGGCTGGGTATCCCTCGCAAGAAAGGCCCGAAGTCCGTAAATTCCTAATAGCGAGCAGGCTAATGGAACCCATCTAAACTGAAATTCATCCTGCGATTCTCTCAAACTAGCAGCCGGTATAGACATCAGCGGTTGCATAAAATACTAGGAAGAGTTCCGTCTCGGTTTTAGCACAATGGAACCATTAATTCGAAAAAATTTGTGATTTATTAGAAAACGCGATAATAACTCAACAGGCAAGGATAATACTGTTACCCAATTGATCCTCTAGTAACAAAGTGCGAGATTAACAGTAACATTTTTCAATAAAACTCTACCCCCTCACACCAACATTATCCCTAAGTCATTGAAAAATATGGACTTATATAAATGGCATGATCCATGCTATACCTAACGCACAATAACAATAATAAACAATAATAATAGTTAGAAATAATAATAATAATATCGAGACCTGGATGGGGAAGAGCGATCTTCCCTCATCAATTCACCTCCTGATACGCTACTTGCTCGTCATCAATTACGTCGACTCCCATAGCTAATAGCCTACGCAATTGACTCTCACACAGAGGCATTATTCTAGCCTTAAAACCACCATCAAAGTCCACACCCAATGTGCGCAGCAGGTTCCAGTTAGTTTGCCGCTGCCAGTCTAAAACCATTTACTATATTACAATTTATTAAATAAATAGTTCAGCTGATAGCGACTAGTTTTTAGGGCTTCAAACCTCGTTGTTTTTTGTTACCCGTGTGGTTATTTTGTAACATGATGCGGGGATAAGCGTAACAACCCTCTGCCATTTGACATATAAAGAAAATCAAGTTGCTGATAAGTTATTGTTCTATAGGCAGTTTTTTATCTGGCACGATATCTGCTATCACTAAGGGTAATAACAATAATAAATAGACCAATAATAATAATAAACATGAGACCTGGATGGGGGAAAACTAAGTTTTCCCTGCATCATTATCTTCTGCACTATCAACGTTATATTTGCCATCTGCCGGAGCACCTTACAGAAACCCGCTGCACGATTCTGCGTTCCTCAAGAGTGTGTTACTATCCGCACCATTATTAATATTAATCAGGCGCCAGCCTAACTATCTATGTCAAAACTGCTATCCAATGCCATAAACCGAGTAAAGGGAATATTGGGCGCTGACTCAACCAGCGCTAAGCTCAACCCGGATCCCCATATCATCCCTCGCGATCAACACACTATTTCTCGCAAGAATATCAGCGAAGCAGCACTGCGCGTCATGACGACGTTACGCAAAGCCGGTTTTGCCGGATTTCTAGTCGGCGGCGGTGTTCGCGATCTACTGCTGGGAGGACGGCCAAAAGATTTTGATATTGCTACTGATGCAACCCCTGAACAGGTGCGCAAATTATTCCAGAACTCCCGAATTATCGGCCGGCGATTTAAAATAGTTCACGTACGATTTGGCCGCGAGATTATCGAAGTCACCACTTTTCGCGGCACGCATGAACAAGTAGAGCAAAGCCCAAAAGGAAAGCGCCCGCAAAATCAAAATTCTGCACAATCGCAAAATGGAATGTTGCTTCGGGACAATGTCTTTGGAACAGTCGAAGAAGATGCGGTGCGGCGTGATTTCACTATTAATGCACTCTATTACACCACCGCCGACTTTGCTGTTTATGACTATACTAGCGGTCTGCGTGATTTGGACGAAAAGATCATTCGAATTATAGGTGACCCCGAAACTCGTTATCGTGAAGACCCTGTTCGCATGCTCCGGGCAGTGCGGTTTGCTGCAAAACTGAACTTCACTATCGAAAGAAATACCGCTAAACCAATATTGCGTTTAGCGCCTTCGCTGGCTGATATTCCCGCTGCTAGAATGTTTGATGAGGTACTCAAGTTATTGATGTCCGGTTACGGCGCCGATGTCTACACGCTGATGCAACAGTACGGTTTATTTGAACCATTGTTTCCGCAGACACAACCTTGTTTGCAACAGCCACAGGCAAACATTCTCGTAGAACAGGCCATCAAAAATACCGATGCTCGTATCCAGCAGGGAAAACCGGTGACGCCGGCGTTTATCTTCGCAGCCCTCCTCTGGCCAGCTGTCAACGAACGCCAGCAACAATTAGTCAAGGAACGGGTGCCGGAGATACCCGCTATGCATCAGGCGGCGCAGGAAATCGCATCAATGCAGCAACAACACACCGCCGTGCCGAAACGGTTCGGTATACCCATGCGAGAGATTTGGGATATGCAGCTGCGTCTTAGCAAGCGCGGCGGTAATAAAGCTGAACAAATGATTGAAAATCGCCGTTTTCGCGCCGCCTATGACTTTTTGTTATTACGCGAGCAAGCCGGTGAACCCACTGATGGCCTAGGCCAGTGGTGGACCGACTACCAAGATCGCAGCCCTGATCAAAGAGCTGAAATGGTTGCTGCGATTAAAGAACACAATCCCAAACGTAAGCGTAAACCCCGCAAAAAGCCGAATGCAGATAATCACTGACGATGCCGCGCTGTTTCATCGCTATTGGTAGTAATCTTGATCAGCCGCTAGATCAAGTGAATAACGCCGTCAGCGAGCTTGCTGTATTGCCTGATTGCGCTCTTATCTCAGTCTCACGTTGGTACCAAACGGTTGCCGTAGGACCCGGCATCCAGCCAGACTATATTAACGGGGTCGCTGAGCTAGATAGCACACAATCTCCGATGGCTCTGCTACGGTTACTGCAATCCATAGAAAATCAGCATCATCGCCAACGTCTCCAGCGCTGGGGACCAAGAACCTTGGATCTGGACATACTGATCTATGGAACGTCAATTGTCGATGACCCAGACCTGACCATACCGCACCCCCGAATGCTGGAACGTAATTTTGTTTTGTATCCGCTAATGGATATAGCTCCAGATTTACTTTTACACAACGGATTAAAGGTCAGTGAGTTGGTAAAATCATGTCCATCGACAGGCTTGCATTTGGTCCAGAAGGAAACTTCCAATACAATGCCACCGACGCAATAGCGCACACGAACAGATACCGGAGTTTTCAGTGAATCAGGACGAAGTCCCGCCTGTAATAAATTTCAAAAACCGTACGCCTCCTCGATTTATCGCTATAGAGGGTGCTATTGGTGTCGGCAAAACTACGCTTGCACGTCAGCTAGCTGAC
>TARA_B110000908_G_scaffold26673_1_pt1 | contig 12125 bp, 10 predicted proteins | sample TARA_B110000908 | Tara Oceans TARA_B110000908 (sample SAMEA4398067) | marine metagenome | biome: Polar Biome; feature: [DCM] deep chlorophyll maximum layer (ENVO:01000326); material: water (ENVO:00002006), including particulate matter (ENVO:01000060) such as... | depth 36 m
TTTTTTTGCTGATAAGATCAATCCTTTTGGCATTCCCGCCATTTGTGCAACATGAATTCCAAAACTATGTGCACTTCCTCCAGGAACAAGTTTTCTTAAAAATATTACACTGTCTTTAGTTTCCTTAACAGAAACATTTACATTATTAATTCTTTCAAAAGAATCTGCCATCATATTAAGCTCGTGATAATGAGTAGCAAATAGCGTTTTAGGTTTATATGGATGATCATGTAAAAATTCTGCTATTGCCCAAGCAATAGAAATACCATCATAGGTGCTTGTTCCCCTTCCAATCTCGTCTAAAAGAACTAAACTGTTTTCAGAAATATTATTAATAATTGAAGCAGATTCATTCATTTCAACCATAAAAGTAGATTCACCAGCTGATATATTATCACTAGCTCCAACTCTGGTAAAAATCTTATCAATAATACCAATTTTTGCTTTTTCAGCAGGAACAAAACTTCCAATTTGAGCTAATAAGACTATCAATGCAGTTTGTCTTAGAATTGCTGATTTACCAGACATGTTCGGCCCAGTTATCATTAAAATTTGATTGGTTTTGTCACAAAGTTTTAAATCGTTAGGAACGTAGGGACTGTCTTGTGAAAGCTGTGATTCAATTACAGGATGCCTCCCATTAATGATTTCTAAATCTTTGGAGTTATTAAGTATTGGCTTAGAGTAATTAGCTTTCAAAGCTAAACTTGCAAATCCGACAAGGCAATCCAAATTAGCTAGCCAAAACGAATTCTTTTGAATTATCTCAACATCTTTAACTAATTTAATAATAAGTTCTTCAAAAAGTTTTGATTCTAGAATAGAAATTTTTTCTTCAGCTCCTAATATTTTAGCTTCATAATCTTTCAATTCACTAGTTATATATCTTTCAGCATTTACTAAGGTTTGTTTACGAATCCACTCTTCTGGAACTTTATCTTTATGTATGTTTCTAACTTCAATAAAATATCCAAACACGTTATTAAAACTTATTTTTAGAGATGTTATTCCAGTATTGTTTTTTTCTCTTTCTAGAATCTTATTTAAATAGTCTTTTCCCGAAATAGACAAACTTCTTAATTCATCTAATTCTGAATTAAAATTTTCTTTAATTACATTTCCTTTTTTAATATTTACTGGAGCTTCATTATTTAAAGTTTTTTCTAACAAGTTTATTATAGAATCACAGTAATCTAAAGAAGAATTAATTTTATATAAATTTTTCAATGACTTATCTGACAAGAGATCTTTTATTGACTTTACTTTAATTAAAGATTCTTTTAATTGAACTAATTCTCTAGGAGAAATTTTAAAAGTAACAACTTTCGCAATTATTCTTTCCAAATCTGAAAGCGATTGTAACTCAGACTGAAGACTAATTAATAAATCTTCATTTCTTATAATTTCATCAACTGAACTATGTCTAAAATTTAATTTTTTTAAATCAAGTAAGGGGTGGATAAGCCATCTTTTTAGCATTCTTGCACCCATTGGACTTGACGTATAGTCAATTATGTCAATAAGTGATTTGCCTTCCTTAGAATTGCTGTAAATCAATTCTAAATTAGAAACTGTAAACTGATCCATCCACACATGACTACTGTCAATTATCTGATTGATTTTAGTTATATGTTCTAATTTTTTATGCTGCGTTTCATCTAAATAATGTAAAATAGATCCGCAGGCTAAAAGCCCTATATTATTTTCACTAATTCCAAATCCTTTTAAACTAGAAACATCAAAATGATTTTTTATTTTTTCTAAAGCGAAGTCTTTGTTAAAAACCCAATCTTCAAAATAAAATACAGAGCTATAATTACCAAATTCTTTACTAAAAGTAGATTTGTTTTTTTTACAAACTAATATCTCTTTGGCATCATAACTTGAAAGAAGATTTTTAACATATTCTAAGTTCCCCTCGGCTATTAATAATTCCCCAGTTGATATATCTAAAAAAGATATTCCGTAATGGTTTTTAATGTTGAATACTGACGCTAAAAAATTATTAGATTTTTGTTCTAAAATACCATCATTTAAAGCAACTCCAGGCGTGATTAACTCAGTAACTCCTCTTTTAACTATAGACTTAGTTTTTTTTGGATCTTCCAATTGTTCGCAAATTGCAACACGCTCCCCAGCTTTAACTAATTTATGTAAATATGTGTTTAACGAATGATACGGAAAACCGGCTAATTTTGTTTCACTATTACTGCCTGCTCCACGTTTAGTTAAAATTATTCCCAAAATAGAAGAGGCCTTCACAGCATCGTCGTGAAATGTTTCATAAAAGTCTCCAACTCTAAATAATAATAAAGCGTCAGGATATTTATCCTTTATTTTATAATATTGACGCATTAAAGGGGTTACTTTCTTTTCCAAATTAACATGAATTAAAGCTAAAATAGCATTAATTAATTTTTTAATCTATTACTTTGTATAATCTTGGTAAATAGAAGAATAAATTTATGAGAAAATTAAAAAACATTGAGCTTAATAGAAAGAATATTATTGAATTTAAAAACTCGGAAAAAACTAAACTCACTATTATTCTAGATGATATTAGAAGTTTAAATAATATTGGATCGATCTTTAGAACTAGTGATGCTTTTTTAATTGAAAAAATTTATTTGTGTGGAATAACTGCTTGTCCCCCACACAAGGATATTCATAAAACTGCACTAGGCTCAACTGAAAGTGTTGACTGGGAGTATTGTAAAAACATTTCAGAACTTATAATTAAATTAAAAAAAGATAAGTTTTTTATTTGGAGTGTTGAACAAGCTAATAAATCAAAAAAATTAACATCCTTTAAACTAGATAAAAACTTAAAACATGCTTTGATTTTCGGGAATGAAGTCAAAGGAGTCTCTGAAGCTGCAATTAGTTTATCCGATGAAGTAATTGAAATTACTCAGTACGGAACAAAACATTCTTTGAATATTTCAGTATGCTCAGGAATACTAATATGGGAGTTCTTTAAAAGACTCAGCTAAATTATTCTTAATTCTAAATAACAACTTCGCATAATCTTCATCTGATTCAACAAAATCTAAATCAGAAACATCAATATACACGACATTTAAATCAGAATTATTTTTAATATGCTTCAAATAAGCGGAATTTATTTTATCTAAATAATTTCTGCTAATAGTTTTTTCAAAACTTCTTCCTCTTTTACTAATGTTTTTCAAAAGCTGATCTGAAGATTGTAATAAGTATATAACCAAATTAGATTTAAATAAATCTTTAGTCATAAAATAAAAAATATCTCTAAATAAATTAAAATCAATTTCATTTAAAGAAACACCAGCAAAAACTAGAGATTTAAAAATATCATAATCTGCTATTAATCCAGAGCTAAAAAAATTCATCTGATTATTAAAATTACTAAGTTGACGGCAGCGATCAGTTAAAAAAGTGAGTTCAACATTTAAAGCATATCTGTCGGGGTTATTATAATATTTTTCAAGAAATGGATTATCCATAAAGCCCTCAATAATTAAATCTTTATTTAAATCATTTGAAAGTTTTTTTGATAATGTTGTTTTGCCAACTCCAATATTTCCTTCAATCACTATGTTTTTAAATGATTGTAATTTTGATAAAACAGGCAATAACAGTACTTCATCACTTTTTAATATTTCTGTAGATTTTAATTTATTTAAAAGATTAATAGTTGTGTCATTTAATATTGGATGTATTTTACTTTTTGCAATATCAGAAAGAGGATATAAAACGAAATTTCTCAAATGCATTCTTGGATGAGGGATGACTAAGTTAGTTTCATTTATAATCCTGTCTTCATACAATAAAACATCAATATCTATAACTCGAGATTCATGTTTTGCTGAATTTGACCTTACTCTACCTTCAAGAGATTCAATTTCTAATAACTTATCAATTAAATGAGTTGGATTAAATTCTGTAACAACTGAAATACAACAATTAAAAAAATCACCTCCAATGAACCCTTCGGATTTTGTTTTGTAAACATTTGAAATTGACAGAACATCTCCAATGCTAGTGTCAATTAAGTTTATTGCACTTTGAAGGTTCTTAATTTTATCACCTAAATTACTTCCTAATGATAGATATACTTTGTTTAAATTCACTTAAGCAAATTAAATAAAAAGAATCTTTATTTAAGTATCTTTATTTAAGTAATACAAATATTTTTAATTAGAAATTAATGTCTGAGGAAAAACAAAATTTAGCCAGAAAAATATACTTGTATTTGGCTGCTCTATTTATCACTTCTTTAGTAGTTTCAAATTTAATTTTTCAAAAATTTTTTTATTGGTATCCATTTGACATATCAATAGGTAGTATAAAATTATTTGAACTTTCTGTTGGCATACTTCCTTATCCTATAACTTTTCTAGTAACTGATTTAATTTCTGAAATATATGGTCAAAGGAAAGCTAATCAAGTTGTAGTGGCTGGTATTTTTGCATCATTTTTTTCAATCAGCATAATTTTAATTTCTAATTATGTTCCAGCTTTAGAATCATCACCAATAAACGATGAAACATTTTCAAATGTTTTTTCACTTTCTGGATTAGCAGTTTTAGCGTCTATGCTTGCTTATCTATGTGCTCAATTTATCGATATTAAAATTTATCATTTTTGGAAAAAGCTAACTAAAGGAAAAATGTTGTGGTTAAGAAATAACTTTTCAACTTTTAGTTCTCAAATAATTGATACTGTGACTGTTATTTCCCTTTTATGTCTATTTGAAGTACTAAGCTGGGATAGTTTTTTAGGTCTTGTTGTTTCAGGTATTATTTTTAAAATTTTAATAGCATTTTTAGACACTCCTCTGTTATACTTATTTGTTTATTTATTTAGAAAGAAATTTGACTTGAAAATTGGAGAAGAAATTAAGATTTAATAATTTCTAAATCTATAACAACACCTTCATTAGATCTTACATTAAAAACAGTTCCGTCATTAAATATTAAATACTGTCCCTTGACTCCAGCCAACTCATTTGTAAAAGATTTTTCTTTAGGTAAATTAAGACTTTTAGGTTTTTCTGGATATTTATTTACTGGATAATCTATATTAAAGGTTGAATACTTTTTAGTCTGAACGGAAACTAAAGCTTCTTTTGGTATTTTTTCTAAAGCATTATCTCTTTCTAATTGAAGATCTACATTGGAACTACTTGTTTTTAACATTTCTCTCCAATTAGTCTTATCTGCATAAAAATTCTTGAGTGCAACCTCTGATATCCCAGCTAAATACCTATTAGGAAATTCTGCTATTTCAATAGCCTGAATTGCTCCCTGATCTATCCATCTGTAAGGAACCTGAGTTTTTCTAGTAACACCTACTTTAACATTACTAGAAAAAGCTAAATATAAAATATGTGGTTTTAATTGAACTTTTTTTTCAAACTCTAAATCTCTGTCTTCTATGTGCAAATGTGCTTTACTAAGCTCTGGCTTCATAATCCAATCAGCAGTACTTGGTAATTCAAAAAAACATTTTTTACAATGCCCCTGTCTATATAATTGCATGTCAGATTTACAGTTCAAACACTCATAACCACTAAATGATAGTTTTATTTTTGAACCTAGTAGTTGATTTACATTAATAAAATCATTTCCTAGTTCAAGAAAATAATTCAAATTATCATCTATTTCAGTTTTCATCTTATTTAATACTCCTTTAAACATTTATAAAAAAAATTTATTTATATTATTAAAAAAATAAAGATAGTTAAAATGCCATTCTCTTTTCTAAATACTGTTACGACTTGGTTTCTTAAAAAAAGAATGCATCAGATTGAATTATTTAAAAAATACCCTTTAGAGGTTCAGAATGAAGTTTTAATTAATCTTTTGAAAAATGCTGAAAATACAGAATTTGGAAAAAAATATAATTTTAATTCAATTAAAGACTACTCTTCATTTTCCAATAATATTCCACTAACAGATTATGAAAATTTTTTAAAATATATAGAAAGATCTATTAAAGGAGAATCTAATATATTTTGGAGTTCTGCAATCAAATGGTATGCACAATCTAGTGGAACAACTAATTCTGTAAGTAAATTCATCCCTGTGAGTAAAGAATCTCTTGAGGAATGTCATTATAAAGCAGGAAAAGATGTTTTATGCTTATATGTAAATAACAATAAGGATTCTAATTTATTTTCAGGGAAATCATTAAGACTCGGCGGAAGTAAAAAATTATATGAAAATAATAATAATTATTTTGGAGATTTATCAGCAATATTAATTGATAATTTACCATTATGGGCTGAAATGTTAAGCGCTCCTAATAATGAGATTTCTTTAATGGATAAATGGGATGAAAAAATAAAAGCTATAATAAATAGCACATTAAATGAAAACATTACAAGTTTAGCAGGAGTGCCTTCATGGATGCTTATTCTTCTAAACAAGATTTTAGAAGAAAGAAATGAAACAACAATTAAAGATATTTGGGAAAATTTAGAAGTATATTTTCATGGTGGAGTAAATTTTGACCCATATATTAATCAATTTAAATCTGTGTTAGGAGATGGTGTTCGATTTTATGAAACCTACAATGCATCAGAGGGATTTTTTGCAATTCAAGATAGAAATGATCATAATGATATGCTACTTATGCTAGATTATGGAATTTATTTTGAGTTTGAAACTCTAGATAATAAGTTAAAGCCTAAAATAATAAATCTCTCTAAAGTAAAATTAGATACAAATTACGCTTTGATTATCTCTACAAATGCTGGATTATGGAGATATAAAATTGGAGATACTATTAAATTTACATCGTTGGATCCATTTAGAATTAAAATCACTGGTAGAACTAAAAGTTTTATAAATGCGTTTGGGGAAGAACTAATAATTGAAAATGCTGAAAATGCATTAAATAAAATATTATTGAAACATAAATCTACAATAGTTGAATATACAGTAGCACCATCTTTTATTAGCAAAAAAGATTCGGGGTGTCATCAGTGGCTGATTGAATTTGAAAAAAAACCTTCAGATATTTCCAAGTTTTGTGAAGATCTTGACAAATATCTACAAGAATTAAATTCTGATTATAAATCAAAACGTTTCAAAAACATAACAATGAAAAGATTAGAAATTATTGTTGCTAAAGAAAAACTGTTCTTCGAATGGTTGAAATTTAAAAATAAATTAGGGGGGCAAAATAAAATTCCAAGACTTTGTAATGATAGAATGATAATTGATGAACTAATTAAACTTAATTAAGAAGCTACTTTCAAAATACTTAAGCTAGAGTTTGATAATTTTTTAGAAATATAAGTTTTATCAATATGAAGTTTTTTTCTTTTGGAACTTGGGAGTTCAAACATTGCATCGTTTAAAATCAATTCACAAATTGATCTAAGCCCTCTAGCACCTAGCTTAAATTCGAGTGCTTTATCAACTATATAGCTAAGACCGTCTTCTGTAAATGATATTTTTATTTCATCAATTTCAAATAACTTTTCATATTGCTTAATAAGAGAATTTTTTGGTTCTGTTAAAATTGATCTTAATGTCTTTTTATCTAAAGAATTCATATAAGACAGTACAGGTAATCTTCCTAAAATTTCAGGAATTAATCCAAAGTCTTTTAAATCTTTTGGGGAAATAAATGAAAGTAAATTTTCTTGATTGATTTTAGTGGAAGTGGGATTTTTATACCCAACTACTTGCATATTCAGTCTTTTTGAAATAATCTTTTCAATACCATCGAACGCTCCTCCCGCAATGAAAAGAATATTTTGAGTATCTAATTCTATAAATTTTTGATCAGGGTGTTTTCTTCCTCCTTTTGGCGGAACATTTACAATAGTTCCTTCTAATAATTTTAATAATGCTTGTTGAACGCCTTCACCTGAAACATCTCTTGTAATGGACGGATTATCACTTTTTCTAGCAATTTTATCAATTTCATCAATAAACACAATTCCTCTTTCAGCTTTTTCTTGATCATAATCTGAAGCCTGTAAAAGTCTAGTTAAAATAGTCTCAACATCTTCTCCAACATATCCAGCTTCTGTTAATACAGTAGCATCAACAATTGCCAATGGAACATCTAGCATTCTTGCAATTGTTTTTGCTATTAATGTTTTTCCAGTACCTGTTTCACCAACTATTAAAATATTGCTTTTATCAATCTCTACATCATTTTTTGATGACTGATGATTTAGTCTTTTGTAATGATTATAAACAGCTACTGAAAGAATTTTTTTTGTATGATCCTGTCCAATTACGTAATCATCTAAAAAAAGTTTTATTTCTTTAGGTTTAGAAATTGTTAATTCATCTTCTTGCTTAGGATTAGAACTTCTTTTTGATTCTTCAATTATTATACCATAAGCTTGTTCGATACAACTATCACAAATATGGGCATCTTGACCAGCAACAAGTAAATTTGTTTGAACTTTACTTAAACCACAAAACGAACAAATTAAATCTTTTTCAGACATGAAGTTATTTTTTTGTTAAAACCTCATCAATCATTCCGTATTTTTTAGCTTCTTCAGCTTTCATCCAATAATCTCTATCACTATCGTCATAAACTTTATCATATTTTTGACCCGAATGATTGGCTATAATTGCATATAATTCTTTCTTTAGCTTACCAATTTCTCTAGCAGTAATTTCAATATCTGAAGCTTGACCTTGAGCTCCACCTAGTGGTTGGTGAATCATTACTCTAGAATGTGTTAACCCTGACCTTTTACCCTTTTGACCAGCACATAATAAAACAGCTGCCATTGATGCAGCAATACCAGTACAAATTGTAGCAACTTCAGGATTTATAAATTGCATTGTATCATAAATTCCTAAGCCAGCATACACAGATCCACCCGGAGAATTAATATAAATTTGAATATCCTTGTCTTTGTCAGTACTCTCTAAAAAAAGTAATTGAGCTTGAATAATATTAGCTATTGAATCATTTATCCCTGTACCCAAGAAAATTATTCTATCCATCATCAGTCTAGAAAAAACATCCATTTGAGCAACATTCAGCTGTCTTTCTTCAATTATATATGGAGTCATGCTACTAACTAACTTGTCATAATAAAGAGAGTTAATTCCATGATGTTTAATTGAATATTCTTTAAATTCTTTTGAGTAATCCATAAAAATTATTTTTTATAATAAACTAAAGTTAATTATTTTTTAGCATAAGCCATTTCAATAAATTTTTCATAAGAAACTTTATTGTTTTTAAACTTAAGGTTTGATTTAAATAAATCAATTAATTTTTTACTTAACAATTGATCAGAAATCCTTTTAACTTCATCTTTATTAGAAAGAATTCTTTGAGAAATGGATTCTAACTCTTTTTCATCAGGATTATTTTGACCATACTGTTTCATTTGAGTTTTAATTAAATCTTTAGAAAAGTCTTTAATTTGATCATGATCAATTTTGATATCATTATCCTTAACTATTTTAGATTCTATTAATTGGTATCTAAGTCCTTTTTCAGATTTTTCATACTCCAATGCTGCTTCTTTTTCATCTAATCTATTTTCTCCTGCAGTTTGCATCCATTTTTTTAGAAAATTAACTGGTAAATCAAATTTTGTATTATCAATTAAATATTCCGTAACGTCATTTAATAGTTTTTGATCTGTTTGATTTATGAAATTTGATTCAGCATCAGATTTTAATTTATTTTTAAGTTCAGTTACAGACTTAATAGCATCTTTTCCAAATAATTTATCAAATAGATCTTGATTAAGATCTGCTGGCTCTCTTTCGTTAATTTCGTTTAATAAAAACTTTATACTTTTCACCTTGTCTTTGTTATCATCATTTGTTTTAAGATGAAATGATAAATCTGAGTCCTTATCAAACAAATCCTTAGCCTTTAAATCTATTGAATCACCAATATTTAATTTTTTTAAACTTTCTTTATTAGATTTTCCTTTTATATCCTTCAATTTGAAGTTTGATGTATTATCAACTTCAAATTCTTCATTTATAAATTTTCCATTTATTTCAAATCCGTCTTCAATTTTAGTTTTTGCAATTAATTTTCCATATTGATTTTGAATGTTTTTGAGTTGATCATCAATCATTTTTTTATCGACATCAATTTCATAAGAACTAATAGCTTTTTTGTTTTTTAATGAAACTTCAAACTCTGGAGATAATCCTATTTCAAAATCAAAAGTAATATTATCAGCGTTCCAATCTAAATCATTTTTTTCAACAGGTAGTGGGTTGCCTAAAATATCCAATTTTTCATCACCTAAATAATCACTTAATCCTTTTTGCATCAGTTTATTGATTTCATCAACTTTCACTGAAATTCCATATTGTTTTTTTATTAATCCTATTGGTGTGTGACCTTTTCTAAAGCCCGGAATATTAGCTTTCTTTTTATAATCCTTGATAACTTCTTCTACTTTTGATTCGTAATCAGTCTTTTCAATGCTGACAGACAATACTGAATTTAATTTATCGATATCCTTTTTTGAAACCTTCATATTTTACAAATTTGGTCGCAAAAATAGGTCTTTTTGCATAGGTGACCAACTTTTAAGATTTTAAAAAATATAATGTTTCTTCAGCAAAATCATTAAGGTTTTCTGCATGCACCCAATGACCAGCATTAGAAACTTCTACTAGTCTAGATTTTGGAAAATTATTATGAATTATTTTAAATTTTTGATTGTCAATGTAATCAGATTTTTGCCCTTTTATAAATAGTGTTTCGCCAGGAAAATAAAGATCCCTTGGCAATGCTTTTTCGACTTCAGATAAGTTCTCTGAAATAATATTTAAATCGATTTTAAAAGTAAGTTCATCCTTACTAACTCTCTTTAAGTTTTTCAATAAAAATGCTCTGAATGATTGGTCTTGAATGAAGATCGATAAAGCTTTATCTGCGTCTAATCTTGAAGTGATTGATTTAAAATCTAATGATTTTAGAGAATTTATAATATTTTTATAATCATTTTTATAATAAAAAGGTAGGATGTCTACAATAATCAGTTTTTTAACAAGATTAGGATAAACATTAGCAAACATCATTGCTGTTTTACCGCCCATTGAATGACCAATTAATGAAAAACTTATAATTTTATGATAATCAATATAGTATTTTAAATCGTTAGCTAATATTTCATAATTAAACTTTTTGTTATGAAAACTTTCTCCATGATTTCTTTGATCTAATAAATGAATTTGAAATCCTCTATCATTAATTTTTTTGGCAAAAGAATTCCAATTATCTGACATTCCTAAAAATCCGTGAAGTACTATTAAAACATCACCTTCTGATCCAAAGATTTTACTTTTTAAAAGCATTGTTTATTTTCTGTAAATACATATTAATTACGTTCTCAATCCCTAAATACAAAGATTCACAAATTATAGCATGTCCGATAGATACCTCATCTAAATACGGGATTTTATCAACAAAAAAATGAATATTTTCAAGACTTAAATCATGACCAGCGTTAACTCCCATTCCTAAATCATTTGCAAAAACTGAAGCATTAATATATTTATTTATCTCTTCCTTATTACCCTTTTGGTAGTTAACAGCAAACGATTCTGTATAAAGCTCTATTCTATCCGCGCCAGTTATTCTTGCTCCTTCAATTAATTTAAGATCAGTGTCTACAAAAACTGAAGTTCTAATTCCATTATTTTTAAATTCTGAAATCACTTCTTTTAAAAATGATTTATTTTTAATTGTATCCCATCCAGAATTGGAGGTAATAGCATCAATACTGTCCGGAACAAGTGTAACTTGATCAGGCTTGATTTTACAAACTAAATCAATGAATTTTTTAATAGGATTGCCCTCAATATTAAACTCAGTAGAAATTACTTTAGGCAAATCTATTGCGTCCTTGTAAGTTATATGTCTTTGATCAGGTCTTGGATGAATGGTAATTCCGTGAGCTCCATAGGACTGAATATCCTTAGCCATTTGAAATAAATTGGGATTATCACCTCCTCTTGCATTCCTTATTGTTGCAATCTTATTTATATTAACACTTAATTTTGTCATAATAATTCAAAATTAAAGATTTGTTATATGTTATTTTAATTAATTTGCATTAAAATAATTTCTTAAATGAAAATTGCAATATACGGTCAGTCAGTAGACAAAATTTCTAA
>TARA_B110000908_G_scaffold38977_1_pt1 | contig 12109 bp, 10 predicted proteins | sample TARA_B110000908 | Tara Oceans TARA_B110000908 (sample SAMEA4398067) | marine metagenome | biome: Polar Biome; feature: [DCM] deep chlorophyll maximum layer (ENVO:01000326); material: water (ENVO:00002006), including particulate matter (ENVO:01000060) such as... | depth 36 m
TAATAGTTTTGGTTTATTAGAAGGTAGATAAAAATCATTCAAGATTAATTTTAATTTTGATTCATCATCACTTTCATAAAACTCAAAACCATACATTTTACATAGTTCTTTAGCAGATAAATGATGTTTTGTTTCAAAAAACTTTTTAAATAACTCAGAGCTGTTGTCTTTTGTTAAAATTTTAAAAATACCTCCCCCTCTATTATTGATAAGTATAATTCTAAAATTCAAAGGGATAAAATCATTCCAAAGAGCATTGCTGTCATAGAAGAAACTTAAATCTCCTGTGATAAAAACAGTGTTGTGTTTGTAATTAATAGAAGCACCTATCGCTGTAGATGTACTCCCATCAATTCCGCTTGTTCCTCTGTTACAGTAGACATTAATTGAGTTGTCAATATCAAACAATTGTGAATAACGAATAGCTGAGCTATTTGATATTTGCAACATTGATTTTAATGGAATTGATTTTAAAACAGTATCAAATACTTTAAAGTCACAATAATCAAGACTAGAAAAATAATCTTTATGTTTTAGTTTCCTTTTAGAAATTACAGAGGCCCAAATAGTATAAAAATTAGAGTTGTTTTCTATGTAATTTTGATATAATCTAGCAATAATATCATCTGGTTTAGATTTAAAATGCTTAGTTAAACAAAAAAAAGTATCATTTACTTTATGGTTACCAATATGCCAATGTTCTTTTGGCTGATTATTTCTAAAAATTACTTTAATTTTTTTTGAGATAATCATCCCTCCCATAGTAATCAATATTTCAGGTCTAAAGTCTTTTAATTCTGAGATAGTTAAAGGAGCAACTAACTGATCGATTTTATTACAAAATAAAGGGTGGTAAACATTGGATGTGTTTTCTGTCAAAACTAATAAAGAAGGATCATTGGCTAATAAATCAATTGATTTTTTATTTAATAAACCAGGTGAGGAAACTCCAATGAGAATTATTTTTTTAATTGAATTTTGCCATTTTTTAGTAAATGAATTAATTCTAGTATCTCTTGATTTATTAAGTTTTGGTAATATATTTATCGTATTAACACTCATATAATCTGTCAACTCATACAAAGGTTCTGATAAAGGAACATTAATATGAACTGGCATTTGTTTAGTTATAGAAATATTTAGTGCATTATTAATCTTTGTTTGATTATCCGGTTTCAAACCTAATAAGCTAAAAAACGACTTATCTTTTTGATCTAAATCAACAGAATATTCAATGTTTTTTTCAAATACATTTTTTTGATTAATCGTTTGACCGTCACCAATATTTAAAAACTCTTTTGGTCTATCTGCAGAAAGAACAACTAGAGGTATATTACTAAAGTAAGCTTCTGAAATAGCAGGGTAATAATTTAATAATGCGCTACCAGAAGTGCAGACTAAAACCACGGGTTCATTAATCTGTTGAGCTATTCCGAGTGCGAAAAAAGCAGCAACCCTTTCATCAACTACGCTGTATGTTTTAAAAAATGGATTGTTATTAAAACCTAAAACCAGCGGAGCATTTCTACTTCCAGGTGAGATAACTATGTTCTTAATATTCTTTTTAAAACATAGATCTATTATAGATTGAGCAAGGATGTTTACAGAAAAGTTCATTTAAATAAATATTGATTGTAAAGATAAGAATTAAGAGAACTAATATTTAATAAAAAACATTTTTCATTACAGAAGATTTAGCTATAGTTTCCTCATATTCATCCTTAGGGTTTGAACTTTTAGTTATACCACCTCCAACATAAATTTTTATTAAATTATTAACTATTTCAGCACACCTTAAGTTAACATATAACTTAACCGATTTATTTTTCGGAGATATAACTCCTAAATAGCCAGAATAATAAGACCTTTCATAACCTTCATTAAGTGTTATAAACTCTTTAGAATCATCTAAAGGCATGCCACAAACAGCAGGAGTAGGATGAATCAGATCAACAATACTGCTATAATCATTAAAAGACTTTAAATTTGCGTTAATTGTTGTAGATAAATGATATAAATCTCCAGCCCTTACATTGACTGTTTTACTGTAAGATAAATTATTAACGATTTTAACTAATGCATCTAAAATATAAGTTTTCACATATCGCTGCTCATTAATCTCTTTTTCAGACCAATTGACTAAATCTTCTGAATTACTTTTTTGTGTCCCAGCAAGAGCAACAGTCTCCATTAAATCATTATTAATAATTAATAGTTTTTCTGGAGTAGCACCAATCCAAAAACCAACTTTAGGATGAAACCAAATATATGTATAAGAATTATTGTTAAAAGAAAAAAGTTTATTGAAAACAGAAATTAAATCAACTGAAGAAATAGACATAAGTTCAACTCTTGATAAAACAACTTTTTTCAAGGTCCCTTTTTCTATTTCTATTAAAGATTTTTCGACTAAACTAGTATGTTTGTTTTCGTTAAACACGTTACTTGACTCAATCCTTGAAAACTCAGGCCTAATTACTTTATTTGAATATACTGAAGTAAAAGATTTACATTTTTCAAAAGGCAAATAAATTTTATCAAATTTATCAGAATCAAATGGTGCAAATACAAAAGCTCCACAATTTAAATCAAAATTAAGATGTAATTTATCATCATTTTGAAGCTTAACATTTAAAATCTCAGAATATGGTTCACTAAAGACTACAAAAGGTAAGTTCTCATCCTTGTGATCTATAATAAGCTGAAATAAATCGGATTGATTCATTAATCTATTTAGATTTAGGTAGAGATATTGTGGTTAATTTACAGTGAGAAATTAAATTATTGGAATCGTCTGTAATATTAATTGAAATAAGTTGAGTAGTCCTTCCTTTGTGAATAAATGTAGCTTTTGCATAAACAAAACCGTCTTTAACACTTTTTAAATGATTAGCTGTAATTTCAATCCCTCTAACAATATAGCTCGAATCTTTAAGTAACATGTGTGTTGCCATACTACCAGCAGATTCAGCTAAAGCAGCAGTAGCTCCACCATGAAGGACTCCGTCTGGTTGATAAACTCTAGAATTAACTGGCATTTTTAATATTAAGAAATCTTCTCCGACATCAACTAGTTCAATTTTAAGAGTCTCCATTAAAGTGTTCTTACAAACTTTGTTGGCTTCACGTAATATTATATCTTTATTCTTAAGCATAATTAGATTTTTATCAAAAATACAAAACCAAGTTTAAAAATGAATTCAACTGAAAAAGAAATAATATATAAAATTTCCAATTCCTACTCTACTCTAAATGCTTTAACAAGTAAAACAAGAAATGTGATATTTGCTTGCCACGGGATGGGTTATTTAAGTAGGTATTTTTTAAAATATTTTAAAGGTCTTGACAGTGAACTGAATTATATTATAGTACCACAAGCACAAAGCAAGTATTATATAGCTCCAAAAATGAAACATGTTGGAGCATCATGGCTCACTAAAGAAAATACCATTAGAGAAACAGAAAATGTAATGAATTACTTTGATAGTGTTTTTCAAAATGAAAATATTAAAAATAAGAATTTGATTTTTTTAGGTTACTCACAAGGAGTTTCTGTTGCTATGAGATATATAGCTAAGAGAAAAATCTCTTTTACTAAACTTTTGTTAATGTCTGGTGGAGTGCCAAAAGAGTTAACTAGTGGAGATTTTAACTATTTAGAAAATAAATATGAAGTACACTACGTTTTTGGAGACAAAGACGAATATATAAACGGAGAATTCTTAAAATTTGAAAAAAATAAAGTTCAAAGTTTATTTAAAAAAGTTAACTGTATTTCATTTGATGGAAATCATCAAGTTAACATTGACGTATTAGAATCTCTTATAAATTAAAAAAGGACGCTATTACACGTCCTTTTTTAATAAATAATAATATAAAAATTATTCTTCTTTAACTTCCTCAAAATCAACATCTTCAACGTCATCTGAAGCAGGGCTTTCATCTTGTGATTGACCTGGTTCTCCTGGAGCTCCTTGCTGCGATTCAGCTTGAGCCTTATACATCTCTTCGCTTGCAGCTTTCCAAACCTCATTGATTTTCTCTAAAGCAGGATCGATAACTTCAATATCTTTAGTTTCGTACGCCTTTTTCAGTTCTTCTAAAGCTTCTTCAACTGGCTTTTTCTTATCATCTGATAATTTATCGCCAAATTCTTTTAACTGCTTTTCGGTTTGAAAAATCATTGCATCAGCACTATTTAGTTTATCGACTTTTTCTTTAGTTTTAGCATCAGCTTCAGCATTCGCTTCAGCTTCTTGTTTCATTTTTTCAATTTCCTCAGCCGTTAAACCTGAAGATGCTTCTATTCGAATATCTTGAGTTTTATTAGTCGCTTTATCTGTTGCAGAAACTTTGATTATACCATTTGCATCGATATCAAAAGTAACTTCAATTTGAGGAGTCCCTCTTTGTGAAGGTGGAATTCCATCTAAATGGAATTTACCAATTGTTTTATTATCCACTGCCATTGGTCTTTCACCTTGTAATACGTGAATCTCTACTGAAGGCTGATTATCTGCCGCAGTTGAAAAGACTTGTGACTTTTTGGTAGGAATAGTTGTGTTTGACTCAATTAATTTAGTCATAACATTACCCATGGTTTCTATCCCTAATGATAATGGGGTAACATCAAGTAAAAGAACATCTTTAACATCTCCAGTTAAAACACCACCTTGTATGGCAGCTCCAACAGCTACAACCTCATCTGGATTAACACCCCTATTTGGTTTTTTTCCAAAGAATTTTTCAACAGCATCTTGTACTGCAGGTATTCTAGTTGATCCTCCTACTAATATAACTTCATCAATATCGCTAGTTGATAAATCCGCTGCTTTTAATGCTGATTTACAAGGAGCTATTGTTCTTTTTATTAAATCATCGATTAATTGCTCAAATTTAGCTTTAGTTAGTGTTCTAACTAGGTGTTTTGGACCACTTGCAGTAGCAGTAATATATGGCAAATTGATTTCAGTTTGCGCTGATGCTGAAAGTTCAATCTTTGCTTTTTCAGCAGCTTCCTTTAATCTTTGTAATGACATAGGATCTTTTCTTAGATCCATGTTCTCTTCAGATTTAAATTCCTCTGCTAACCAATTGATAATTTTTTCGTCAACATCATCTCCACCCAAATGCGTATCTCCGTCTGTAGATAAAACTTCAAAAACTCCATCTCCTAGTTCAAGTATAGAAACATCATGTGTTCCACCACCAAAATCAAAAACAACAATTTTTTGATCTTTACCTTTCTTATCCATTCCATACGCTAATGCAGCAGATGTAGGCTCATTAATAATTCTACTTACTTTAAGACCTGCAATTTCTCCAGCTTCTTTAGTAGCTTGACGTTGAGAATCATTAAAATAAGCTGGTACAGTAATAACTGCTTCACTAACTGAAGTACCTAAATAGTCTTCAGCAGTTTTTTTCATTTTTTGCAAAATAATTGCAGATAGTTCTTGAGGTGTATACAATCTACCATCAATATCTACTCTAGGTGTGTCATTATCCCCTTTTACAACTTTATATGGGACCCTTCCTGCTTCTTTAGAAGATTCAGAAAACTTATTTCCCATAAATCTTTTAACAGAATAAACTGTTTTAGTTGGGTTTGTTACTGCTTGTCTTTTTGCCGGATCTCCGACCTTAATTTCTCCTCCTTCAACAAATGCGATTACTGAAGGGGTTGTTCTTTTACCTTCTGCATTTGGAATAACTACAGGCTCATTTCCTTCCATTACTGAAACACAAGAGTTTGTAGTACCTAAATCAATTCCGATAATTTTACTCATAATATATATTTATTTAATTTTAAATTCAATTTTAAATTCAACAACTAATATTCAAGGATTGTGCCAATAGATATATTAATCAAATTTGTCATTTATTTTAATAGAAATATGCCATTTTGTCATTTTTAGAGTAAATTTAAGGGTGTAATATTTGATAAAAATAAATTTTAACTATCTATATATTTAGTACTTTTACACTTTAAACTTACCGATATGTCAATACACAAAGAAGTATATAAAAGGATAACTGTTAAGACATTAACAGATATGAAATCCAAAAATGAAAAAATATCAATGCTAACCGCATATGATTATACCATGGCCAAAATTGTTGATACATCCGGGATAGATGTTATTCTTGTTGGAGATTCCGCAAGTAATGTAATGGCTGGTCACGAAACTACTTTACCAATTACATTGGATCAAATGATATATCACGCCTCATCAGTAATAAGAGGTGTAAATAGATCACTAGTCGTTGTTGACTTACCTTTTGGTACTTATCAAAGTGATTCAAAAGAAGCTCTTAGATCTGCAATAAGAATAATGAAGGAAAGTGGAGCACACTCGGTTAAACTTGAAGGTGGTAAAGAAATTAAAGATTCTATTAAAAGAATAATTAAAGCAGGAATTCCAGTTATGGGGCATCTAGGCTTAACCCCTCAGTCGATATATAAATTTGGTACATACACCGTTAGAGCCAAGGAAGAGGAAGAAGCAAAACAATTAGTTGAAGATGCTAAAATGTTAGAAAAACTTGGTTGTTTCGCTCTAGTTCTTGAAAAAATACCAGCTAAACTTGCAGAGGTTATCTCAAAAAGCTTAAATATTCCTGTAATAGGTATTGGAGCGGGTGGTGATGTTGATGGTCAAGTATTGGTCCTTCACGATATGCTTGGGATGACAAAAGAGTTTAATCCGAGATTTTTGAGAAGATATTTAAATTTGTATGATCAAATGAGTACTGCAATATCTAAATATAGTGCAGATGTAAAAAGTAAAGATTTTCCAAACTCAAGTGAGCAATATTAAATTCATTACAATGTATGTATATTAGAAGTAATGAAAATAATTTATTAATACTCCACGAAGATAATCACATTATAATAATAAATAAAAGATGTGGAGATATAGTTCAGGGTGATAAAACTGGTGACACTCCCCTTCTTGATTACGTAAAAAAATATATAAAGATTAAATACAAAAAACCTGGTGATGTTTTTCTTGGAACTGTTCATAGGATTGATAGGCCCACAAGCGGTGCAGTTATATTTGCAAAAACATCTAAAGCATTAACACGATTAAACAAAATGCTTGTTGATAAAGAAATAAAAAAAACATATTGGGCTATAGTTAAAAATATACCTAAAAATGAAATAGGTGTAATTAATAGTTGGCTCAAAAAAAATCCTAAAAATAATAAGTCAACTAGTTATTCCAGACAAGTAAAGGAAAGTAAAGAATCTATATTGGAATATAAAATAATAAAACATTTAGATAATTATTGCTTATTAGAGATTAACCTTAAAACTGGAAGGCACCACCAGATTAGATGTCAACTTAGCTCGATTGGATCTTCCATTAAAGGGGATTTAAAATATGGATCTAAAAGAAGTAATAAAGATGGCGGTATAAATTTACATTCTAGAAAAATAGAATTTATTCATCCCGTAAGTAAAAAAAATATTAATTTAACATGTCCAACCCCAAAAGATCCCATATGGGATTCTTGCTTATAATTTTTTTATGAAAAATTTTGATTTTATTGACAAACAAAAATCTTATTTTCAATCTGGTAATACAAGAAATATTAACTCTAGAATTGAAGTATTAGATAAGTTATATTTATCTATTTCAAAAAATGAATTAAGAATATTTGAAGCACTCAAAAAAGATTTAAATAAATCTAATTTTGAGACTTACCTAACCGAAATTGCTATTTTAAAAAGTGAAATTGAATTAATTAAAAAAAAACTTAAAAGCTGGAGTAAACCCAAAAGAATAACTCCAAGTTTAGCAAGTTTTCCATCCAAAGATTATCTACATTTAGAACCATACGGGATTACATTAATCATCTCCCCTTGGAATTATCCATTTCAACTAGCTTTACTACCGCTGATATCATCAATTTCAGCAGGAAACACAGCTGTTCTAAAGCCTAGTGAACATTCACCACATACTTCAAAATTAGTAGAAGAAATAATTACAGATATTTTTCCTGAAGATCACGTAAAAGTAATCTTAGGAGATTCTAAAGTTGCCTCAAAATTACTAGAGTTAAGGTGGGATTATATCTTTTTTACAGGGAGTGTAAGAGTCGGGAAAATTGTAGCTAAAGCAGCTTCAGAATTTTTAACACCAGTAACATTAGAATTAGGTGGTAAAAACCCGTGTATTGTTGACAAAAATATTGATGTTAAGCTAGCTGCAAAGAGATTAGTTTGGGGTAAATTTTTAAATGCTGGCCAAACCTGTATCGCTCCAGATTATTTAATAGTTGAAAAGTCTATTAAAAAAGATCTGATTGAACAATTAGTTCTGGAAATAAAAAAAGCATATGGAGATAACCAAGAGGTTTCAGAAGACTATCCAAGAATTATAAATAAGCAAGAGCTAAAAAGATTAGCTTCTTTAATCGATAACCAGGACATTATCTACGGAGGTAAATACGACTTAAGTAATAAATATTTCTCACCAACTATTATAAACAATCCAGATGTACATTCAGATTTAATGAAAGGTGAAATTTTTGGACCTATTCTTCCAGTTCTAGAATATGAAAAAACTGAAGACATTTTTAAATTAATTTCTAGATTTGAAAAACCATTAGCCCTATATGTTTTTACAAAAAACTCTAATCTCTCTGATGAAATTATAAATAAAGTTAGTTTTGGTGGTGGGGTTATAAACGATACAATGATACAATTTGGAAACCATCGACTACCTTTTGGTGGAGTTGGAGAAAGTGGAATGGGAGCTTATCACGGAGAATCTGGATTTAAACTTTTTTCGCATCAAAAACCCATAATTAAAAAAGCAAATTGGTTAGATGTTAGTACTAGATATGCTCCTTTCACAGGTAAGCTAAAAAGTCTTAAAAAATTGCTTAGGTTTTTAAATTAAAACTAAGTTTAGAATCTTTTTTTAATTGAGCAACAGAATTAATTGCTCTTTCTTCTAATTGTAAAACCCTAGGGTAACCACCAGTTGTTTGACAATCTCTCATTAAAATAATTAATGTACCATTAGGCGTCAACTGAACAGTTCCTGGAAGAACTGCTGAAGTTATAATTGAATCTAAATTATTTTCTAACAAATCTGTTAATTGTAAGGCCATTCTATTATAATTATTTGATACAGTAAAATCATGTGAAATGATAAAGTTTTTTTGATTAGAATTAAGCATAGAATATTCTGGCCCCTTAGTTACCATTAATTCATTTTCGATATTTTGAACAGACTGAACTATTAGTTTTGAATCACAAAACAAAGTTTCATTAGAAATTTCTAAAGTATCATTTTTACTTAATTTGATTGCTTTAGTTAAGTTTTTGTACATACTTCTACTATTGTATACTTTTTCAGTCTTAAAACCACCTAAAACTGCGATATAAGCTCTTAGTCCACTTTTTAAAGCTCCGAAACTTAATATATCATTACTTTTAATTGCAATGACTGTATTCATTGGAATATTAATGTTTTGAACAGACGCAGATAAATCAGCTCCAGTTATACATATAAAAGTTGGAGATTCAAATTCTAAGACTGGTCCTACCATTGTTATCTCCAATACAGCAACATTAATAGCATTACCTAATATTTTATTACCTAAATCAGATGAAAAACTATCCATAGAGCCTGATTGAGGTATTCCATAAGATTGAAAACCTTCCCTTCCTTTATCTTGTACTGTAGAAAACATTCCAGGTTTTAAGACTTTAACCATTACACACCTCCGATTCAATTTTATAGCTTTCTAAATTATTTAAAATATAGCTGTGATGATCTTGACTTATAGGTATAAATTTAATTAAGTCACCAGGTTTTGCAAATGAAATTTTGTCATTAAAATCACTTCCTATAAAATCAATTGGAGAATTACCTATTATATTCCAACCACCGGGGCTATTTGAAGGATAAACACCTGTTTGAGAGCCACCAATACCGACCGAACCTTTAATTATATTTAAATCTGGAACAGATTTTCGAGGAAAATATAGTTCTTTGTTCAAATTACTTAAATACAAGAACCCAGGTAAAAAACCTAAAAAACAAACTGTATAGGTATTTTTATAATGAAGCTTTATTATTTCCTCCACATTTAACTTTGTTTTTTTACTAATATTTAATAAATCTTTTCCAAAATACTCATTGTAACAAACAGGTATTTTCCATATTTTTTTTTCTGATATATTATATTTTTTTTTGTGTAGATATATTGAATTTAAGCTCTTTATTTCATTATAGATATTATCTATAGTTGTATTATAAGTAACTAGTAATGAGCAATATGTATTCCTTACTTCAAGTATAGGTTTATCACTTGATTTGATGGCCTGCATAAAAGAAAGCACATCAAAAAGAATATGATTACTGATAGAATGATCCCAGTTAATTAGAATAGATTTAGAGCTAAACTGAAAATAATTGATTGCTAATTTCTTATTCATTTGAAAAATAATTTTTATAAAAATTATCTAAATGCAAATGTGAATCTTCTGTATCGCTGTGCATACAAAAGGTATCCCCTATTGTATCAATAAGCTGATTGTTAATAGTTTTTATTTTTAAGTCCGTATTAACCATTTCATACCTGGAAATCATTTCATCTGGATCTATCAACATTGAGTTTGGCTTAAACCTGGAGACCAAAGTATGATCATCTTCATAATTTCTATCTAAAAAAACTTCGTAATCTATCGAAACTCCATTTTGTTTTGCTACTTCAGCTACAACAGAGCCGTAAGGAGCATAAATCTTCACACCCACAAAAGATTTAACCACTTCTACATATAAAGTAGCAATATCAAAATTTACAATACATTCGTTATACAAGGCTCCATGAGCCTTAATATGATCAAGCTTTGTTAAACCAAAGGAATTTATGACTCTTTCTAGAGAGAATATTTGAGTGAGTAGTGATTTTTTTAAATCATCTGAATTGATAGACATAGATCTTCTTCCAAAATTTAATCTGTCTGGATAAGAAGGATGAGCTCCAATAAGTACTCTATTTTTTATAGCAAATCCGACAGACTTCTTCATAGTTTCACTATCTCCAAAATGACCTCCACACGCTACCGAACAGGATCTTATATAGGACATAAGTTTTTCTTCACATAAAACACCCTCGCCTACATCTGAATTTATATTTAATTTTCGCATACCAATTAGATTAAGCCAATCACTGATAAAATACTTTTCAAACCAATAAAAATGGTTACTAAAACAATAACTACTGTAATAAAATTAAACAAATAACTATTGACATGATTTTTTAGCAATTTCTTGTTGTTAGCTACTATCAGAAGAAATATTGCGATTACAGGTAAAAGTATTCCATTTGCAACTTGAGCAAATTTAATAACCTCAATAGATTTATAATTTAAACTTGAGAATAACACTCCCAAAAACAACACACAAAACCAAACCAGCCTAAACTTATATCCTTTACTCTCAACACTCCAACCAAGACAACCGCAAGTCACGTACGACGCAGCCAACGGAGCAGTAACAGCACTTGTTAAGCCAGCAGCAAACAGACCTAATGAGATAATTATTTTGGAAAAACTTCCAAATACAGGCTCTATAGCATATCCTAAATCAGAAGCACTGTTAATTTGCAAATCAGAGATAGCTGAAGCTGTAATCATAACAGACATTGAAATCACTCCTCCTAATGATACCGCCAACAAAGTATCTGTTTTTACAAAATCAAAATCAGATGGAGAGTCCCACTTATCACTTACTAACGAAGCATGTAAAAAGATGTTATACGGAACTACCGTAGTACCTATTAGTCCAACAATAACAATAAAACTATCCGCAGGAAATTTAGGTATAAATAATCCTTTTGCAAGAATTAACAGATCTGGCTTAACAATTATGGCAGAAGTTAAAAAAGCAAAACTCATTAATAAAACTAAACCGATAAGAACTTTTTCTATTATTTTTCTATTTCCAATAAATAATATAATAAACGCCATCATCCCAACCACAAGTGAATATAAATTTATTTTAAAACCTGCCAGAGAAAAAGAAAATTCACCAAACACAGAACTCATACCCATAACTCCACCACTAATATTACCAGCCTCATA
>TARA_B110000908_G_scaffold125183_1_pt1 | contig 12096 bp, 15 predicted proteins | sample TARA_B110000908 | Tara Oceans TARA_B110000908 (sample SAMEA4398067) | marine metagenome | biome: Polar Biome; feature: [DCM] deep chlorophyll maximum layer (ENVO:01000326); material: water (ENVO:00002006), including particulate matter (ENVO:01000060) such as... | depth 36 m
GTTTTGGGTGACATGATCACCACCGACCACATTTCCCCTGCTGGTTCATTCAAGGCTGACACCCCTGCGGGTCAATATCTGACAGAGCGTCAGGTGGCCCCGCGCGAATTCAACTCGTATGGCTCGCGTCGTGGCAACCACGAAGTCATGATGCGCGGCACCTTCGCCAATATCCGCATCAAAAACGAGATGCTTGATGGGGTTGAAGGTGGCTACACCAAAGGACCAGATGGCAATCAAACGTCGATCTATGATGCGGCTATGGCGCATCAGGCCAACGGCACACCACTTGTGATCTTTGGTGGTGAACAGTACGGCGCGGGCTCATCCCGTGACTGGGCTGCGAAGGGTACGGCGCTTTTGGGTGTCAAAGCGGTTATCTCTGAAAGCTTTGAACGCATTCACCGTTCCAACCTTGTTGGCATGGGTGTGATCCCGTTTGAGTTCACAAATGGCGTCAGCCGTAAGTCCTTGGGCCTGACCGGCGAAGAAACCGTGTCTATCTCTGGTCTCGACACGATCCAGCCTTTGCAAGAAGTGCCTTGCACCATCACCATGGCGGACGGAACTGTGCACGAGATCAGCTTGAAATGCCGTATCGATACCGCGATCGAGATTGAGTATATCGAACATGGCGGCGTCCTACATTACGTTCTGCGTAGCCTCGCAGCAGCGTAGAAAACTCTATAAAATGACAAAGGCCTCGCGTTAAATCGTGGGGCCTTTTGTGTTTCTTTTGGCCATAAATATCCACGCCGTAGGCAAATTCTTAGGCGTTTCATCAAAAGAAAAAACTGCCCTTGGCATGGATATTTATGGCCAAAAGAAATGGGCACCAGAATAGAATGTACCGGCAGGCGCTCAATCTGATTGGGCTTTTACCAACTCAGGCAGAAATCGTTGTTCAAAGTCACTACCAGTCAACGGACCTGCAAAGCGAAATAAAACCACGCCGTCTTTGTCTAAGATAAATGTTTCAGGTGGCGCGGTGACACCCCAATCAATTGCAGTGCGGCCACGTTCGTCAAACGCCACAGCTGTGAATGGATTGCCGTCCGCGTTCAGATAGCTGCTTGCATCGCGTGCAAGGTCTTTAAAATTCACACCAATAATTGGGATACCGCTGGCTTGCATCTCTAGCAATTTGGGATGCTCTGCACGGCATGGTGGACACCAGCTGGCCCAGAAGTTCACCAATGTTACTTCACCCGTATTGAGGCGTTCTGCAGTCACATTCGGGAAATCAGTCAATGCATCTTGCGTGATTGCAGGGGCGGGTTTTCCAACTCGTGTGCTTTCCAGCACGTCTTTGTCCGCACGAAACATGCCGACGCCTGCCATCAAGATAAATCCTGCAAAGATCAGTGGCGGTGCAATCATAAGAGGGGAGATTTTAGTCATTTGGTTTGTCCCTCACCTCAACCTCTTGCATTAATTTGCGCGCACGCCGCCCCTTTGCAACGCTCATCAGGACCAGTCCAACCAACAAAACAATCGACGCTCCATAAGCCGACAACACAGTCGTCGCGTATTTTCCTAAATCAGGTAACATCAGCTGCGTCCCTCCCGTGCAAGCAACGCTTTGGTACGTCGAATGCGAATTTCAGTTCCGGTCCGGTACAAAACCAAAGCGAGAAAAAGCAGCCCAAAGCCCACCATCGCGACAACCAAAGGTACAAAGAATACGTCGGCAACGCTACGTTGGCCCGTGGCAACTGGGACCGATGTGCCTTGGTGTAGCCCTTGGTTCCAGAAGTTGACGGCATAGCGGGATAGGACTGCAAAGACCGAACCAACCAGACATAGGACAGAGGTCAGATCAGCTGCGGTATCAGAATCTTCGATCGCCTCCCAAAGCGCGATGTACCCTAGATAGAACAAGAACAAGATCAGGAACGAGGTCAGGCGCGGATCCCATGCCCACCATGTTCCCCACATTGGCTGTCCCCAGATCGCACCCGTGATCAACGCAATCAGCGTCATGACAACGCCAACAGGTGCGGCAGCTTTGGCGGCCAGTGCGCTGACGTGGTGACGTCTGATTAACCAAATGAGCGAGGCCACAAGCATCATAAACCACGCGTTAATTGCCATCAAAGCAGCAGGCACGTGAATGTAGATAATCTTTACCGTCGACCCTTGGCGCACGTCGTCTGGCGTAAAGAAGAACCCCCATACCAAACCCACGACAACGGACGAAATCGCCAACACCCACAGCGTTGGGAGAACCCGTTCGCTGAGGCGTAAAAACTTGACCGGATTTGCATATTCCCAGAGTGACATGTGTTCTACCTAGTATTTTTGAGCCTATGGCTCAATGTGGTTTCAGCGATATTTCAAGACGATCACCGCAAGTTCACCCTCAGGGCAGCGGCGCTCGCAAATGGCATCAAAGCGACTGTGGCAGCACTGATCCCAGCCATTAGTAAAAGTGGCGTGCTTGCATCAGTTCCAGCGGCCCCGCGCCGCGCGGCTTCGGCCCCGAAAATCAACGTCGGTACGTAAAGTGGCAAGACAAGCAAAGACAACAACAACCCACCCCGTTTGATCCCAACTGTAAGTGCTGCGGCAAAGGTCCCAATGACCGACAATGCTGGCGTGCCGAGTAAAAGCGACAGTATCAGCCATCCATAGCCTTGCAGGGGTAGGTTCATCAAAACCCCCAAGACCGGCGCTGCAAGGACCAATGGCAGACCTGTGGTGATCCAATGTGCCAAGGCTTTGATACTAAGTGCGGCCTCAAGTGGCAGCGGTGCTGTTGCAAGCAAATCCAATGTGCCGTCCTCAAAATCCAAGGCGAGAAGACGATCCAACGACAACAGACAAGCCAGCAAGGCCCCGATCCACAAAACACCAGGTGCGATGCGGGAAAGTAATTCAGTGTTCGCCCCAACCGCAAAAGGCACCATCACCACGACGATCAAAAAGAACGCGAGGCCAAGGCCAAAGCCACCCCCTGCCCGCACGGCCAGTCGAATGTCACGGATCAAAAGCGCCTTCACAAAAACGCCTCGTCGCTTGAGCCCATGGATACATCAGCGCGCGCTATGAACGGCGTGGCATCAAGAACCTTTGCGTCCGTCAGCCCAAGATCAATATGGGTCGCAATCAACGCCATTCCGCCATTTTGCAGATGGGTCCAAACGGCGCGCCCAAACATGTCAACCGAAGCTGTATCCAATGAAACCGTCGGTTCATCCAAGATCCAGATTGGCCGCGCTGTGACCAGCAATCTTGCCAATCCCAGACGCCGTTTTTGACCAGCAGACAATGTGCCGGCCAACCGCTCTGCAAGATCATTTAGGTCAAATGCTTCCAAAGCAGGTTCGATATCCGATTGCCCGAAAACTTCAGCCCAGAATGTCAAATTCTCACGCACACTTAGCATCGCTTTTAATCCGTCGGAATGTGCCGCGTAAGCAATCTGATCCTCAGCACCCGTCACCTCACCACTCAATGCCGGCTGCAATCCTGCAATAGTCCGCAGCAGCGTGGTTTTGCCAACACCGTTTGGCCCACGCAAAATCAATGCCTGCCCTGCAGCTAATTCAAATGACACACCTGCCAAAACGGGCATACCGCCACGCGCAATTGTCAGGTCTGTCACATTCAATATCATGAATAGAGAGATATCCTATTAATGCGCCGCGTCAAATCCCAATTCAAACAGGGATCATCGCCAGCGCGATACGCCGTCCTTCGCTGAGCAGCACATTGTATGTCCGTGCTGCTGCAGGAGTTGCCATCGCCTCGACGCCGATGCCCACCTCTTCCAGTTCCTCGCGCAAAGCAGCCGGAATATGCGCGACGTCCTCACCCGTCCCCATGAACAAAACGTCAATTTTGCCTGCAAGGTCCAGCAGCGTCGCGCTGTCCTCGTAGCCACCCCATGCGAGCGTTCCAGTGGGGCCAGTCAAAACGCCACCATGTGTCACGATGCCCCCGATACGGAAAAAACCGGGGCCATAGCCCTCGATGGGTTTGGCGTCTGTATACTTTATCTCGTTAAGGCGCATGTTATCCGCTCCAAAATGGCAGGCCCATGATGGCAGAGGCCCCTATCACTATATAAGCGACGCTCTTGTATACACCAGCCTTGTCAGGGTTGAAAATTGCCGCACCTATCAAATTGCCGATGCCATTGGGCACAGCCATCAAAAGCCCGATAACGAGCGGGGCCAAGACCAGCTCACCGCGCAGCCCCACAATCCCAATGATTAGAAAATCGCCAAAGAATAGGAACAGCAACATATTGGCGCGGACCACACGGACAGGCAAGGTGCTGGCCATATAAAACAAGATAACCGGTGGACCCGGAACCCCACCTAAACCGCCAGAAAAGCCCGCCAACGCACCGACACCAGCAACCAACGGCGGATGCATCTGGCCACTGAAACGCAGCCCAAAGACCAGACAGACCAACAAAACCAAAGAGATCGAGGACACGATATAGCGATAAGTTTCAGGCGAGATCGTCGACAACAAGGCCAAACCAACCGGCAACATACATGCTGCGCCACCCAGCAAAAGCAGCAGATCACGCCGCTGCGCATCCTTTAACGCAGGCTTGACCAAAGGGATCGGTCCAATGACGTCCATCGCCATCAATGTTAGAATTGCCCACAACGGTGGCACGACTTGGGCGGCGAACGGCAGGTAGATCATCGCCGTACCAAAGCCAGAAAAACCACGCACTATGCCTGCCAGCAATGCGCCACAGACTAAAAACCAAATGCTCTCGAGCTGGATCGCGTCGAGGAACACCTCGGTCATTTGTTACGCGTCGATGTTGGCGTATTGTCCGCCTGCTTTCGGATCAGTCTTGGACCAATCACGTTTCACGCCAAGGTAAAGCAGGAATGCGGAGGCCACGAAGACGGAAGAGTACGTCCCTACAATAACACCCCAGATCATCGCAAATACGAAGCCACGGATTACGTCACCGCCTAGCACAAACAAGGAAATTAGCGCCAACAAGGTTGTGACAGATGTCATCACCGTCCGAGCAAGGGTCTCGTTGATGGAGATGTTCAGAACTTCCGCCAACGGCTTTTTCTTATACTTGCGCAGGTTCTCACGAACACGGTCAAACACAACAACCGTGTCGTTCAATGAATAGCCAACGATAGTTAGCAAGGCAGCAATGATCGCCAGATCAAACTTAATCTGCAACTCAGAGAACACACCAATTGTGAGGACCACATCGTGCACCAACGCAGCCACAGCGCCCAAGGCAAACTGCCACTCAAACCGCAGCCAAATATAGATAAGGACCGCCCCAATAGCGAGGACAACAGCAAGCGCTGCCGTCTTAATCAGTTCGCCTGAAACTTTGGGGCCCACGGATTCAACTGATGGAAACTTCATATTCTCATCGATTGTACGCAAGCCGTTTTGCACAGTTTCGATCGTCTCAACCGTCACAGCCTCTTGCCCGTCTTGGGCCTGTATCCGGATCATTGCGACGTTTTGATCATCACCGAAATTTGGATCAAACACCTCTGTGATCGATACATCTCCTAAGCCCAAAGTTTCGAGCGAAGCACGATATGCGCCGATATCAATTGGTTCTGCACTTTGGGTCCGGATGGTCGTCCCACCGCGGAAATCGATACCAAAGTTAAGTCCTTGGTAGAGATAAGAGCCGAAACCGACCATCATCATCAGCGCCGAAATTCCCAACCACAGTTTCCAACGGCTGAAGAAATCAAAGTTTGTGTTTTCACGTACAAGTTTGAGACGCATGGGATTAGACCTCAATCGTTTTTGGACGGCGGCGTTCAAACCAAATCACAACCATCAGCCGCGTGACATAGATGGCAGTGAAAACCGACGTAAGAATACCAAGGCCCAACGTAATCGCGAACCCGCGTACAGGGCCAGAGCCCATGACGAACAAGATCACAGCAGTGATGAACGTGGTGATGTTGGCGTCCAAAATAGCGGACAACGCCTTTTCATATCCAAGTTCAATCGCGCGGGCTGGTCCCTTGGACGTTTTCAGCTCTTCACGGATACGCTCAAACACCAACACGTTTGCATCCACCGCCATACCGACTGTCAACACAATGCCCGCGATACCAGGCAATGTCAGAGTTGCGCCAACAAGGCTAAGCAGGCCAAAAATCAGGCCCACATTGATGATCAGAGCGACGTTCGCAAAAAAGCCAAAAAGACCGTAGCTGAGGAACATAAAGACCAGCACGGCACCAAAAGCGACCATCGTCGCGATCTTGCCTGCATCAATGCTGTCTTGACCAAGCTCTGGACCAATGGTGCGTTCCTCTAGGAAGGTCAGCTTTGCAGGCAACGCCCCTGCCCGCAAAAGAACGGCCAAGTTTGTGGTTTCCTCAACGCTGAAACGGCCCGTGATAATGCCTGATCCACCTGCAATATGGGATTGGATTGTCGGAGCGCTGACCACCTCATTGTCAAGGACAATAGCAAATGGGCTACCGATGTTATCAGCCGTGTAATTCCCAAAGCGGCGCGCGCCAGTGGTATTGAACCTAAAGGACACCGCGGCCCCACCATTTTGATCAAACGAGGGTTGGGCATCAACCAAATCGTCACCCGCCACAACGGGCGCGTTCTCGATAATAAAATACTGGCCGGGTTGGTCAAGCGACGGCACAACAGAGTTACCAGCGCCAGCAATCGCGTTCTCATCATTCGTACGGGAGATGACGGGGTTAAACGTCAGACGCGCTGTGGTGCCGATGATAGCCTTCAACTCGGACGCGGAGCCAATGCCCGGCACTTGGATCAAAATACGTTCAGTGCCTTGGCGCTGGATCGTGGGTTCGCGTGTGCCAACCTCGTCAATCCGGCGACGCACAATTTCCAGCGACTGCTGCATTGTACGTTCATCTGTCGCCAGTTTCTCGGCGTCAGACAATGTCACCGATAGTAAATCGCCGTTCGCGCTGACCGCGATGTCATAAGCGCCCACACCTGTAAGGGATTGAACTGGGCGGGCCAAAGCACGCACAGTTTCAAGGGCTTGCGCCATTCCAGCCACATCGCCAATCCGGACACGCAATTCATCTGGGGGTGACGGCTGCTTACGAATGGTACCGACCGTGGCACGCAAAGGGCGCAACGCATCGCGCACTTCTGGCCACGTGGCCTCCATCCGCGCCTGATAAACATCTGCGACTTGAACTTCGGCCAGCAAATGCGCACCACCGCGCAAATCAAGACCCAAATTAACCAAGCCTGCAGGCATAAAGCTGGGCCACTGCGCCACAATTTGTTGGTTCGTAGGGGTATCTGCGCCCAACTCAATAGCCGTTACAGCATCATTGCGTTGCTCTACGCGGGTGTAAAACCCATTGGGGATTGCCAAAAGCAAGCCCACCGCACAGGTGGCCCAGATCAGGACCCGTTTCCACGATTCAAATTGCAGCATTGGGCTGGCCTTTTAGATGCTTAAAACGCGAGTCTACTTCGCAGGTTCGGTTTTTGAGATGACCTGAGCGATGGTGGACTGCACCATCCGCACCTTAACACCGTCCGCGATCTCAACTTCGACTTCGCCCTCTTCATGCACTTTAACAACCTTGCCGAACATACCCCCAGCGGTCACAACTTTGTCACCACGACGCAGGCCGTTTACCATCGCCTGATGATCTTTCATCTTCTTTTGCTGTGGGCGGATCAGCAGGAAATACATGATCGCGAAGATCAACAGAAGCGGGATGAATTGTGCGAATTGGTCCATTGGAAAGTCCTTGGTAAATGCGTGGTCACACACCGTTTAAAGGGTGCGCGAATTTGAGCAGAACCTATGGAGTGTGCAGGCGGTTTGCAAGGTGGGGTGGAAGGGTATTTTGCAGGGGCTGATTTAAGAGTTGGCGAGGGTCGGAATGCGCGCGATGGTGGTATAGGTAATAAGGGTGACTGACAGGTAAAGTCTCTTGAACTAAATTATTCTTCAATTTCCATCTCGTCCGTTTCGGGGTGCTTTGCTGATCCTCTGTATTTTCGTATGCACTGCTCTCGTTTTCACTGCTTTACCCACAGCAGTTGATAAGCGCCCGACGTAACTAAAATTGCGGGATAATCTCAGGTTATCAATGCTACCGCCCGCCTCGTTCGTATTTGTCACCCTATTCTGGGCAACTGCCGAACAAGGCCTGATAATCGGTCGCTTGAATAAAGATGTAGACGGATTGGGAACTGCAAGAAACTTGATGAATCAGATCAACAACAGACAACAACAATTGTGCCGCCAAATATAGAAATATTAGTAGGTGTTATTTTAGCATTGGATAGAAGACGCCAATGGCGGGCCTACCAGCTCCCAATCGGTCAAGACAAAGACAACCCAGAATAACACATAAAACCCCATCTGGCCCCCCACGCCACATTCAGGCATAAGCCCTCTCAAACACCAATGAATCGTACACACATAGGACCACCCCAATGCATGACATCAAAGCCATCCGCGAAAATCCCGCCGCTTTTGATGCCGCCCTTGCGCGGCGCGGGGATGATCCGGTGTCCTCTACCCTGCTCACCCTAGACGAATCCCGTCGCGCCAAAATTTTGGCCTCTGAACAAGCGCAAGCTGAACAGAACAAAGCCAGCAAAGAAGTTGGTGCTGCCAAAGGTCGTGGTGATGACGCCGAATTTGAACGTCTGCGTGCGCTTGTTGGCGAGAAGAAAGCCGAAGTTGCCGTCATGCGCGAAGAGGCCAATACCCTTGACGCCCAACTGACAGACGCCCTTGCCCGCATCCCCAACCTGCCCGCCGACAATGTGCCGGACGGCGCAACCGAGGACGACAACGTCGAGATCAACCGTTGGGGCACCCTCCCAACATTCGATTTCGCCCCAAAAGAACATTTTAAAATCGGCGCGGTTGGCGCTGCTATGGATTTTGAGACAGCCGCCAAAGTATCAGGCAGCCGTTTTGTCATGCTCAAAGGTGCCGTCGCCCGCGTGCACCGCGCGTTGGCCCAATTCATGATCGACACCCACGTGGATGAAAACGGCTTAACCGAATACAACACGCCCGTGTTGGTCCGTGACGAAGCGATGTACGGCACAGATAAGTTGCCCAAATTCGGCGAAGACAGCTATCAAACCACAAACGGCTGGTGGTTGGTTCCAACCTCCGAGGTGCCTTTGACCTACTCCGTGTCCGGCGATGTGCTGGAAGAGGCCGCATTGCCGATCCGCATGACAGCACACACGCTTTGCTTCCGCTCCGAAGCAGGGTCAGCAGGCCGCGACACGTCCGGCATGTTGCGCCAGCACCAATTCGAGAAGGTCGAAATGGTATCAGTCACCCTGCCCGAGGACAGCGACACTGAGCAAAAGCGCATGTTGCGCTGCGCCGAAGACATATTGGAACGCCTCGAAATCCCATACCGCACGCTCGAGCTGTGTTCTGGCGATATCGGTTTTGGCGCATGCCGCACCTATGACATTGAAGCCTGGTTGCCGGGCCAAGACGCCTACCGCGAGATTTCATCGGTGTCCTCAACTGGCGCATTTCAGGCCCGCCGTATGAACGCCCGCTATAAGCCTGCGGACGGTGGCAAACCGCAATTTGTTCACACGCTGAACGGATCTGGTTTGGCTGTCGGCCGTTGCCTGATCGCCGTGCTAGAGAATGGTCAACAAGCGGACGGATCTGTGAAACTACCCGACGCGCTGGCCTCGTATTTGGGTGGCAAATCCGTCATCAACGCGGATGGGGTTTTGGCTTAATCCTCGCTTAACCATTAAAAATCTTATGTAGGCTGCGGGGCCGATAGTCGGATAGGGAATTGACCCTAGTGCGAACGGACGGATGCATTTCCGCTTCAGAGCTGGGCCCCGCGCGCCATTTCTTTAACAAGGCCCAGCTGCCTTTGAACCGATCCGATGGATGCAGTGGGTTGGCGGCTGTCGGTGGAAATGTTGCGCATGCCTTCAAAGTCAGACGGCCTGCCCCCTGCACCATCCACTCAAGTGCGATTGCTGACAATGGTTGTTCCGCGGCACTCCCCCCGATCACCCCGTGATCCCCCGTGAACCATATCTGCTGAAAGGGCCACAATTGGCCTGTGTCGCCCTTGTTCAGCCCCTCCTTGCCACCCTCATTGTCTAGGTTGTCCCACTTAGCGGGCACATAAAACACACGCCGCTCGTCAATCGCCAAAGCATGTCGTGCACTTTTAACCAAGCTAGACAGGGCCATGTCATGGAATTGGTATTGGCTGTTCCACGCGATCGCGATCGGGCCAAGGATTGATGGCGGCATCCCATGTGCGCCGACCGTATCAAACACACCCATATATGCGATTTTGACAATGTCGCCCCCACCCCGCGACGCAGCATCTTTCGCCAAAGTCGCAAACCGTGGGGACAGCCGTTTACGTTCAGACATAATATGAGGTTGATCGGGACCGTTGTTCGCCCCTTTTTTGCGATAAAGTGCAAAGGCTTCGTTGATACGTTCTGTAGTCGGATTGTCGATAAGACCACATTTGCGGATCATACCTGCGACGGACCGCGCCGTGTAAGCCCCGCGCGAAAATCCGAATAAGTAAATTTCATCATTAGGCTGATAGGCTTGGCAAAAAAATTGATAGGCCTGTTTGACTTTACCATCCAGCCCCCACCCGAAGACTCCACCGCCCCATCTGTTGAAAAACTTTTGCAAGCCATTGTCGAAACGATCATCCGTCTCGATGCCTGCGAAGTAGGCGCAGACCTGCCCTTTGGTCGGGTCATTCTCCAGCAGGTCTTGCAGTTTATAGACGCTGGTCGTTTCATCAATATCGGACGAATTCCACGTCCCATCACAAAAAATAGCTATCCGTGTCATCACCTCACCCCTTAAATTGCTCATATATAATGCGATTGACTGTACTTGGGGGACAGGAGATGTAAATGCAGGTTTACCTTACCCCAATCACAGATGCGGAGCCTGTTTCATGCCCAAATTACTCGCTGTCTTGACCCTTATTGCAAGCGTAGCCTTTGCGGCATCCCCACTATGGGTACCCGATTTTGGCGGATTCAATCCTGAACAATTCCCATACCCACAGCTTAATGCACCCGTTCAGCCTGCGGGATATGCATTCTCAATCTGGGGGCTGATCTTTACGTGGCTTGTGGTTGCTTGCGCCTACGGACTTTGGGCACGTGCGGATGATGCAAATTGGTCTGCAATGCGGCCCGCGTTGTTGGTGTCGCTTGCGATTGGTGCGGCGTGGCTTCCAATTGCAACGCTCAGCCCGATTTGGGCAACGATCCTGATTTGTTTGATGTTGGTCTCATCACTTGTTGCGCTGTTTCGCAGCCCACGACTGGACCAAGCTTGGGCAAGCTGGCCCATTGGTCTTTATGCAGGATGGTTAAGCGCCGCCAGTTTTGCAGGTGTTGGACTGCTGTTGGCCGGATACGGCTGGACAAGCCAAACTACGGCCGCTTGGGTCTGCGTTGGCCTTGCAAGTGTCTTGGGCTTTGGTGTCCAGTGGCGTTTGGCACGTGCACCAACCTATGGAATTGCAGTCATATGGGCACTCGTTGCAATCGCTGTTCGCAACGACTTTGCGATGAACAGCGTCGCACCTTTGGCATTGATCGGGTCTATCGCCCTGCTATGGCCAATACTCAGAGCAGCGCAATAATTTTCTTTTGACTTAAAATACTCTGGGTACGCGCGCAAGCATGTGGGCAAAGCCCCCATTTAGGTCTACTTACGCCCAGTACCATCGGTATGTTTACGCCCAGCGGTGTGTTTGCGCAGTTTGGATGGCGGTGCCTTTTTGCGCCCCTTATAAGGGTTCGCATCGTTCTGGCCGCGCATGTACAGCCTGATTGGCGTGCCGGGCATATCAAAGTCCACCCGCAACCCGTTCACCAAATAACGCGAATAGCTTTCCGGCACTTTGTCAGGATGTGAACACATCACAACAAACCCAGGAGGGCGCGTTTTCGCTTGGGTCATATAGCGCAATTTGATGCGTTTGCCTTGAGGTGCGGGGGGTGGATGCGCCTCGACCATACCAGCCAACCAACGGTTTAGATGCGCTGTCGTCACACGACGGTTCCAAACATCATAGGCCTTCATGATTGCTTCATGCAGGCGGTCCA
>TARA_B110000908_G_scaffold55584_1_pt1 | contig 12045 bp, 10 predicted proteins | sample TARA_B110000908 | Tara Oceans TARA_B110000908 (sample SAMEA4398067) | marine metagenome | biome: Polar Biome; feature: [DCM] deep chlorophyll maximum layer (ENVO:01000326); material: water (ENVO:00002006), including particulate matter (ENVO:01000060) such as... | depth 36 m
TTAATAAAATCGTCCTGGTCTTGAGGGCCTACAGGCTTGCTCAAGTAGAGCTTAGACGCTAATAACAGTTGACTTTGTGGCAGCTTTTTAAGTTCCTCTAGAGCCTGCCTAACGTGGCCCTGTGGGTGATCAAGATTGCTGCCTAAGCCAATGTATGCGTTAACCATCTTCGCTCTCTTTTGGTTTTTTGGGTGCGCGTTTTTTGGGCGCTGCTTTACCGAGTTCTTTAGTCATTTGCTCGCGCCTTTCACCACTAGCAAATTGGTACTCAGTCCACCACTCACCGAGGTTGTCGAGTTCTTCACCACTGGCTTCACGTAATAATATAAAATCATAAGCCGCTCTGAAGCGTTTATTATCAACCAGTTCTGCTGCCCGACTGCCGTGGCGTCGTGGCAGCCTTAGCTGCATGTCCCATATTTCCTTCATTGGGGTGCTAAAGCGGCGTGGAATAGAAGTCCGTTTAACTTGCTGCAATATGACCTCTTGGGCTGCTTGATGCATGGCCGGGATGGGTGGCATATTGCGAATATGTGACAGTCTTTGTTGTAAGGGGTGCCATAGCAACGCAGCCAATAAGTAAGCTGGGGTGACACTCTTGCCTTGAGCAATACGTTCATCTGAATTACGCAGGGCTAAAATCACAAAATCTTCCACTTGAAAGTCTTCTGAAGTGTCATTTTCTATGGCAGCGTCAGTAGCGGGGAATAAGAACTTAAACAAGTCAAAATCGCGCAAAAGATAATAGGTTTGTTCACCATTGCCAGACAGAAGCAGTTTTAATATTTCTTCAAACATGCGCGCGGCAGGAATGGGTTCCAATAAATGGCCTAAAGTATGAATGGGCTCTGCCGTAGCGGGGTCAATTTCAAAGTCTAGCTTAGCCGCAAACCGGATCGCCCTTAGCATACGCACAGGGTCTTCTCGGTAACGAGCTTGAGGATCACCAATCATGCGGATGCTACGTTTTTCGATGTCTTCGATACCACCCGCAAAGTCATGGATAGTGAAGCCATTAATATTGTAATACATGGCGTTAATGGTAAAGTCTCGACGCATAGCGTCGTCATCAACGGTGCCGTACACATTGTCACGCAATAACATGCCATTTTCGGCTTGTTTGGCTTGATTACTGTTGTCACTGCTGAGATGGCTGGCTCTAAAGGTAGCCACTTCGATCACTTCACGGCCAAAACGCACATGCACTAGGCGAAAACGACGGCCAATAAGAATGGAGTTCCTAAACAGTTTATGCACTTGTTCTGGGTGCGCGTCGGTGGCGATGTCGAAATCTTTGGGTTGTTTGCCCAACAGAATGTCACGTACCCCTCCACCTACCAAAAACCCTTGGTAACCCGCATCCTTAAGCCGATAAAGCACCTTAAGGGCATTGTCGCTAATGTCGCGGCGCGAAATATCATGATGATCACGCGTTATGATATTGGGCCCTTTAGGCGCTGCAGCTGCCGGTTGGTCGCCTTTGACCATGTTAACCAGCTTAGAAATAAAACCCATAGAAGTCTTCAACTCAGTTCGGTGAAAAATCAAAAAACAAATATAGCGCGCATTCTACCACTGCCTAGCGAGCTAGACAAAGGCAATAGGATCCTGCATGCGTTTAGGCACAGCCTCCAGATCCCATTGGGTGACGGCCCAAGCCAATTGCTCAGCCACTGGCGCTTGGCGCAGGCTGCAGGGCGTCGCTTGGCCCAAGCGCTCTAAAGCCTCAGATAATAAAGCGGGGGCCTGTGTGATGTCTAATGGCGCCGCTAAATTTTGTTTGCTAAGTTTTTGTCCTTGGTTATTGGTAATGATGGGAAGATGCCCGTAAATGGGTTGTTTATAGCCTAGGCAAGTCTGTAACCAAACTTGCCTAGGCGTTTGCTGATACAGATCACTACCGCGGATAATATGGCTTATTTTTTGTTCAGCGTCATCCACCACAACCGCTAGCTGGTAAGAGAATAACTGATCTTTTCGCTGCACTATAAAATCACCAACTTCATTGGCTAAATGTTGGGTTTGGGGGCCGATGATGACATCGTTTACAGTAATGTTGTTGGCAGGCAAAGTAATCCGCATAGCGACTTGTTTTTGGGTGGGTGGGTCGGTTAGGCAGTTGCATTTATAAAGGGGGTCGGTGTGAAATTGCGCCCGACTGCAACTGCAGGCATAAATATGTCCCTGCTGTCTCAGCAATTCTAGGGCACCAAAGTAGGCTTGCTGGCGCTGGCTCTGCAGCATAAGCTCGCCATCCCAATGCAGCCCAAAGGTGTCTAGGCAGGATAGAATGCTGTCAATGGAACCGGGGGCAGTGCGGGGAGGGTCTAGATCTTCTATACGGACTAACCAAAGACCTTTGTGAGCTCGTGCGTCTAGGTAACTCGCGACGGCAGCAATTAGAGAACCAAAATGCAAAGGCCCACTTGGCGTTGGAGCAAAGCGGCCTACATAGTTCATCTGGTGCCTATTTACCGAGCTGCTTCTCTTTGATCTCTGCAAGGGTTTTGCAGTCAATGCATAAAGTCGCAGTAGGCCGAGCCTCTAGCCGACGGATGCCTATTTCAACACCACAAGTGTCACAATAGCCGTATTCGTCTTGTTCAATCAGCTCAAGCGTATCGTTAATTTTATTGGTCAACTTGCGTTCACGGTCTCGAGCTCTGAGCTCAAGAGAGAACTCTTCTTCCTGACTGGCACGATCATTTGGGTCAGCAAAATTAGCAGCGTCTTCCTTTAAGTGGTTAACGGTGCGGTCGACCTCTTCCATTAAGTCTTGTTTCCAGGCGTACAAGATCTCTTTAAAGTGATCTCGCTGGTCTGAACTCATGTAGTCCTCACCGTTTTTTACCTTATAAGGGGTAAAATGCTTTAACAGTGATGCATTTGTATCTGGCATAACTTGATTCGTTTTTGAGGGCGGTAGCTTTTAGTATAAATCTAAAATCTATTGCCAAATTACTATGTATGATTTAAGGCCGAAAAAATAGCAGAATAATGTTAATAAATCTAGTCAAAATGGACCTATGTTGGATATATTTCCAGTTATGATTCTTAATAATGCCAATAGTTAGAGTCTTTTCGTATATAATTCATAGGCTTTGGCGTCTTTACATACCATTTTTCTAAAGTAGGGCAAAATTTAAAAAAATTCACCTGCACCGATTTTTTTTTAATAATCAGATCTATAAATGAAATTTTTACGACCATTACATGCCGGTAGTTTAAAGCAACGTTATAAGCGTTTTTTGGCCGATGTGGAAACGCCAGACGGGGCGTTAATAACCATTCACTGCCCTAACACGGGCTCTATGAAAAACTGTGCTGAACCTAATAGCCGGGTTTGGTTCTGGGATTCGGCCAACGCCAAGCGTAAATATGCTTGCACTTGGGAGTTGGTGGAAATAGAAGGGCGTTTCTTGGCGTGTATCAATACCCAGCGCGCCAATGGCTTAGTTGTGGAAGCGATAAATAACGCTACAATTATGCCATTGCAAGGCTATGGTAAGTTGCAAACGGAAGTAAAGTACGGCCAAGAAAACAGCCGTATTGATATCTTCTTAAGCCAACATAAACACTTGCCAGACTGTTATGTTGAGGTAAAAAATGTCACTCTTATGACCAGTCAAGGTCAAGGCCTGTTTCCTGATGCGGTTACCGAGCGCGGGCGCAAACATCTTCGTGAATTGGTGCATATGGTGGCGCAAGGCCAGCGTGCAGTTTTGGTGTATTGTGTGGCCCATACGGGCATAACTCAAGTTGCGCCAGCATGGGAGGTGGACCCCGCTTATGCAGAAACCTTGGTGTGGGCCATAGAGCAAGGTGTGGAAGTCATGGCTTACGGTGCAGCGATTAGCTTAACTGAAATGAGCTTAGTGCGTGTTGTACCGTTAACCATGAGGCCAAAGGTTTAGCCTAGTGGGATAATGCAATAGATTTTGTCATCACGTTCTTCTACGCTTAAGCGAGTGAGAGACTTTCGATGACATGGCCCGCTGATACAGAGCCCCTGTTCTATGGTAAACAGAGCCCCGTGAGAGGCGCATTGAATAAATTGTTTATCATCGTCCAAAAATTGGTTGGGCAGCCATTCTAAAGGCTGTTTACGGTGAGGGCAGCTGTTGTGATAGGCCACCACTTGGCCTTGATGGCGTACGATAAATAGATTGGTGTCGTCTATAATAAAGCCTTGGCTTTGGCCTTCCTCAATCTGGTCACTGTTAATAAGCAGTGTGGGTTTTTGAGCTACAGACATAAGCGTGATCAAACTAAGGAATGAATTGGTGGTTAGCATAACAGAATTGAGACAAGACATTGACTAAGCGACGAGCGAGTAAGAGAGCCAGTGCAAAAAAATCGGTAGGGTGGATATCTTGGTTGTGGCTCTTCAAGTTCGCCACGGTCTTAATGGTGTTGGGCACTGTTGCATTGGTGTACCTTGATGCCCAGATTAGGCATCGCTTCGAGGGTCATCGATGGTCTTTGCCAGCTAAAGTTTATGCGCGCCCATTGGAACTTTTTACAGGCCAACAACTGGCTGAGGGGCAGTTAGCCTATGAGCTCACTCAGTTAGGTTATCGTTGGGTGGAAGAGGCCAAAGCGCCGGGACAAGTACAAAAAACGACTCAAGGAATGACCATTCATAGCCGCGGATTTCGCTTTGCTGATAGTGATGAAAAAGGCTATGTGGTAGAGGTGAGTCTGCAGCAAAATAAGATTATTGGTTTGCGCCAAAGCTCTGGCGCAAGCATGGCCTTATTAAGGCTCGAACCACAATTAGTGGGAGGTATTTATCCGGCCCACAACGAAGACCGAGAGTTGATTCAGTTGCATGAACTACCTAATGGGTTTATTGAGACTTTGTTGGCAGTTGAAGACCGTCAGTATTATTCTCATTATGGCATCTCTCCATGGGGTATTGCCCGAGCCATGTGGGCCAACCTTAAGGCGGGCGCTGTAGTGCAAGGTGGGAGTACCTTAACCCAGCAACTGGTTAAGAACTTTTACCTTACCGATCAGCAAACATTATGGCGTAAACTCATTGAAGCTCCCATGGCGCTATTGTTAAATATTCATTACAGCAAAGACGAAGTACTAGAGGTTTACCTTAATGAAGTATTTGCTGGGCAAGCGGGTAAGCGAGCTATTCATGGCTTTGGTCTTGCTAGTCGGTTTTATTTTGGTCAGCCTGTCGGTGAACTTAAACTACACCAGGTGGCTTTATTGGTCGGTTTAGTTAAAGGCCCGTCCTATTATAATCCCCAAAGACACCCAGAAAGAGCCCTTAAAAGACGTAACTTGGTATTGTCTGTTTTAGCTCAGCAAGGGGTGATTTCAAATGCCCAGAAAATCAATTATCAGGCGTTGCCGTTGGATCTGACTGAGGCCAGTCAGGTAAGCCGCTACCCCGCTTACATGGATCTAGTCAGGCAGCAGTTAAAGCAACATTATCAAGCCTCCGCTTTATCCAGCCATGGTTTGCGCATTTTCACTAGTTTAGATCCATGGGTGCAACATCAAGCCGATAGGGCTATGTTAGAACAAGTAAAGCAGCTTAAGCAGCGTCATGGCGATATAGAAGGCTTGCAAGGTGCAGTCGTGGTAAGCCATAGAGACAGTGGCGAGTTGTTAGCCCTTGTGGGTGATTACAACGCCGGCTACGCAGGTCATAATTGGGCCTTAGACACGAGTCGACAAGTGGGGTCGTTGTTAAAACCGGTGGTTCACTTAGCCGCTCTAGAAACGGGTCGCTATACCCCAGCCACTATGATTGATGATGCCCCAATTGCTCTGCCTCAGCCAGATGGAAGCTTATGGAAACCGCAAAATTACGATCGTAAGTCTCACGGCAAGGTGCCTATGTATGAGACTTTGGTAAAGTCATACAATCAAGCTAATGTGCGCTTAGGCCTTGATGTGGGCGTCGACAAGGTACTACAACAGTTACGACGCATGGGTGTGGAACAGGCTATTCCGGCTTACCCATCGGTATTATTGGGAGCTGTTGAGATGTCGCCGTTGCAGGTCAATCAAGTGTATCAAACCATTGCTGGTAATGGTTTTTATAGCCCCTTGAGTATAGTGCGCCAAGTGACAGAGGCCAATGGCCAGTTACTGAGCCACTTCCCATTTGCGGTGCGTCAAGCGGCCAGCAATGACTCGATTTATTTGCTACAACACGAGATGCGGCTGGTGGCAAGCGAAGGTACAGCCAGAGGCGTGTATCGTTATTTGCCTAAACAGCAAAAAGTGGCTGCAAAAACGGGCACCACTAATGACCAAAAAGACAGTTGGTTTGCTGGCTTTAGTGGCCGACATGTAGCGACGGTTTGGCTAGGCAGGGAAGATGCTAAACCCACACCATTAACTGGTGCCGGGGGAGCGCTCAATGTGTGGGGGCAGTTAATGCAGCACCTGGCTTATGTCACCTATGCCGACATTAAGCCGCAATCAATTGATTATTATTACCTCAATGTAAACACTGGTGAGGCCATACCTGACGATTGTCCCAATGGGGTATTGTTGCCCCTACTCAAAACATCAGCACCTTCTTATAATGCAACCTGTGGATATTAGCCAGTCATGTACAGCAACCCAATGACGTCCTTTAAAACTCTATCACTGATATCACTTGCCATATTTATAAGCGCCTGCGCAGGACCTAGGTATGGCCCTATTGTGGAAGACTTAAGTGTGCAGGCTAGGCCGTCTGAACGCATGCCGTCGGCCCCTGCGAGTGTGCCAAGCGACCCCGTCGCTGGTGCTCAGTCAGCAGCACCAGCAGCGGTGGCAAAGCCTTCTGCTAAACTTTACGTGGCTCCCAAAACAGCAGTCACCGTTACCGCACAGCCCGCATCAAAGCCAATTTTGGTGCCGTCTACAGCGCCATCTGTGGTCCCCAAAGTGGTCGAGCCCTTAGTCACCTTAGTGCCCTCAAAACCTTTAGCACAAGAGTTGCCTCTGCCCGCATCAGACCAACAAGTGGTAGAACAATTATTGACTGAAGCCGATCAGCTAAAAGCCCAAGGTAAGGTGACTCAGGCCGTCATCCAGTTGCAAAGAGCTCAGCGAATCGCACCTCGTGAGCCCAAGGTTTACGCGCGCTTAGCAGCTTTGCAGCTATCCTTAGGTGAAGCCTCTCGGGCTGAGCAGTTGGCACTTAAAGGTCTGACCTTAGTGCCTAATAAAAGCAGTTACCAGTATTATTTCTGGAAGCTCATCGGTGCTAGTCGAAGTCATTTAGGCGACAGCGCAGGTGAAACCAAGGCCATAGCTGAAGCTGCAAAATATAAATAACTACCAATAGCTAAAAGTGTGAAGCCATGCCATAGCAAAGCAAAGCTGGTATTGAATGACCATAGGCTAGCCAGCATCAGGGTCAAATAAATGCCCGCCGCAGCGTAGTGTACGTTGCAGGCTTGGCCCTTAGATTTAGCGGCTTTGATGAGTCTAGAGATGGCCACCAATAAAACCAGGGTGCAGGCTAGGACAATAAACTCGCCGTAGGTGTTGCCAGCTTCTGCTCGGCGCATGAGTTCAAACATGGCTGCCAAAGCCAAAAAAATGCGCCCCCAGGTAGCCCGCTGCCATTGCCATTTAAGGGCTAAATCTAACACCAGCAACGCCATCATGGGTAAACCCACATACAAGCTTAGGTTAACTCCTAGGGTCGCCATTTCAGGTTCAATAAATGGACTAAAAACAGCTGCATTGGCAATACAAGCATAAGCACCTAACCACACACATAAGGCCGCGGGTTTAAGTGCGTCCTGCAGACGTGTGCGGCGCCATAAAAGCACACCACATGTGATAAGGCCGGCTGCTAGCAGCAGATAAAGCAAGCTCAACATCGATTAAAGCTGCGCAAAGGCTCGTTCAGCGGCATCCAAGGTGTGCGTGAGTTCCTCTTCGCCGTGCGCAGTGGAAACAAAGCCAGCCTCAAAGGCCGACGGGGCTAGGTAGACGCCATTTTCTAGCATTAAGTGAAAAAAGCGGCTAAATTTTTGGCCATCGCAGGCCATTGTTTCTGCAAAGCAGGTGACCTGAGTTTGGTCAGTGAAGAATAGCCCAAACATACCGCCTACTTGGTTAGTGTGGAAGTCCACATTGGCCGCTTTAGCGCGCTCTTTCATGCCTGATAATAGTCGGCTGGTGTAGCTGGTAAGTTGCTCATAAAAACCAGGTTGACTCACCTCATCGAGCATGACTAAGCCTGCGCTCATAGCCACAGGGTTGCCAGACAAGGTGCCTGCTTGATACACCGGGCCTATCGGCGCAAGGGAGTGCATGACGTCGCTGCGTCCGCCAAACGCGGCCACAGGCATGCCACCGCCAATCACCTTGCCTAAGGTCGTTAAGTCGGGGGCAATGTTATAGAGTCCTTGAGCACATTGAGGGCCTACTCGAAAACCGGTCATAACTTCATCAAAAATCAAAAGAGCGCCACTGGCATCGCAAACCTCTCGCAAACATTGCAAAAAGCCATCTTCTGGCACGATAAGGTTCATGTTGCCTGCTACAGGTTCTACAATAATACAGGCAATTTGAGGGCCAATTTCGGCAAAGGTTTGTTTAACACTGGCAATGTCGTTATAGGTTAGCGTTATGGTATGTTCAGCAATACTATCGGGCACCCCTGGAGAACTTGGAACACCAAGCGTCAAGGCGCCGGAACCAGCTTTAACCAATAACGAATCTGAGTGGCCATGGTAGCAGCCTTCAAATTTTACGATCTTGTCGCGTCCTGTGTGGCCACGAGCAAGTCGAATAGCGCTCATGGTGGCTTCGGTGCCAGAACTTACCATGCGGACCATATCCATGTGTGGCAGCAGGCTGCATAATTTATCAGCCATAGCGGTTTCGACTCGAGTGGGGGCACCAAAACCCAAACCATTTTCTATGCTTTTGGCTACTGCAGCGAGAACCCTAGGGTGGGCATGCCCCAATATCATAGGTCCCCAAGATCCAATATAATCCACGTATTGGCGATCGTCTTCATCGGTGATCCAAGCCCCAGATCCGCGTTTAATAAACAACGGATGCCCACCCACCCCTTTAAAAGCCCGAACTGGAGAGTTAACACCACCTGGGATATGTTGTTGGGCTGCTTCAAAAAGTTCAGCAGAAATAGGTGTTTGGCTGGATGACATAGGAAACTCTCAATAAAGGACAAATGTATGACCTTTATTATCTCCTGAAAACGCCGTCGCGGCTAATCCTTTTGTGTGTATTTTAGGATTTCTTCGACCGGCAGCAATCCCATGACACTGCCGTCAACATCGGTGATAAGAAGTTGCTTGTAGTCACGCTTTTTACACAAGTCCCACGCCTCTTTTAAGGTGGCCCGAGATGAGCAAAAACCAAAAGCTACCTTGGGCGATCCAGCTGCCTCAATCAGGCTAGCTGGGGCGTCAGCATCAAGACTGATTTGGTTCTGATGTAACACGTGGTCAACTTGGTTATCGCTGCTATTGATGATCAGCCAATTAACGCCTAGATCTGTGGCTGATAAGTAGCCAGCAATATCATCGTCGTAATGATGGCTTACATCATCATGCATTAAACTGGTGACGCCTTGATGATTGAGGGCCTGTGTGATTGGATTAGCTTGGTAATCTAAGCCCTGCTTGCGCAATACTTCAATAAACACAGAATCTTGTTTGAAAAAATAACTACAGCTTATGTTAGCGATAACAATGGTGGCCATGCCCGGCAAGATGATTCCCGGGTTATGAGTCAGTTCCATGAGCCCAATTAGGGCGGCAAGCGGTGCTTGTAATACTGCGCTCATCATGGCGCCCATGCCTAGCATGGCGTAAAAGCCTGCATCAGATGTAGGCCCTTCCAACACATAGCTGCTTATATGGCCAAGAGCAGAGCCAGCACAGGCGCCCATAAGTAGGGTGGGGCCAATTAAGCCGATGGGCATGCCTAAACCAACGCTAATCGCAGTAGCAAATAATTTGGCAAGGGCCAGAGCCACCAATAAACCCAAGGCATATTGTCCCTCAATGGCCAGCAAGATACTGTCAGTGCCCATGCCCATCACCTGGGGTACAAAGTAGGCGAGTGAGCCCGTAAAAATGCCTGCTATGAGCATGCGAGCAAGCACGGGCTGCGCAGCAAAATTCTGTACACTGGTGACGGTTTTGGTGAACAAGGCAGCCATAGCTCCCAGTACCACGCCGTAAACTAAAATGAGTGGCATCTCACTCATATTAACCATAACGATATCAGCTGCCATGAAGGCCATTTCTGCGCCATACAAAGTATTATGTAATAAGGTGGCAGTGACTGCTGCAATAATGACGGGGGTAAAACCCATGATGCTGTACTCAAGCATCACCACTTCCATAGCAAAAATGACCCCGGCCATTGGTGTATTAAACGAGGCTGCTATGGCGCCAGCCGTGCCACAACCCACCATGAGGCGGACGCTGTTGTTGGGTAGGTGAAAAGCACTGGCTAGTTGTGAGCTCACGGCAGAACCTAGATGAACAGCGGGGCCTTCTCGTCCGGCGGACTGGCCGGTTAAAATAGCTAAGGCACCCCCTACAAACTGCACAAGGGTGTTTTTAAAGGGCATTTTTGCTTGGTGGTAGGCCATGCGATCCATAACATGTGCCACCCCTGCTTTGCGTTCACTGGGCGCAAATAGCATGAGCCAAAGGCCAATCAGTAGCCCACCCAACACGGGCAGGAAAAAATACCAAATAGGGTCTAATTGTTCAAAGCTTTCAGCGGTGCCGCCAGGGAGCCAATGTTCAAGGGGGATTTCAAATAAACTGCGAAAGGCAACGATGACTAGGGCTGCAGCAACACCACTGACAAAACCCAGAAAGCTAATTTGGGGTAAGGCATCGTTATAAGCGAGGCGACGACGAAAATGACTGGCCCCAAAGCGCGTTGGGTTGAGACGCAAAGCTAGCTTTTGTTTTAGATTGACCATAAATATTAACTCGTTAATGCATTATTTTTTTTTATTAATACGAGCAGCGATTCATGCAGTTTACCTTACATTCAGCATGCTGCCTAATAACACTATGGTGAATATTGTCCTACGGCTCTTTAGCTTTGCTGCTGGGTCTATTATCATAGCCATAATAGAGTCTTTTACAGCAAGGAAGTGAGTGTGAAAAAAGTAGCCATTGTTGGTGGTACTGGGTATACGGGAGTTGAGTTGCTGCGTTTGTTAGCGCGCCATCCTGCTATTGAAGTGTGTGCTATTACGTCTCGTTCTGAAGCGGGTAAGGCGGTAGCTGATATCTACCCTAGTTTGCGCGGTGAGTACGACCTTGCTTTTACTGAACCAACAACCGAAACCTTGGCCCAAGCCGACTTAGTGTTCTTTGCAACGCCTAATGGTGTGGCCATGAAACAAGTGCCCGAGCTACTGGCTGCTGGCACTAAAATTATTGATTTAGCAGCTGATTTTCGCATTCAGGATATCGACGTTTGGTCCCATTGGTATGGTATGGAGCATGACTGCGCAGAGCTAGTAGAGCAAGCGATTTACGGGTTGCCAGAGGTTAATAAGAATGCCATTAAAAGCGCTCGCCTAGTGGCCAATCCAGGATGTTATCCCACTGCGGTGCAGTTGGGTCTATTACCCTTGATTGAGCGGGGTCTAATTGATACCCAGCACCTAGTTGCCGACTGTGTCTCAGGTGTCAGTGGGGCAGGGCGGGGCGCTGCTGTGGGTAGTTTGTTGTGCGAAGCTAGCGACAGCTTTAAGGCCTATGGAGTGGCTGGGCATCGCCATCTACCGGAAATAAAAGAGCGCCTGTCGATGGCCAATGGTGGGCCAGTAGGCTTGACCTTTGTGCCCCATTTGGCGCCCATGATTAGAGGCATCCATGCGACCTTATATGCGCGTTTGGTGAATAGCCAGCAATCACTAGAATTGATTCAGGAATGGTTTGAACAGCGCTATATGGATCACCCTTTTGTTGATGTGATGCCGTTGGGAAGTCATCCAGAAACCCGCAGTGTGCGCGGCTCAAATATATGCCGCATTGCCTTGCATCAGCCCCAAGGCGCAGATAC
>TARA_B110000908_G_scaffold148813_1_pt1 | contig 12030 bp, 8 predicted proteins | sample TARA_B110000908 | Tara Oceans TARA_B110000908 (sample SAMEA4398067) | marine metagenome | biome: Polar Biome; feature: [DCM] deep chlorophyll maximum layer (ENVO:01000326); material: water (ENVO:00002006), including particulate matter (ENVO:01000060) such as... | depth 36 m
CGCAGTGCGTTCCTATGTCGTGCTTACGCTGATCTTACGCAGGATATTGAAGCGCTAAGCGAGCTGCTAGATAAACTACGCCCCTATCATTCGGGCGCTCAGCTTTCCCAATGGCATGCAAAGGTGCAAAGTGCAGATTGGCAAACATTAGCAGAAGGATTGATCGCAGTTCATTACGACCCGCGATATGCCAAGTCCGCAGCGCATAAAGGCGACGCTATTCATAAGATCGACTTAACCAATCTTGATGACGGTACACTTGCAAAAACCGCAGAAAATTTACACACGTTATTTAGCTAAGACTTATGCGTCCTGTTCCTTTGGTCAGCCGACCAATCACGTGGCCCGCGCAACCTTTTGCTCTCAACGCCTCGATCAAGGCAGCACTTTGCTCTTTCGGCACTGCCGCCAGCAACCCACCTGCGGTTTGCGGATCGTGCAGCAATTCATCCTGTACGCCCTCGACTGGTGCATCGGCGCGGTTCGTCAGCATCAATGATGATGAAACACCCGCATCTGACAACGCGCGCGCACCAGAATAGATTGGAATGGCCTCACGCAACAACTCTGCATTCAGTCCGGATGCGGCACAAATCGCCTGCAAATGCCCCGCCAATCCAAATCCCGTCACATCCACCATTGCATGGGCAGTCGGGGCCAAAATTACTGCCTCTTTGTCCTGCCCCTGCCCCATAATAGAAAGCGCTGCTGCAACATCGCGGCCGTCTGCTTGGCCTGCCATATCAGCAGCCAAAATAACACCCGACCCAATGGGTCGCGTTAGTATCAACACGTCACCAGCTTGTGCCCCAGAGACCGTCAACGGCATCACGTCCGTTGTTCCTGTAACCGTGAAACCAATTGTCAACTCGGCACCCATGGTCGTATGGCCGCCAACCAGTTGTGCACCCGCAGCATTCAACGCTTGCGTCGCGACCTGCGTGATTTCTGACACGGTCCGTGCCTGTAATTCAGAAGTCATTTGCGGGACAGTAATTGACGCTAATCCGACATGAGGCTGCGCCCCCATCGCCCAGATATCACCCAAAGCATGCACTGCAGCAATCCGTGTCATCTGCGCAGGATCATCAATCAAACTGCGCAAATGGTCCGTACTAATTACCTGAAATCCACCACCAGTTTGGCGCAAAACCGCCGCATCATCGCCCACACCTGTCACAACATCTCCGTTGGGCTTCGCAATTGCCTTCAATGCTCCTGACAACACGCCACGCCCTACCTTTGCACCACATCCTCCACACAAAGGTTTGGCAGCCATCAACTCTGCCACGCCTATCGCTAATTCACCCTTAACCTTTGGAACCGTCATCTTTGGCAGACCACTCAACTGGTCCATAAACGCACGATCAATGCGGTCTTTCCAACGCCACAGATATGGCCCCGTAAGGGTAAACCCAAACTTCTCGGCCATCGCAGATTTTCCACCCAACGAGATCAGCTTGAGATAGTTTTTTTGCGGCGTCCACGTTTTACGCCGCCCCCCGCTGAGAGCCGCGCGCAGGTTGTGGTGCAATATCGGCGCAGCCCGCACTGCAAACACGCCCGCCTTAGGTCGCAACGCATGTGGCATCACAGCGCAATCACCAACTGCAAACAGTGCCTTATCCCCAACCACACCGAGATCAGGCCCGATTTCAATGAAGCCGTTTTGCTGTGGCAAATCTGTCTGTGCGATCCACTTATGCGCAAAAGCGCCCGCTGCTCCAACACAAAGGGCCGAGGCAACTGGGTCTTGCCCGTCTACTAGCACCTGATCAACATCTACTCTAACAACATTGGCACCTGTCCTGACAACAATGCCAAGATCATCCATAGCCGCCAAAATCTTTTGCCGTGCTTTGTCACTGACCCCTGATATGTGTGGTCCTGCCTCGATCACGGTCACACACGGTGTCACGCCCACTGCCCGCAATGCAAAAGCCATCGCCATGCCCAATTCACATCCAGCAACACCACCGCCAATCACGGCCACATTGGGCTCAATTTGACCCTGTGTGGCCTGCGCAAGAAAATCACGCCACCGTGCAGCATACACATCCAAAGGTTTGGCCCCAATTGCGTGCGCTGCAAACCCCGGTAGGTCCATCTGGGCCGTGATACCAACGTCAATTGATGCGACATCATACGCTACCGGTCCACGCGCCTCTAAAACCACCTCGCGCCGTGTCCGATCAAAATCAACCGCTTTGTCAAGGATCAGCCGCGCACCTGCATGACGGCACAGTCGCACAAGATCAATTTCAAGATCATCGCGCCCATAATGCCCCGCCACATGTCCTGGTAGCATTCCAGTGTAAGGTGCCGTCGGACCTGGGTTTATGACAGTCAGCCGTGCGCCGGGCAATGGGTTCATGCCCCAAGCCTTCAGCACCAAAGCGTGCGCATGCCCACCACCAACAAGGACCAGATCGCGGGTCAGGGGTACAGAGCTTAACATAGGGCGATTGCGGATTTAGGGTGTGCTAATAACATGATCTCGTGTTTGCCCTGTAGGCTGGGATAATCCAAGCTCTATCACGCAAGGTTTACCAGAGCTGAGCTGCAAGACTCAGCTCTGGTTGAAAGGGTGTTTTAGATTTCGGTAAGCGCGCTTATGATTTGTTCAAACGCATCTGCCGCTTTTACGCGCATTTCATCGTCAGTCGCATCCTGAATTGGATGCGGTACAAGGACAAAACGCGCACCATTCATGCCAAGCGCCCGTCTTTGGGCAATCGCTGCTTCGCCGAACCCGCTTGAAGCGACTGAAACTGTTGGAATCCCCTGGATTTCAAACCAGATAGTGTCGTGCATACTGCACGTCGTACAGGATCCTCAGTCAGCCAAAGCCTCGATTACAAGATCGCAATTGTCGCGTATCTCATGGCGCAGTGTATCGGGGCAAGGCTTTGCAAACGTTGGTTTGGTGTAGCGCTGCACCGTTAGATCGGGCGCTTTTTTCGAAATCAGCCGCTCTAACTCATCCAACAGGATATTGCCGCGAGGTTTGCTGATGTCTAACAGACCGATCACACCAGTCAGGTTACCCGTTCGTTCGGTAATCTGCCGTTCAACTGGCTTGCGTTCGTCAGTTGGGTCAAGAATTGTTGTCATTAATATCTCCTTTCACAAGTTACCCTAGCCTAGGTCGATCTTTTTGGAAACTGATACAGACCCTGCAGCACCTGTCACCCAGCCATGAAACGCAGACGAGAACTTTCCAGCCTCAGAACCTGCCACAACGATGTGGATATAATCTGTGCTCGCAAACTTCGAAACTGTTGGGGTGTCGCCGCTAGATTGAGTCGCAGTGCCTGTACCAAGTGTATTATCGACATGTGCTTCTGAAAGCGGCTGCTTTGTGACTTCCTGTATACGGCGGCGTAATCTGTCTTTCGAATAATCCCCCTCCCGCATCATGGTATCGATATGTTCTGGACATACGACAAGCAGGGCGTCGACTGGCAAGCTGCGCATTTGCGGCAAGAACACACCTTCCAATCCATAGCCAAGGGAACCTGCAATTTGGTCAGGTTCACGCGATTTCTGGTCGACGATATGAACAGGTCCACCTGTCATCGCAAAGACAGTCACAACTGAATCTTCAGGCTTAAATCCGCGTTCGACATGTAACGCAGGCCAAGGCGAGCGTTCCTCCCATTCGGCAAAACACATTGTGAATTTCATCGGATTACCAAGTGTAGAGCGTTCAACCCCGCCAGCCGAGGCACCGCCAACGTTTCGAACAACCAATCTAAGCGCACGGCCAATCGTAGCGTTAGCTCGGTTGCCTGCGCCCAAAGCACCCAGCTTCATATTCATCCCGATTTTTTCACGGATGGGGCCATTGATCACCATGACTGGGGCCGCACCCATCGTTGTTGCCGTGACACCGTGGATATTAAATTCGTCCGTACACACGGCTTCAACAGCAGCGATTACCACCGGTAGATATTCAGGTTTGCACCCTGCCATCACGGCATTGATCGCTATTTTCTCAACTGTCGCAACACCCATATTGGGCGGAACGGTTGCGACGACGTCTTGAGGGTCACGGTGAGTGCCACCAAGCATTCGCATAACACGCTCTGGCGTCGGCGGAACCAGTGGCAAGCCGTCAGAAAAACCCTGATCAAACATAAATTCCATCACGTCATCGCTGCTTGCGATGTCAATGCGCCGCGCACGAATTGGGCTGCCATCCGCTTCCGCGCGCAACTTGTCGTAAACCTCTGGATCCAGGTGTTTTGATCCGCAACCAGGACGCCATTTTGGAAGGCTTGCCCAATCGATCTGCGCAAGTGGCAGGGCCGTTTGTGTCTTCATGTCCGCTGCAAGCGTTTCCCAATCAACGCGAATGAAACCTTCAAATTGGGACGTGACAGCGCCCTTCTCGTCGATCCAAAACACCGATGGTACGCTTTCGATGCCCCACGCAAAGGCAGTCTTGCAAGACTGGTCGTCAAGAACTGGCATAGACAAGTGATGGCGCTGCGCGAACGCGTTATTGGCGTCCCCAGATTGAGAAATCAGTAGGACGTTGACCTTGCTCCCGTAAGTTTTGTGCAATGCTTCTAAAACAGGGGCCGCCGTGTTGCAGGTCTCACAATCCTCTTTCACGAAGCAAATCAAACTCGCTTGGTCCGTCGGAAAGTCATGTGGATTTCCCCCCAGATCGTTCAGTGAGAATTTTGGTTGTCCGTTGCTCATCTATGTGCTTCCCAAATAACTGAATAATAACGCAGGCGATACGTATGCAATGTCCAGCCTGCAGAACTTGGCGGAGGCGGATGGGAATCGAACCCACCACACGCCGTTAAGGCGCGTCCGTGATTTTGAAGACCAGGGAAGCCACCAGACTCCAGTCACCTCCGTATTTCATAAGCTTATCAAGTTGAAGGCGGCAACGAAACTAGATTTGTATTCCCCATCTGTCGGGTACTCCCCTTCCGAATGGTCACGCCACAATTGTCGAAGTGCTCGAGCACCGGCACGATGACCCTTCGGCTCGTGGCAAGCGCAGTGCGGGCTTCCGAAGTTGTGAATAATTGTGAGGCTGGAAAAGCTGCGCTTAGGTTGGTCGCTGCTGATGCCACGCTATCAGCGTGAATAAGAAGGGATTGCTTCAATGATATGTTTTTTAGAGAAACCAGACACCCGGAGTCTTTCAGTATCTCAAGCAGGTCCATATCGAGTTGGTTTTGTATTAAGTTCTCTAGCTTTAAGGGTGCCAAGCCAGCTTTACGAAATGCGTTCTCAATATCCGTCAGCCTGACCCCTTGAGCCCCACTGAGAAGTGCCATGGGATCGTGCTGATAAACTGCAAATTTGTTATCTTTTTGGCGAATTTGTCTTCTTGCCAACAAAGTTGCGATCGCATGTTGCACAAGAGCGGGTGAAGTACCTGACTGCGCAATGATTTTGTGAGGGGCCATCGCGCAAAGTGGATATGCCCTATGAAAAGCAGCAAGAAAATTCAGGACATCTGTTTGGCAGGCCACAATATTTTCTGTCGTAGAAATTTTATCGTCGCCGAGTGTTTGAAAGCTATCGCTAAGTTGCAGGTCTGCAGCATGCAGTGTTGTCCGCGAAATGCGTGAAACGTCGGAAAGCCGCGCAACACCGCCATGCGAGCAGCATAATGCCTTTGCAATGACCTTAGCGTCTTGGGTTTGCGTAGCTTCCAACACTGCCACACGTTTTTTGTCGCCCGACTTTGCCAACGTGGCCTGTGGATCAATAAAGACAGCGCCGCCTATTGTCTCTGACGGTGAAAGGCGCCGCACGACACCGCGTTGCCCTGCAAAAGCGACGACAGGTTCCTTAAACCGCAACTGAACATATCCGCTATCAGCGGGCGAAATACGTGCTCCACCAAATATCCTAACACTAGCAACCACGCTTGAGGTACCGAACGACACGCGTACCTCGTCCATATGTTTTAACGCCAATGCTGCATCCGGCGAAAGCTGGATATGGGCGTCCAAACAAGCTGATGGATTGCCCGAACCGACAGTACATAGAACCTCACCACGCGCAATGTCCGCCACACCAACACCACGTAAATTCGCGGCCATGCGTTCACCAGCATAGATAACGTCACGCTTTTCACCCCTACTTTGCAAGCTGCGGATCGTAGTGTTTTGACCAGAAGGCTGCAGTGCAACTGTCTCGCCAACCCTCAGGTCTTTGCCAAGAAGCGTACCAGTGACAATTGTCCCCTGCCCCGTATAAGTGAAGACGCGATCAATTGGCAAAAAACTCTCAAGGGGTCTTGGAATATCATTGGTATCCGACAGGAAGACCTCTAAAGCCTTCTGCAGATCAGCGAGGCCATAGCGGGTCAGCGCAGAGCAAACCACTAAGGGTGCGTTGGCAAACGGAGTTCGCAACATCGAGGCACGTATTTCGATCAAACGCACAGCCATCTGAGAAGGGCTAAGCAGATCTGATTTCGTAACCGCAACCACACCATTTTTAATGCCAAGCAATCCCGCGATACACAGATGTTCAAGCGTTTGCGCGCCAATACCTTCTACCGCTGAAACCACAACCAAAGCTCCGCTGGCACCCGTTGCGCCACAGATCATTGCTTGGATGAAATCTGCGTGCCCAGGTGCATCGATAAAGTCTATGGTGCCATCTGGATAAGTGCTGTGCGCAAAGCCCGGCGTTATGGACATGCCACGCGCTTTTTCTTCGGGCAAACGGTCGGTTTCAATGCCCGTCAACGCATGTACCAACGACGTCTTTCCGTGATCCACATGGCCGATCACAACAATGCAGCAGGTTTTCATCCGCTTGAAATTTTTTCGAAGGCTTCGATAATCAACGGCAGCTCACGATCGTGCACCGTGCGCATGTCGAGCAACACATGTTCCCGTTCGATCCGTCCAATGATTGGCGTTTCACTGTGCCGTAGCGCATACGCCAAAGCCTCTGCTGTTAGCTCAGGCAAACAAACTGATACCACAAAACTGTCCAAGTCTTGTTCCGGCAACGTCCCGCCACCCACATAGGCAACGCTTTCTTTCACCGCGATGGAACCAATCCCCAAAAGCAGCAATGCCTTTGCCAATGCTTCAGCGCGTTTCTGAACATCCTGAAGCGGCTCGGACAACATTTGCAGCACTGGAACGTCAGATATTGGATCAAATGGCGCACGATAAAGAAGCAATGTCGCTTCGAGTGCCGCCAAAGACAGCTTGTCTATGCGCACGGCGCGCATAAGTGGATGAGACTTAAGGTTTGCGATGATGTCAGCCCGCCCGGCGATGATCCCAGCCTGAGGTCCACCAAGAAGTTTATCACCTGAAAACATGACCAGATCGACACCTGCCTTCAGTATGTCGCTTACAACCGGTTCATCAATTAAGCCATAAGGTGACAGGTCAATCAGGACACCACTGCCAAGGTCTTCCATCAAAATAACGTCTTTTTCCCTTGCCAAATGCGCAAGGTCTTTGCGCGTAGGTGCTGACGTAAATCCGACGATTTTGAAGTTACTGGTGTGGCTTTTCAACAGCACAGCGGTGTCGCCGTCGATCGCATCTGCATAGTCGCTTAACCGCGTCTTGTTCGTCGCACCAACTTCGCGCAGTTTTGCACCGCTTTGCACAATAACATCTGGCAGGCGGAACGACCCACCTATTTCAATTAACTCCCCTCGCGATGCCACAACGCTGCGCCCACCAGCCGTTGCCATAAGGCTTAAGAGTACAGCGGCGGCACAATTATTAACAACAACAGCTGCCTCAGCACCCGTCAATTCACAAATTAGCCCTTCGACATGGGCATGGCGCGATCCACGTTTCCCTGTTTCCAAATCCAGTTCAAGATTGGATGGGTCCGCACCAATCTTCTGCATCGCGCGTATAGCTTCTGGTGCCATCCGCGCCCGCCCTAGATTGGTGTGAATAATAATTCCCGTTGCATTGACGACGGATTTTAGTGACGACGTGCGCCCAGTTTGGATCGCTTCGGAAATTTGTGCTGCGAACTCGGAACTTGCAAAATCGGGGAAATTTAGGTCCGTGTTGGCCAGAATTCTTACTCGAAGCAGGTTCATGATATTTCGAAGCGCACTGACAGTTTCCGTGTGACTGTAGCGGTTGATCAAGACGCTAATCAAAGGCTGTGATAAAAGGTGCTGTATTTGCGGCAAATCTTTAAGTTTGCTAGCCATTTCAACTCCAATGTTGAGAAGATAAGTAGGATGCGTCAGCAGTGGAGCAACTCTACTTCTGAGCAAGAGATCGGACTATGCCGCTTAGACAGCATATTGCCAAGGTATAGCGATCACCATGCATCAATATATCGAGGCCCCGGCGATCCAGGTTGCGCGGTAGAAAGTGCACGGTCTATTTCGTCACTTGTTGCGCTTGGGTCGATTACGGCATCAAATTCTAAAAGGCTAGCGGCATTTAGTGCCTTGCCACGTTCGTACAGTTCGGCGACCAAACGCTTGTATTCGGCTTCACGTTCATCAGGGTCAACTATGGCCGCAAGGTGATCCCGATGGCCCAGCTTTACCGCACCCTCAAGCCCCATCGCGCCGACCTCACCAGTTGGCCATGCGCAGCAATAATGTGGGCGATCAAACCCACCACCTGCCATCGCCATCGCACCTAACCCATATGCTTTGCGCAGGATAACCGTAACAAGCGGCTGCCCAAAATGCGCACCAGCCAGAAACAGCCGCGATATATGCGCGACCTGTCCCGTTTCCTCTACCTCGGGCCCGACCATGAACCCCGGCGTGTCGCATAACGTTACGACCGGTAGACCCCATGCATCACAAAGTTGTAAAAACCTTGCACCCTTGTCACCAGCAGCGGCATCAATCGCGCCTCCTAAGTGCAACGGGTTGTTCGCAAGAAGTCCGACGGCACGGCCCTTGATCCGCGCAAATCCAGTTATCATTCCGAAACCAAAGTCTCGGCGCAGCTCAAGAAAACTATCAGGATCAACCACTGCCAACACTGCCTTACGCATGTCATAAGCGCGGGTTCGGTCTACTGGAACAATTGATCGCAGCACCTCCGATGGCACCTCTGGCATGGCCACTTCGGCTTTTTGAGACAGCGCCAGCAATATCTTGGTCGCGGCAACGGCGCTGGCTTCGTCCTGCGTTAACAAATCGATAACGCCATTCTTGACCTGAGTATCAGACGGGCCAATGTTAGTAGGCTTTACAACACCTAACCCACCGCCTTCGATCATCGCGGGGCCGCCCATGCCAATCCAGCTATTTTGCGTGGCAATTCGAACATTGCAAACACCAAAAAGCGCAGCGTTTCCGGCAAAGCAAAAACCCGCCACAATGCCAATTTTGCGCCCCTTATACGCGGCGAAGTGTCGAAATGACCCTACATTCAACCATGCAGCCATCATTTGTTCGACGTCATAATCGTTTGGCCGTCCGCCACCACCCTCGGCAAATAAGACCATTGGTAGGTTATTACGTCCTGCCAATTCGATCAGCCGGTCCATTTTTCGGTGATGGTTAAACCCCTGTGTGCCAGCAAGGACCATATAATCCACGGCCATCGCGGCAGTTGGCTGGCCTGCAACCAGCCCCGTTCCACAGATAATCCCATCGCCTTGCGTGCGTTCGTGCAATTCTGCCAAAGGGCGACGGATACGTTGCGCAGCAACTGCAAGCGCACCGTATTCTGTGAAAGACCCTGCATCAAAAAGGTCTTCAATGTTTTCACGTGCTGTGCGCCCACCCCGTGCGTGGCGCCTGGCGACGGCATCCGGTCGGCCACCATCAGAAACCAATTCCATGCGCGTTTCGAATTCGGCAAAGTCAGGTCGTGCATTCGCCTTGTCCATTGGTATCTCGGAATCAACCTTCGCAGGTTCCAAGGTGATCAATGGCATACCGCCGCACAATTCATCCCCCAAAGCCACATGAACAGCACTGATCACACCACTTTCAGAAGCGCAAATTTCGTGCTGCATCTTCATTAATTCGGTAACAACCAAGACAGCGCCAACAGAAACTCTATCGCCTTCTTTTACGCGAATTTCAGAAACGATTGCTGCGCTTTCCGCCTTAATGATTATCGTCATCTCTGTTCTCCTATATTGCAGCACAGCACGTATGACTGTTTGCGCGATTTCAAGGATAGTGCGAAGGTTAGCGCTTCACTTCAACAACAGATTTCCGCAATCGATCCAAGCCGTTGACAGATTAGGGTCTGATAATCCAATTTGGTCATGATCAAACATCGTACAGCATTCGAAGGGTAGACCCATGCAAATCACATCCATCATCAGGCGCGCGGCCCAGGTCAATCCGAACGGGATCGCTACGATTTTCGAGGATCGCCAGCAAAGCTGGAGCCAGATGCTGGACAGGGTTGCCCGATTGGCAGGAGCATTGCAAAATCTGGGATTAAGAGCGGGAGATCGGGTGGCGTTGTTATCCCTGAACTCGGATCGATATATTGAATACTACTTTGCTACGGTCTGGGCTGGTGGGGCGATGATGCCTATGAATATCCGCTGGGCCGCTGCCGAATGCGCCTATGCGCTTAATGATGCAGGGGCCAAAATCCTTGTCGTAGATGAGGCATTTAAAGGGGTCGCTTCTGAGATCCATCCACAGGTTGAAGGCTTGGAGACACTGATTTATTGCGGTGATGCTGAAACACCAACAGGCATGCTGAACTACGAAGAGATATTGACGGCCGCAGATCCAGCACCAGATGCAGGACGCGGTGGGGATGATCTGGCTGGTGTTTTTTATACCGGTGGCACAACAGGTTTTCCTAAAGGGGTTATGCTCTCGCATACAAATTTTTACGTGGGAGGTGTCGCGAATGCGCATGAAATAAACATGCGCGATGGCATTGTATATCTTCACGCGGCCCCGATGTTTCACATCGCAGATTTGTTGTTTTTCAGCGCGGTTACCTTTATGGCTGGCACGCATGTTGTTATCCCAACGTTCACGCCAGACAGCACGCTGAGTGCAATCGAAACACATCGCCCAAATCAGGTCCTGCTGGTGCCCGTCATGCTGCAAATGGTTTTGCAAAGCGAAAAGCTAGCGCAAACTGATACAACTTCGTTGGAGCAGATTGCTTACGGCGCATCGCCGATTACGGAAGCCGTCTTAAAAGAGGCGTTTAAGAAGTTCCCCAATGTCGCGTTTTTACAAGCATTTGGTCAAACGGAGCTAAGCCCAGTGGCGACGATACTACCCTCTGAATACCATGTGTTTGACGGTCCGAAAGCGGGCAAGCTACGCTCGGCCGGGCGACCCACGCGGGTGTGTGAGATACGCATACTCGATGACCAAGACGCCGAAGTTGCCCGCGGGGATGTCGGCCAAATTGCAGTTAAAGGGCCCATCACGATGCTTGGGTATTGGAACAAGCCGGATGTCACCTCTGAGACTATCAAAGACGGCTGGGTCATGACTGGCGATGCCGGGTATATGGACGACGATGGCTTCATCTTTTTGATGGACCGTGTGAAAGACATGATCGTGTCAGGCGGCGAAAACGTTTATTCTGCGGAAGTGGAAAATGCATTGGGGCAACACCCTGCTGTGGCAACAAGCGCAGTAATCGGTATCCCCAGTGATCAATGGGGCGAAAGTGTACATGCCATCGTCATTCTGCACCCCAATGTCACGGTGACACCAAGTGATCTACAAGCACACTGCCGCACATTGATTGCCGGTTATAAATGTCCCCGCAGCGTTGAATTTCGGACTGAGCCGTTGCCGCTGTCCGGAGCAAACAAAGTATTGAAAATTGAACTCCGCAAGCCTTTTTGGGAGGGACAAGACAGGCAAATTTCCTGAATTGTTGGTTAGATATCGAAATTTTAAGGGAACTGAATTGTTCACTTGTTCGACTGGAAACAAGTTATAGAAACAAACACCGCAAGTTCAGCGCTGTAGTGACGGCAAGACTGTTTAGGAGATGGCAGCAAATGGTCGGCTTCGACGAAAACGGATCATCGATAAATAGTCGGGTTCTGCGACTCCCGGCGCGCCCACACCGCGCTTAA